>Ga0187817_10000929_pt1 | contig 13551 bp, 8 predicted proteins | sample NC_wetland_sal_i_17_FD_132431 | JGI IMG/M metagenome (GOLD analysis project Ga0187817, IMG submission 132431) | Wetland sediment microbial communities from Neuse River Estuary, North Carolina, USA - SO4_2 | ecosystem: Environmental > Aquatic > Freshwater > Wetlands > Sediment | place: USA: North...
CGCCTCCCCCTCCCCCTGGGGTGTTCCCGCCACCACCGCAGCCGCCTGCCTCCAAAACGAGATAGAGGACCAAAAGAACCAAAGGCAACGCGTAGCTCCAACGTCGCCTCCCCCACGCAAACCTGTGCATCGCCAGCATGAAACACAGCAGGACGATCACCATCGGTATAGCCCGAGGCCAGAGCGGCGGACGTGGTCCTATGTCCGGAGGCAGGAGACCCCGAGAAGTGGTCGTGACCGTGACGGTCGTGGTGCTCCCGGGTGCAACGGGATTGGGATTGGCACTGCAAGTGGTTCCCGTGGCCGGCGGCTCGCAGCTCAGGCTGACGTTCCCCGTAAAACCGCCGGATGCCGCAATGCTGACGGGAAACATGGCCGGTTGGCCGGCGTTCACCGTGACGCTCGACACCGTCGGCGTCAACGTGAAATCCACCGGGGGGGTGACGGTGACGTTGAAGGGCGCAGAGGTGCCCGCCGGCGAAGGATCGATAACATAGAGCGGGTAAGATCCCGGCTGGCTCGGAACACCTTCTGTGAAGGTGGTCAATTGGGAGGAGCTGACAAAACTCGTAAATTGACCAATGCCGGTGAAGTATATCTGGGCCCCGGGCTGGAAGTTTGTCCCGTTGACGGTCACCGTGAAATAGGCTGAGCCGGCTGTGAAGCTGGCGGGCGAGACGCTCGAAATCGTCGGTACCACCGTTGGAGCCGTGATGGTCAGCGGTAACGTCGCGGAAGTGCCTCCTCCGGGAGCCGGGTTCACGACCGCAATCGCAGCCGAGCCGGCATTTGCAATTGTGGACGACGGAATTGTTGCTTGCACAAACCTTGAGTTGGCCACAGTGGTCTGAAGTGAAACGCCATTTACAGTGAGCATCGCCGCCGGGGCAAACTCGGAACCCATTGCGCTCAATACGAGAGGGAGACTCCCCGCCACTACGTTCGAGGTCGAGAGGGAGTTGAGGACCGGAACCGGATACGTGCCAAGGCTGATTTCAAAGGTCTGAATACCGGACCCGCCATTGTTTGGCGCCGGGTTAAAGACGAAGACGGTCCCGGTGCCCGGGAGGGCGATGTCGGAGGCTTGGATCGTCGCCGTGAGTTGGGTGGAACTCACGAAGGAGGTCGCTTCGTTACTTTGTGTCGCCTGGGTAATGTTTGCAAACACCACGTAAGCTCCCGGCAGAAAGCTGGAACCATTTGCCGTGAGGGTAAACGATGGCCCGCCGGATGGAGCACTCACCGGGGATATTGAGGTCAGCGCGGGGAGCGGAGTGAGCCCTCCGTTGTAGCTGAAATTCAGCACACTCTTCCCCCCGAGAGCCAGCGGATTCGGATCCGGCGGCCCGAAGGAACTCACCATGATGTAGTAGGTCGTGCCCGCCGTGAGCAGCGGACCGTTGATCTGCGATTGAATGACTACCCCGGGAGTGATGTCGTCGTTGCAAGCCACCAGACTCAAGCTTCCCGGAGTACCTGTCCATATGGAAAGGACGGTGTCGTAGCTGCTGCCGATTGTGTCCACTTCCAGGCCCGCCGAAAATATGGGAGTGAATGTGTACCAGATGGTGTTGTAGGCCCCATTGGGCTCCCCGCCCGTATTGCCCCGCGCGGCGCTATATTGCATCACGCACGGCGGCACCGGGTCTGTGGCTTGCGTCGTGGCTCCTGAACTGTCTTCCACGTCCGTGAAAGTCAGTTGCGTGATGTTGATCGCGCTGGCGATATTGTCATTCGGAGGAGGTGGGGCCGCCACGCGGAATGTCTGAGCCTTGGACTTTCCACCTCCGGGGGGAGTATTAAGGACAGCGATGTCGTTCGTGCTGCCATAAGGGCCCAGCAGCAGCGCGGGCAAAGTTGCGGTAAGGCCCGTGCTGCTGTTTACGGTTGTTTGGATGCCGCTCTGCGCGCCATTGAAATAGACCTTTGCATCGTTTGCAAAATTCGTGCCGGTGAGCTGGATCTGCATGCTGGTCGAGGGATTCGGCGTTTCTACCGGCACGCTCGTGGGGCTGATGCTGGTGATCGTGGCCGTGCTCGCCAACACGTCGAAAGGAAGAGCATTGCTGGTGCCGCTGGATGAGCTGACAGTCACCTGTTCCGGGCCCGCAATCAGTAAGGAGGGATCAATCGTCGCCGTGAGAGTGGTATCCGTGCCCCCCGTTTGCGTGGTCACGCCGGTGGCTGCTCCATTCCACTCAACCGCGCCACCGGTCAGCCCCGTGCCGGTCACGGTGATCGTCACAGCGGTGGTGCCTCCCGCGCTGGCGGACACCGGCGAAAGTGAGAAAATGCGCGGCCCGGTGAACGTGAAGTTGTTCAGCGCCAGGTCCCAAACGCCCCGCCCGTGGGTGGCCGCGCGCAGCGTGCGCGAGGCCTCGTGCAGCCGGAGCGAAAGCACGGCCACGTTTGGCAGGCCGGTTCCCAGCGTGCTCCACGCGCAGGGCATCGCCGTACAATTCCCCACGTACACTCCCAAATCCGTGGCCGCGTAGAGAACCCCGGGAACGTCCGGGCCGAGCGCGAGATCATTCACAGGAATGTTCGGGAGGTCCGTGGCCGCGGGAGTGGAGCAATTCGCCGTCGAACAGCTCACGTCCACAAACGAGTTTGCGCCGTTGGTGGTTTTGAACACGTGGCCGATTGGATCGTCCACTGAGTTGCCCAAAAAGTCTGTTCCCACAAAGGAAAAACCGGACACGCTCACATAAGCAGTGCCGCCGGAGGGATCGGTTGGGTCAATCACAATCGCGGTGGTCGCCCTAGGCCGATACAAATTCGTGACGGACTTCAGGATAAAACTTGTGTGCCCCGTCGAGACTTGCGTCGAGGCGTAAATCTCGCCGCCCGAAGACCCCGCATAGACCGAGGACGGAGCGCCCGGCCCCACAGCGATGGCAGTGAAGAAGTCCCCATTGTGATCTCCACCCACAAGGCTCCCGTCCGATATGTTGGCCCAGCTGTTTCCTGCGTCCAAGGATTGATAGATTCCGGTGGTGGCAAAATACAGGACATCCGGCGCGTAGGGATCCACCGCCAGCGGGGCCACGAAATTCGCCGAATCACTCGGGTTGATTCCAAGGTTCGCCAGCGAAAACGTCCCCAACGCGCCGCCCTGGTAGGAGGCAAAAAGCGGGAACCCATCTCCGAAACTTGGGCAGGTCACGTACACTGTGCTGGGAACCTGCAAGTCAATGCCCGTTGAGGTGCCGTCGCCGCAGAGGCCGTTGTCCACCCAGGCCGTTCCCCCCTGATAATTCTGGCTGCCATTGTCCTGCGTGCCCGCAAACGCCACCTGGGACGACGAGGGATGAATCGAAATGGACGGATAAAACTGGCTCAGCGTCAGCGGAGGATTGTTCAGATTCGTCCAGCTTATGGTCGCCGTCTCCGCGTTGTCCGTGCGCCAGATCCCTCCGTCATTTCCCAGGTACATGCGCACCGCTCCGCTCGGCAGCTTCACGAATGCCATCGCGTGGCTATCCACGTGAGGTACCCCGGAGCTGCCCGGCGGGCTATTGGGAATCACCGAGGCCCACGTCCCGCCCTCATTCAGCGTCTGCACAATCCAACCCGGCGCCCCGTCCAGAGAAACTGCGGCTCCCCCGAAGAACGCAATGTTCTTGTTGTTCGGGTCCACTTTCACCACGTTGTCGTACCAGCACTGATCCTGGCAAACATCCGGCGCGCTCGTTTGTGTCCACGATGTGCCTCCGTTCGTTGTCAGGAACACGCCGATGTTCGTATCGGACACCGTAGACGAATCGGATATCGAGGCATACACGGTGTTCCCCGTGGTGTCCGCGGTGGCGATGCCCAGGTCAATCCTCCCCATGCTGGACTGGGCCGGCAGGCCTGTGCCTTTTACCGCTTGAAACTTGATCGAGGCACAGGTCGCGCCGATTCCTGTCGCCTTGTAAATCCCGTTGCCGTTCGGCGCCCCGGCAGAGCTCCCGTATGTGTTCCCCAACGCGGCGTAGGCTAGGCTCGAAGACGCAAATCCCACGAACGTGGCCATCTCATCCGGCAGCACGTTCACCCAGGTGGCTCCTCCGTCCTGGCTGCAATAAACCCCTTCCTGCGGCCCTTCGAGCACAAATTGCGCTCCCACTAAAACCAAGTTCGCGTTGGAGGGACTCACCGCGACGTAACTGATGTGCGCTCCGCCGAAATTGAAGTATCCGAAACCTGGCGAACCGAAGAATTCGTCCGTATACGGGCCGATGAAGGGGCAGGTCGGCCCCGCCACGGTGCATGTCTGCGTCCAGGTCATCCCGCTGTCAGTAGACTTCAGCACGCCCGCGCCGTAGTAAATGTCGAATCCGATGCCCGCCTGTTCGCCCGTTCCCGCGTACACGATGCTGGGCGAGGACGGGGCAAACGCAATCGAACCCATGGCCAGTGACGCATTCTGATCCCCAACCGCCGTCCAGCTTGCTCCCGCGTCCGTCGAGCGCCAGACGCCTCCCTGCGCGCCGCCAATCAGGACCGTGTTTCCAGTGGGATCAGATGGGTCGACGGCGATTGTCGTGATTCGTCCCGTTACCGGACTGAAGGTTCCACCCGTGGTGGGCGTGGGGCCAATCGAAGTCCAGGAGGTGCCCGCAGGCGCCTGCCCCGCCGGCGCGTACGTGCCATCCGCCCGCCGCACCAACTTCCCTTCTGCCTCCATCATGCGGCGCATGTGCTCCAGCGCTCGCAGGCGCACGCCCGCAGGAATATGCCCGTTCACCGAGCTGCGCTGCGCGTAGAACCACTCGGCCCGCCTGCGGATTGCTTCGGGACTGTCTTTTCCCGCCTCGCCATTTCCAGCACCGGCGCTGTCACCGGCGCCTGCCGCCTCCGCAGCATCCGCGGCGGGGGGAGCGGGCTGTTTCGCAATCGGCAATGGGACGGAGCGCGCCGCAGTGCTGGCCCTGGGAGGATTCGACCTTTCTTGCGCCATGGCGGGTGCAGGATGGCAGAGAAGAATGAGCACCGATGTCGCGGCCGCAGCAAGGACCGCCTGTATCGCGGGATGCTTCCTGCTTGGGAAGGGCGACTTCCGGGTTTCCCCGTCCTGGCTGGGGATGACCATATCCGCCTCCCGCACTAAGACCACCGGCAGATGAGCGCTCACCCGCCGGACTCGACCCGCCTGTCACACGAGGCATGGAGACAAATGCTCAACAGATATTGTGTGGCAGTTAAGCACCGGAAGAATACAGCAAGATTCCGACTCCATCAACATACCGTGACCGAATAAGAGAGATATCTAAGTTCGGTTCCGTAAATTTCCTCGCGCGCGTCTCGAGACGCAACTCGGTGGCAGCATGGCAAACGAAGGCCCCTGTAGAGGTACCTCTTCTCAAGTTCGCCTTCCATTGGGTCCCAGCGACAGGGTTGACTTGGTAGGGGCGGTGGGGATCGAACCCACGACCAACGGCTTAAAAGGCCGCTGCTCTACCACTGAGCTACGCCCCTGCGGTTCTTCAGAACATCTTACCGGAAAAGCCGCCATCCGGCATTCTCGCCGGCGAAGGATGTAGGCGCCCCGGCATCGCCACGACGCGCGCCACCCGCGGCAATGATTCCGCCGCCGTGTACCCTTCACACCCGTTCTTCAAGCTTCCCCTTGTGCAGCTTTTCGGCGCGCGTGTAAGGTAGATGCATCCCGGCGAGACGGGAGCGCCCCGGATCGGGTCAACACCTAACGGATGGATGGCCCTCGACTTGACCCTGGCGGTTCTGATCTGCTCCACGTTCGAATCAGCAAATCATGCCTCTAGTGACACGAAGAACTCTCGGGTATGCCGCCTATCTCGTGGCCTGCCTGGCCATGTTCTGGCCCTTCGTGCGCGACCTGCTCCATCTCGCGCTTTCTCAGGACACTTACTCGCACATCCTCCTGGTTCCCTTCATCACTGCCGGCCTTGTCCTTATGAATCGGCACCGGCTCTTGGAAAGCGCGGAGAACAGCCCGCGAGCGGGAGCCATGCTTTTCCTCTCAGGATTGCTCCTCTTCGGCCTTGGCTGGCGATTCGGTTCTCTTCTCCCGGGCGGCCATCCCCTGACGTTTGCCATCCTGCCTTTGATTTTCCTGGTCTGGGCGGGATTCCTGTTCTTCTATGGATCGCACGCGTTTCATTCCCTCCAGTTTCCTCTTTTATTCCTTCTTCTCGCCGTTCCCCTCCCCGAGTCTCTCGTTGACGCCTTCATCCAGTGGCTCCGCGCGGGCTCCTCCGAGGTCACCTACTGGCTTTTCCGCGCTACCGGAACGCCCGTCTTCCACCACGGATTCATTTTCGCCGTGCCCGGCGCCACCATCGACATTGCGCCGGAATGCAGCGGCATCCGCTCCGCCATCGCGCTCCTCATCACCTGCTTGCTGGCCGGCTATCTTTTTCTGCGCACGAAATGGGCGCGGATCGCGCTGCTGGTGGCTGCTGTACCCGTCCTGGTCATCAAGAACGGGATTCGCATCGTCACGCTCACGCTGCTCGCTACCCACGTGGATCCCAGCTTCCTCACGGGAAAGTTGCATCACCAGGGCGGCTTCATCTTTTTTCTCATCGGGCTCCTGCTCCTGTGGCCCGTCTTGATCTGGCTGCAGACCAAAGAAGCAAAATTCATGAATCGCGGCACCGCGCCTCCCGGCCCGGTAGGCGGGGGACCGCACGCCGCATCCGCCACGACTGTAACGCAGCGTTAACATGCTGCCGGGAAATAGTGAACTCTGCCGTCCAACGGCAGAGGCCAGCGCAACTTGTGGGCACCATCACAGGTTCAAGTTATAAAAGCGATCAGAGCGGGTTGAGTCCGGACCAGTCAATCGGCACCGGAGCAAGCATTTCGTGCTCGAATATGATCGGTACATGCACCGCTCCGGGGGCGTGCAACATTACTCAGACTGGTCAGACGACCAAATTCCATGTGGTGGTGACGAATGGCACAGTGTGGTTTACCTTCAAGTACGACACGAGCTCACCACAGTCACCTGTGATTAACGTGTTCGAGCCGCAGTAGGCAACCGTTGAATCAATCCTGGGAAAAGGGCCAGTGAAGGAGCTCTGGCCCCTTTTTCTCTGTTAGACCGCGAGAACCGGCTAACCCAAATTTCTCACTGCGGTCCGGCCATCCGCCCGGAGGTGTAGCGCAGGGCTCGGCGCCCTGCGCTACAGCCGAATCACGCCACGGCCGCCGGCATGCGCATGCGCTTCCTCTTCCATTCATGCTCGTGCCGCAGTTTGCCCTTGTGCTTTTTGAGCTGCCCTCCCAGCTCGTGGAAGGCCTTATGCACGGTGGAGTGCACGTCCTTCGCCGTGTGCACCGCGTGCAGCGTGGCTGTCGGCAGCACCAGATTCACCGACAGCGCATACTCGCTCTTTTTCGGGCGAAACTCGACGGCCCCGTGGCATTGCACCAGGTCCGGGTCATACGCCGTCAGCAATTTCCCCATCTTGCCGCAGTATCGCTTTACCAGTTTCTCGAAGCCCGCGTGAGTCTCCAGGCCCCGGTAACTCAGGCTGATTTTCATGGATGCACCCTGAATGGATCGATTGCAGGCAACGGGCAGGCCGCGAATGCCGCATGGCACTCATCAGCAGGTTCAGGCTAGCACCGCACCCGTCGGAAAGCAACGAGCCGCCGGCCGCGCCGTTTCCTTCCCCGCGCCCGCCCTCGCGGCCGCCCCGCTCTGGGCGATAATAGCTCGCTCCGCCCCCATCATTTGACACTCCCTCCGGCAAAGCCGTAGCCTGCCTCCAGGTCCCATGGACGAGCAGAAATCACCACGCGGCACGAAACCGGTAAGCGCCGCTCCCCGCGCCCGCATTCTCGTCGGCCCCGCCGGCTGGTCCTACGACGACTGGAAAGGCATCGTCTACCCCATGCACCGCCCGCGCGGCTTCCACGAGGCGGAATTTCTCGCCCAATTCTTCGACACAATTGAGATCAACACATCCTTCTACAATCCCCTGCGGCCCGAGATGTGCCGCCAGTGGGTCTCGCGCGTCTCTCAAAACCCCGGGTTCCAGTTCACCGCGAAGCTCTGGCAGCGCTTCACGCACCAGGGCAGCCTGGCAGACGCGGATGTGCGGGCCGTCCGCGCCGGGTTCGACGTTCTTCGCGACGCCGGCCGGCTCGGCGCCATCCTGCTCCAGTTCCCCTTCTCCTTCCACAACAGTCCGGAATCCCGGGCGCACCTTGAAAAACTCCTCGACCTCTTCCGCGATTACCCTCTGGTCGTCGAAATGCGCCACTCCACCTGGAACAACAAGGAGTTTTTCGCCTTCCTCCACAGCCGCGGCGCCGGTTTCTGCAACATTGACCAGCCGCTCATCGGCCGCTCCATGCGCCCCACGGAGCGCGCCACCTCGGCCGTTGGCTACGTGCGCCTCCACGGCCGCCGCTATGACACCTGGTTCACCGACGATCCGGCCTCGCCTCCCGAGGAGCGCTACAACTACCTTTACTCCCCCGAAGAGCTCGACCCCTGGGCCGCCCGCATCCGAAAAGTCGCCGGCCACTCGAAAACCACCTTCGTCATCACCAACAATCACTACCAGGGCAAAGCCATCGTCAACGCCCTGCAGCTAATCCAGTTGCTCACCGGCCAGAAAGTAAAGCTCCCGGAGCCGCTCCGCCAGCACTATCCCCAGCTCGAATCCATTGCCTCGGAACCCCCGCGCGAAGCCACCCTCTTCCCCCTGGGCACCAGCTCCCAACCCCACCGCGACTGACTGTGGAGTACGGTGGCTCGCCGCCGCTTTTCCCGCCGCGGCTGGCTTGCTTCGGCGTCCGAGCCTCGTGAGCAATCAACCCACACCAATCCCTTCTCCGATGACCCAATTGAATGGAAACGCCGCGGGGGAACAAAACCGAAAAATCAGCGTCTACTTCTTGAAGAGGTTGTCGAAGGCGCGGCGCGCGGAATCCGTCGTCACTCCCGTCCCGGGGCTTGCCACCGGCTTCACCGCCGCGCTCGCCGGCGACGTGTCCTTTTCCATCAGCATCCGAAACGCGAAAAACGTGCACTCGTTCCGCGCGTCTTTCCGCGGAATCCGTTCCGGAATCGGCTCCGTGCACTCGAACTGCGCTCCGGTATCGAAGTGCAGGCATTGTTTGCAGGAGTGGAGTTCAAACTGGCAGCGAGGGCATTGGCCGTTGAGATCCAAGCCGGGCGGGAGGACCGTGCCGCAGTTCGCGCAGCGGGCGCGCGTCACGCGCCCCACCATGCGTGGCGTCCGCGGCCCGATGTGCTCCTGCCGCGGAGGCCCGCCGGTCGGTGCCGGCGGTCGCTCCTTACGTTCGGGCTTTCCTGTGTCCTGATAGCCTCTTTGCTTATACTTCCGCTCAGACATGATGCCTCCGGGGTGAATACTATGATACTCCGAATTGCAAGGAGTGCTAGTGCCGTTCCAACTTGTTTCGTCCAGGCTGGCCGGCGCCTATAGCCCGGGTGGTGGAGCGATTCGCGCGCGTTTGTTCGGCAAGAAAAGTTGAAACGGCACCAGTGCCGCGCGTCGATTCTGTCGAAATTCTTTCTCGGCCCCACATCGGCAGGGCGGCAAACCCTAGTGCCCCTCACTTCTCCCTCTTGCCCTTTGTGCGCAAGTAGACCATCAAATCGTCCAGGTCCTCCTTGCTCAGGCTCTGTCCAAACGGGGGCATAATCCCGCGCCCCTCCAGGATGGTTTTGCGGACCTGCTCTTCGGTGGCTGGAGCCCCGCTGGGCAGGGAACCGCGTTCGAATAGCCCATCGAGTTTCGGAGGCTTCTTCGCCAAGTCCAGCTTCGTGTCTTCGTGGCAGGCTGCGCAGTGCATATCGTACTGCGCTTTTCCCTGCTCAGTGGCGGCCGCGGCCTGGCTGTTCTCTTCCGCCGGGGCACACCCCCAGCAACCCAGCAGCATGGCTCCCGCCGCTCCGGTGCCCAGAGCGCGGGCCCAGGAAATCCGCGTCATGCGCCCGCCTTCTTTGCGAAGAGTCCTCCTGGCGCCGGCGTTTGCGCTGCGGCCGTGACCGCAGCCGTGACTTCGTCCACGGTCCACTCGTTGTCCTTCCATTCCTTCACAATGGTGCCAGCCGGAGAGATCAGGACCGTGCTCATGGAATGCGCCACCTGATTCCCGTCCGGCAGATAGAAAAGGCCGAATTCACCCGCCAGCTTTTTCAAATCCCCGGGCGCGCAGGTTACAAAATCCCAGTGCTCCAGGCTGGCCGGGCTCTCCAGGTAGGCCAGCGCGTACTTTTTCAACACCGGCGGTTGGTCGTACTCCGGATCGATGCTGATGCTGATCAGGTGCGTCTTCCGGTAGGTGGCGGGATCCTTCTCCAGCCTGCGCTCGATGGCCGCAAAATGGCTGGTGATCAGCGGGCAGTAATCGGGAAGCGGGCAGCGCGTGTAGATGAACGTCAGCAGCACCGCCTTCCCGCGAAACTGTCCCAGTTCCACCTTCTTGCTGTCCTGATTGATCAGGGGCAACGCTTCGACCTCTTTGTCCAGGCTGTCCTTGGGCGCTTCGGACTCGCTCGCCACCGTTCCCCGTTTACTGGCATCCACAACTTTCAGATTCTCCAGCCAGGAGCCCTCCCCGTTCTTCGTCACGATCAAATCTGCGGTCACAAAGTCGCCCGGTTGCACATCGCCCAGCCCGGCACGATCCCTGACTTTGAACGTCATGGTCATGGCCGGCATGAATCCGGGAATATCCTCGTGCTTCAGCGTCATTTCACCGGCCATGGCGTCCTTTTGCTCCACCACTCCCCTCACCGCATATTTGGTAAAGTTCCCCTGGCGACTGCATGCTGCCGCCAGGATCGCGAAAGCCATCAGACTCCCGGCGGCCAATTTCACGAGACGAAATGCGCCTTTGTCTTGCGGAATCATCTCTCCCCCTTTAGGAATTCCTCGCGCCCCGGGACCCCTACCAGCCTTCGGCACCCAACCGCCGCGCCTCAGCATCGTTCTCGAACCTGAAAGTCAGGAAGACGCACCGAGTCGAGAGAATCCCTGAGCCGGCAGATCCTCGCGCACAAGCTTCCTCGGCCGGCCCCCATCTGCCAGGATCGCTTCCGCAGCCCGGTAGCCGCTGCGCACGGCGCCTTCCATCGTCGCTGGCCAGCCCGTGGCCGTCCAATCGCCCGCCAGGTACAGGTTCTCCAGCGGGCTGCGCGGCCCGGGCCTCAGCCGGTCGCAACCCGGCGCGGGAGAGAATGTCGCCGCCACTTCTTTCACCACCGTCGCCTTCACCAGTTGCGCAACTCTTGCGGCCGGCAGCGTCTCCTGCACCTCGCGCCAGCAAAGCTCCACAATCTCCTGCCGCGATTTCTCCACCAGGTCGTAAGACGCGCTGATCACGAGCTGGAGATACTGACCACCGAGCGAAGGTGGTTGCGTGGATGGATGTAGGGGCTCGGTCCCGCCGCTGCGGGATGCCCCTGCCACCGAAGCACCGGCTTGTGCCGGGTTGTCCGCATAGAGCCTCGTTTTGTTGAAAATCCACTGCGTCGTCCGCTCCAGAAGCGCCATGTACGGCTCCGCCGTCACCTCGCGGTCCAGCCACAGGTGTACCCCCGTGATCGGCGACGATCGCAGTTCGCGCAATCCGCAAAACACGGCCTCCCCACCAACCACGTCCGCGGGCAATAACTCCAAAAGCGCGTCGTGGGGAACCGCCGAAAGAAAAACATCCGCGCCGATCTCCCCGCCATCCGCCAGCACCGCCGCGGCCACTCGCCCGGCCTCGACCCGCAGCCCACGCACCGCTGTTCGCGTGCGCACCGTGCCACCTCGCCGCTCGATGGCCTCCCGGCAGCCCCCGTACAGTTCTCCCAGCGGCACCGTGGGAATTCCCACCTCGAAGCCTCGCCGGTTCTTCAAAAACGCCTTCCAAAACACGTCTACGCCATACCGTGCCCCGGCGCGGTCCAATTCCTCGTCCAGCGCACTCACCAGCACGCTCCGCCACACCCGCTCGATGGCCTCCGGGGTCTGTCCCTCGCTGCGCAGCCACTCCAGCATCGTGCTGGAATCACCGTTCCGCGGCGCGCCGCCCGCCGCGCCCCCCTGTTGAACAATGTGCAGCATGGCGCGGCCAATGCTCCGTTTGTCGCGCCAGGAAAGGAACGGCAGCATTAGGAACGAAGGGGCCAGGTGCAGGGGCGGAGGGAGCGGCGACGATTCCAGCACCGCGCGGCGCCCCGCGCGATCCAGAAAAACCACCCGGTTGTAATAGCGGATTTTCCCCGATGCCCCGACCCGCCCGTAGAAGTCTTCCAGGTTCGTGCAGCACGCCATGGTCACGTGCTGGCAGTTGTCCACGTGCTCCCCGTCGGGCAACAGGTAGGATGCGGCGCGGCCCCCGAGGTGCGGTTTTCTTTCAACCAGTTCGACCCGGTGGCCCGCCTCAGCGAGTGCGAGAGCCGACGACAGCCCGGCCAGCCCCCCGCCCAGGATCAGAATGCGTTTCGAATCCATTCTCCTCCGACCACAGGCCGAAGCGCGCGCGCAACACGATCCACGTCTTCTCCGCCGCCGAGAGTCGCACGCGCGAGCTGGTCACGTCGTAGTCCCGCGCCTCCATTTTGCCCAGCAGCCCGCCGTAAATCCGCGCCAGCGCCCACAGCGCCGCCCGGCTGTCCTCCTCGATCAGCGGAAGCAGCGCCGCGCCCTCCTCGTAAAATCCCCGCGCGCGCTGCGCCTCAAAGCGGAACAATTCGCGCGCCCCCTTCGAGGGTGGCGCTTCGGCTACCTCGCCCGCTCTGCACCCGAACCGCTCCAGGTCTTCCTGCGGCAGATACACGCGCCCCAGCGCGAAGTCCTGCTCCACGTCCCGCAGGATGTTGGTGAGCTGGAAGGCCAGCCCCAGCTGGTCCGCCAGTTCCAGAGCGCGCGAATCCCCGAACCCGAACACGTGCACGCAGCACTGCCCCACGATTCCCGCCACCCTGTGGCAATACACCCGTAAATCGTCGAACGCCCGGTACGACGTAATCCCCAGATCCATCTCCGCGCCTGCAATCAATTCATCCAGGTAGCCGCGCGGGATGCCGTAGGTGGAGAGCGTGTGCGCCAGCGCCGGCAGAATCACCGCGCCCGAAGTGTCTCCTCGAGCTACCCTCTCCACCGTTTCGCGCGCCAGCTCCAAGCCGCGCGCCTTCGCCCCACCGTCCCCCGGTGCATCACTGATGTCGTCTACCCAGCGCATGAAGGCATAGAGCGCGCACAGCGCCGAGTGCTTCGCCGCGGGCAGCAGGCGAAAACCATAATAGAAGTTGCGCGCTTCCACCCTGGCAATCCGCCGGCAGTGCGCGTATGAGTCCGCGAGCCCGCCTCCCAAATCTCCGGGACGGGACGCATCAGGCATGTTTGCTCTCCGCAGCTTCCCTCCCTGCGGGAGAAGCGCCACCGGCGCCCGTCGAGCCCTCCACGGGAGCCGCCCCCGGCCGCTGAAACGGCGAAAACAGACGCGACACCAGCGCACGCCCCAGCAGCCGCGCCTGCGCTCCGCGCGAGATCGCCGGCCGGTGTTCTATCGTGTTGTAGCCCATCGCCTCGATCGCGTCGAGGA
>Ga0187817_10000930_pt1 | contig 13542 bp, 9 predicted proteins | sample NC_wetland_sal_i_17_FD_132431 | JGI IMG/M metagenome (GOLD analysis project Ga0187817, IMG submission 132431) | Wetland sediment microbial communities from Neuse River Estuary, North Carolina, USA - SO4_2 | ecosystem: Environmental > Aquatic > Freshwater > Wetlands > Sediment | place: USA: North...
ATCCCGTGGCTGAAGGAGACTTACGGCGGCTGCGACGTCATCGCCATGATCGGCGATCTCGGCCAGCAGGAAGACCTCGAAGCCGCGCACAAGAAAGCTCTGGCCACCGGAGCGAGCGCTGCTTACATCGAGGATCTGCGCGAGGAATTCATCACCGGCTACATTTGGCCCACGCTCCGCGCCGGCGCCGTCTACGAGCACAAGTACCTGCTCGGCACGTCGTTCGCGCGCCCGCTGCTGGCGAAACGCCAGGTGGAGCTCGCCAAGAGGCTCGGCGCGGACGCCGTCGCGCACGGCTGCACCGGTAAGGGCAACGATCAGGTGCGTTTCGAGCTGGCCGCGAAGGCGCTCGCTCCGGAATTGGCCATCATCGCCCCGTGGCGCGAATGGAAAATCAATTCGCGCGAAGAGGCCATCGCCTACGCGCGCGCGCACAATGTCCCCGTCGAGCAAACCACCCGCAACATCTACAGCCGCGACCGCAACATCTGGCACTTGAGCCACGAAGGCGGCGTGCTCGAAGACCCCGCCAACACGCCGGAAGAGACCATGTGGCAGTGGATCGTCTCGCCCGCCCAGGCGCCCGATCGGCCCACGACCGTCGAGATCGGCTTCGAAGCGGGAATCCCGGTTTCCGTCAACGGCAAGCAGCGCGCACCACTCGCCCTGCTCGAGGAGTTGAACGACGTCGCGGCGGCGAACGGCATCGGCCGCATGGACATCGTCGAAAACCGGCTGGTGGGAATGAAATCGCGCGGAGCCTATGAGACGCCTGGAGGGACTCTGCTCGTCGCCGCGCACCGCGAGCTCGAATCCCTCGCCCTCGACCGCGAGACCGCGCATTACCAGCAAATTCTTTCCCTGCGCTACGCCGAAATGGTTTATTACGGCATGTGGTTCACTCCGTTGCGCGAGGCGCTCGACGCGTTCTTCGCCAGTTCGCAGCACCGCGTCACGGGCGCCATTGCGCTCACGCTTTTCAAAGGCAACGTCAGCGTGGCGTCGCGCCATTCGCCCTATTCGCTCTATCGCCCCAATCTAGCGAGCTTCACGATGACCGGCTACAACCCGAAGGATGCCGAAGGGTTCATCAATCTCTTCGCGCTGCCGATCACCGTCCCGTTGGAAACACCCCGGAAGGCCAAGGCGCGATGACTGCTGCGGAGGGCCCGAAAATGTGGGGCGGCCGCTTCGAGCGGGCCCCCGACGCGTCCTTTTACGAATTCCAGCGCTCCTGGCGGTTCGACCGCCGCCTTCTGCCGCAGGAATTGGCGCTGGATCGCGCCTGGGCGCGCGCCATCGCCGCCGCCGGAATCACCTCGCACGAAGAAGGCCAGCGGCTCGTGGCCGCGCTCGATGAAATCGAGTTGCGCGCGCAATCCGAGCCCGCATGGCTCGACGCCTCGAAGGCCGAAGACGTCCACCATTTCGCCGAGCTCGCGCTCGTCGAGAAGCTCGGGCCGCTCGGCGCCAAGCTGCACACCGGACGCAGCCGCAACGAAATGGTCGCCACGGAATTCCGCATGTACGTCAAGGTCGCCGCGCGTGAGATGCGGCGTGCCCTTGCGCTGCTCGCCCGCGCCGTTGCCGATCAGGCCCAGCGGAATTTCGGCGTTCCCATGCCCGGGACCACGCATATGCAGCACGCACAGCCGCTGCTCGTCTCTCATTGGCTTCTCGCGCACGGCGAGGTATTTCTGCGCGATGCGGAGCGCATTGCCGCCGCTGCCGCTCGCGCCGATGCCTGTCCGCTCGGATCCGGCGCGCTCGCTGGATGCGCGTTTCCAATTGACCGCAAGGCCCTCGCGCGCGATCTGGGATTTTCGCGCATCACGGCGAACAGTCTCGACGCCGTAGGCGACCGCGATTTCGCGCTCGAATATCTTTTCGCGCTGGCTGCTTTCGCCATGCATCTCTCACGTCTCGCGGAGGACATGGTTCTTTTCGCCTCGTCCGAATTCGGCTTCATCGAGCTGCCCGACGAATATTCCACCGGCAGCAGCCTGATGCCGCAGAAGAAAAATCCCGACGCCTGGGAACTGACCCGCGCAAAAACCGGGCGAATCTATGGCGCGCTCCTCGCGCTCCTGACGGCCATGAAGGGCCTTCCCTCTGGTTACCAGCGCGACTTGCAGGAAGATAAGGAGCCGCTGTTCGCCGCGCACGATCAGGCCTTGGTGATGGCCGGAGTCGCCGCGCCCGCCCTGGGTGCCACGCGGTTCCGTGAAGCGAGGCTCCGCGAAGCGGCGGAAGATCCCGCTCTCGTCGCCACCGAGCTTGCCGATTATCTCGTCGCCTCCGGTTTGCCTTTCCGCGAGGCGCACGAAATCGTCGGCAAAGTGATGCGCGCCGCCGAGAAGGAAGGCAAGTCCATCCGGGAGATGCCCGCCGAGCGCCTGAAGGAATTTTCTCCCGCGCTCGCCGGTGATCTGCGTAAGGTGCTGTCGCTCGATTCCGCTCTCGCGCGCCGCGCCGTCCCCGGCGGGACCGCTCCTGAGGCGGTTCGGGTCGCGCTTGAGGATTTCCAGGCGCGGCTCGTCAAGCTCGAGGAAAATCCATGAAGGCGATTGCGGCTTCCTCGATTCCTCGCGGCTTCCGGTTCGCTGGCGTGCACTGCGGACTGAAGAAATCGAAGCTCGATCTCGGAATCCTCGTCAGCGAGACTCCCGCCGCCACGGCGGCGATGTTCACGACCAATCAGGTCAAAGCGGCGCCGGTCCTTGTCTGCCGGAACCATCTGAAGAAATCGCGCCACCGGATGCGCGCTGTGATCGTCAATTCGGGCAACGCCAATTGCTGCACCGGGCCGCAGGGCCTCGATGCAACGAAGGCGACCGCGACGGAAATGGCGCGCGCGCTCGGCGGCCTCGATCCCTCGCAAATCTTCGTCTGCTCGACGGGCGTGATCGGCGCTCCTCTGCGCGTCGAGAAAATCATCGCCGCTATCCCGGCCCTCCTTCACTCGCGCGCCGCTGGGACGGAATCATTCGAGCAATTCGCCCGCGCTATCATGACCACCGATACGCAGCCAAAATGGGCCGCCGCCACTTGCCGCGTCGGCGGGAAGCAGGTCCGCATTCTCGGCTGCGCCAAAGGCTCCGGGATGATCCACCCGAACATGGCGACGATGCTTGCATTCCTCACCACCGATGCCGCCATTACGCCGTCGCGGCTCTTGCGCGCGCTCCGCGCCGCCGTGGGGCCGACGTTCAACTCCATCACCGTGGATGGCGACACCTCGACCAACGATACGGTTGTGGTGCTGGCCAACGGCCAATCGGGTGCGCCAGCCCTTCCGGGCGCCGGCCGCGATTACAATCAATTCCGCGCTGCGCTCGAGCGCGTCTGCTGCTCGCTCGCGCTCGCCATCGTTGCCGATGGCGAAGGCGCGCAGCGAGTGATTGAAATCGAGGTCCGCGGAGCGCCCTCCGCCCTCGCCGCCGCCCAAGCCGCGCGCACCATCGCAAATTCGCCGCTCGTGAAAACCGCCGTCGCGGGCGCCGATCCCAATTGGGGACGCATCCTGGCTGCCGCCGGACGCTCCGGCGTTCGCTTCGATTTCCAGCGCGCCGATATTTGGCTGGCGGGCGTTCTGGTATGCCGCCGCGGGCGCGAGCATCCGTTCGACGAGCGCGCCACTCACGAAAAAATGCTCGCCAAGTTCGTTCCCATCGTCGTGGATTTGCGCTCCGGCAAAGGCTCCGCCCGCATGTGGACCTGCGATTTCACGCAGGAATACGTCCACATCAACGCCAGCTACCGCACCTGACCCCCTCCGGCGGCCAAAGGGTTTTCTTCCGGCCGCGCAGTTGACTGCAAAGGGCACTTGCCGCAAGATGTTTCTTAGTTGGTGGAGCGCTCGCTTCGACCGGGAGTGGGGTAGCACCCCGGCTGCCTGCGAAGAGGTCCCGCCCCTTCAGCTTCACGATGGGCGCCCGAATGGGCGCACAAGGAGAATACCGGTGAAGAAACTTTACGTGGGGAATCTGTCGTTCAATGCTACGGAAGAGCAGGTGCAGGCGCTGTTCTCGGAAATCGGTGTGCAACCGGACTCCTTGACGCTGCTGCGCGACCGCTTTACGGGGCAGCCGCGCGGGTTTGGCTTCGCGGAAATCAGCGACGACGCCCAGGCCGAAAAAGCCGTCGCGGCGCTGAACGGCAAGGATTTTCTGGGCCGCGCGATTGTCGTCAATGAAGCGCGCCCCATGCGCGAAGGCGGCGGTGACCGCGGCGGACGCGGTGGCCACGGTGGTGGTGGCGGCGGCGGACGCGGCGGCCACGGTGGTGGTGGCGGCGGCGGGCGCGGCGGACGCGGCGGCTACGGCCGCGACCGGTAGTCTCCCGTTCCATTCATTGGTACATTCACTCGTTCTTCATTCGCCCTGCGCCTTTGGCAGGGCGGTCACGCCAGCGCGCTTCGCTGCTTGTCGGCGGGCACCAGCGGCCTCGGCTCCGAGGCTTCCACCTGCCCGCCCGTGTAGGTGAACTTCTCCAACGACGCTCCGTGAATACCCTGGGTCACAAGCGCTGCGATGTCGAGGCGCGCCTCCGCGTCGTCCAATTCTTCGGGCGCGGCGGAGAGCGCCGGCGTGCGCGGCATAAAAACGGGGCAGCAATCGTGGAACGGCTCGGACGAAATTTCGTACGTGCCGATTTTTCGCGCCGTGGCCATGATTTCCATTTTGTCCGCGCCAATCAGCGGACGGAACACGGGCATGCGCGCCACGGCGTCCACGGCGGCGAGATTGCGCAGCGTCTGCGACGCCACCTGCCCCAGGCTGTCTCCCGTCACCAGCGCCAGCGCGTGTTCGCGCCGCGCCAGCACTTCCGCGATCCGCAGCATCATCCGGCGGTAGAGCAGAATGCGAAAATTTTCCGGCGCGTAGCGCACAATTTCGCGCTGGATGCCCTCGAACGGCACGCGATAGAGCTTGGCCTGAAATTGATAGGGCGTGAGCTGCCGCGCCAGCTCACCGGCCACGTGCAGCGACGATTCTCCCGGCCGCGCGCCCGTGCCGTAGAAGTGCACGAAGCTCACGTGCGCGCCCCGCTTCATCATGTGATAAGCGGCCACGGCGGAATCGTATCCGCCCGATAGCAGGCACGCCACTCGCCCCGCGGTGTTCGCCGGCAAGCCTCCCGCGCCTGGAATTTTCCGCGCGTAGACCAGCGCCGGCCCGGGCGTGATTTCGATGCGGCAGGTCAGCTCCGGATCCTTCAGGCGCACCGTGGCGTCGCGGCCCTCGTCGCGGAGCCGGTCGAGCAGGTAGCGCCCCACCGCCGCATCAATCTCCATCGTGGGATGCGGAAACGATTTGTCGCTGCGCTTGGCGCGCACCGCGAAGTTCGCGAAGCGCAGCGGCCCGCATTCCTCCCACGCCGCGCGGCACAGCGAATCCAGGCTGCGCTCGGCCGCGCGCGCCACGGCGTAGTACGCCACGCCGAACACGCGCTCGATGCGCGCCATGGCCTCTTCCGTTCGCGCGCCCGGCCCGAGCCACACCAGCAGGCGGTCGCCCGTCTGCTCGATGCGCTCCACCGGAATTCCCCCGAGCGCCTGCCTCAGCGCCGTGAAGAGCTTGCCGAGGAAAAACCGTCGGTTGCCGCCCTTCAGCCACAGCTCGTGGTAATGAACGACGATCACGCTCCCGCTCATATGCCTTTTGCTCTTGCCGGGCGTTCTCTTTGCTAACGGAAGTATAGCAGCACGCCTGCCTCCCCGTAGCCAGTGGCACAGCCACTCCCTTGTCCCGAAGCCGAGGGATGGCTGTCCGGGGTTGCCGATCCTCGCCTGATCGGCGATTCAGCCCCCAAATCACTGTCGATTAGAAACGGGAGTGAGTCTTTGTTGAAAATCCGGTGGGAAAACCGCACGTTGATGCAGAGGCACCTAATTCGTAGCGGGCTTTTTCAAGAGCCTGTCAAGAGCGGACTGCGGATGCTCTTTGATGATAAGCCGTTCCTCAACGGGACCGGGTTTACTCTTTTTCCTCTTCCGCTTAGGTTTTTTTGGCATCATAGAGTAGTATCGCACAAGTTCCGGCTAGGAAAAGATGTGGTGCCCCAGCCGGGACTTGGACCCGGACGACCGAAATGGTCACACGGTTGCAAAACGTGCGTGTCTGCCATTTCCACCATTGGGGCACGTAAGTTGCAAGATGTGGGGGCGGTGGCTCCGCTCAAGGTTCCTCCCGCCCCCACTTTTTTCGGGCCGTCTAGCGCGGCCCCTACACCCTCCTCATTTTCATACCTTTCAAAACGGCGGAAAATCCGCAATCCATCTGTAGTACACGCGCCCATCTTCTTTTTCGCGCTGTACTTCTTCCGGCTTTTCCGCAAGCCGACCCAGAATTTTGTAAATAGAAGCCATCGGCGCAGTCAAACTCGAAAGGTCATATCCTTCCTCGACAAGTTTTGTGCGTACGTCCGTCGCCGAGAACTTTTTGTCTTTGTTTGTTTGCAGAACGTTGCGGATCGCATCTGTGAGGCCCAGTTGCGTTATTTCGGTCACACAAAAGTTTATGTCGGTCAGCGGCAGAAGATGTTCCAATGCTTTTGCGAGATGCGAAAGTTTTGTGCGAATCTCGCTCAATTCCAGTTCAAGGTCATCGCGGCGCTTGGTGAGGGACTGCCGTTCCTTGTTCAGGCTTTCCCAGGCGTGGTAGAAGTCTGAGGTTTCCATGTCGAGGAGTATAGCTATGTCTACAGACAAAATCAATGGCGAAAGTAAGTCGAAGCTAGACACCAATTGGAATATCTTCATCGAGCACGCCCAGTCCGAGATAGATGCGTGCCAAGAACGCATTGCGAAACTTCGTAAGTCCCTTAGTTTCTTTAAGAAACAGCGGGACGGAGGCATTCAGTTCCCAGTGCCAAAGGCCACTAGACATTCAAAATTATCTTGACACCTGTTGAAAATAGTGCTACGCTTGGGTCATGAAAAAGCCCAAGTCAGAAGTTCTCGAAGCACTCCGAAACGCGGCGGTGAGTGAATCGCTGTCCGTCGCATTTCTTGAACAACAACGATGGGGCGATAGCCCCGCGTGCCCGCGATGCGGCGCAGTTGAGGTTTACAAGATGACTGGCCGCGATGGACAGCGGAACAAGGATTACCGCTGGCGGTGTCGCGGCTGTAAGGAATTTTTCACCGTGCGAACGGGAATGATTTTCGAGGAAACGCGCTTGCCGCTGCGAGTGTGGGTCTATGCGTTCTGGAAAGCATGTTCCTCGAAGAAAGGGATTTCGGCGTTGCAGTTGTCGCGTGAAATGGAGATCACCCACAAATCCGCGCTGTTTGTTTTGCGCCGGATTCGGCACGGTGTAAGCGCAGAGAATCCCGCGAAACTTACAGGCACGGTCGAAGCCGACGAACTTTATGTCGGCCCCCGAAAGCCGCGAGTCTCTGGTATCTCAAAACGTGGTTTTGGAACGAAGAAAATTCCTGTGGCGGGCATCGTACAGCGCGATGGAGACGTGCGGTTGCGGATGATGGAGCGTCTGACTTCGGAGACTTTGGGAAACTTCATTGCAGAGAACGCGGACCTAACTTGCCGTCTAATCACAGACGAACTGCCTACATACAAGAGTATCGGGAAGAACTTTGCAGGTGGTCACGGCGTAGTGAAGCACGGCGCGCGGCAGTACAAGAAGCCGGGAACCGATATTCACTCGAATACGATTGAAGGCGTGTTCTCTCTGATTCGACGGGGAGTAATGGGCACGTTCCACAGCGTCACACGCAAGCACCTGCAAAACTACTTGCATGAGTTTGAGTTCCGCTGGAACACCCGGAAAATGGACGATGGGCAGCGGGTGCAAGCCGCAATTAAGGCAGCAGACGGCAAGCGTTTAGAGTACCGCGAATCAGTGGACAAGCCACCATACAAGGCAGCATGAAGCAACATCTGGAACCGAGAGTGAGGCTTGGTCTGTTAACATATTGATTGCAGAGGGGTAACGGGATTAGGAATAGTCGTTTACAACGCATCCTCATGTTAGCTACAATCTCGACATGGGCACACGTTTCGCCGTTCCTTCGCCTAACAAGGGCTTGGAGAAACTAGAGGCTTTAATCCTCTGTCTCGCTGAACGTGCGCCTGACATCGGCGTAACAAAGCTCGAAAAGCTCATGTACCTCTGTGATTTTGAGGCAGCCAAGGAACTTGGGAAATCCATCTCCGAAGACCCGTATAGAAATTTCCAATGGGGTCCGGTGCCCAAACATTTCATTCCCGCGCTCGATTTCCTTGTCAAAGAGAAGCAGATCACGAAAACGGAAATTCCCCTTCCATCTGGCCGAAAATTTATCGAATTGGTCCCGGCCAAGAAATGCGAAAGGGATGCTTTCAGCAAAGAGGAATGGGTAATCATTGACCGCGTGCTAACAGCGCATGCGACTAAGTCTGCCGCAGAACTGGTAGAACTGACACATAAGGAACTCACTTGGAAACTCACTAAACGAAACGAAGAAATACCCTATTTCTTGGCCCATTATCGCAACTATCAAAAGCCATCTCCCCAAGAATTAGATGCTCTGCTCCGAGACCCTGATTACATAAGGTCAATCACCAATCAAATAGCTGCTGAGCGCGCCGTACGATAGCTTCGCCAATGGACGCATATCGCGGGACAGTTTACACATCTGAGGCGGCGTCTCAACTAGAAGCTTTGGTGGACGAAGATATTCGCTATCAGATTGAGCCTGAGGAATACCAATGGCTTTTGGAACGAGACCCTGGGGGGTTGGGTACACCAACGGTAATCGAAGGTGAGGCCGTATACATCTTCCTCACGGCACCGAAGGAAAATGGACCGCGAAGACTGGCAATTACCTACCGCCTTCTAACCGATGAGCGACTAATTCAGGTTATGGATATTCGCCCGTTGCCTATCCAATGACACCGCTACCCTATTTTCAACAAATACCTAGTCCCGATTAGAAATGACAGTTTCGCTGATGCTAAAGGACTTAGGCGCATTTCTAATCGGCGGGACCGCCGATTAGAAATTATTAGGCGACGAAGAGGCGCACCTACGGGAAAAGGGCACGATGCCGCATCGAGGAACCCGCACAGCCAGGAGTCGCTGTGCCACCAAATAGGCAAAAACGAAGGAAAAGCGAAGCGAGCCCCTCACCATTGAACGCCGACAGGCGGCGCGGTAGAATTCGCCAGGGCGCATCCCTTCTCGGAACGGCTCTTGCGCGACAAAACGGATCGCAAAATGACGGAAAAGCGAAGCGACACAGGCCGCTTTCGGCTGTTTGTTTGTCTTTCCTGCCTGTTCCTGGCCGGCGCGCTTGTCTCCTGCGGCGGCGGAGGCTCAGGAGGAGTCGGCATCAACGGCTGCAACGGCACAGCCATCGAAGTCCTCGTCTGCCAAATGACGCTCGATCAGGACGCCACGGAGTTGCACGGCATACAGGACGCCAACGATTACCGCGTGGTCCCGGGAATTCCCGCCCTCGGCATTCCCCTGCTGAACATCACCAACGGCCCTGCCGGCGCCGCCAACGGCGGTCCCGGCCACGAGGGCAATTCGACGGCGCTGCCCGCCCCCATCGCTCTTGCCGCCACGTGGGACGTGAACCTGGCAAACACCTATGGAACCGTGATCGGCGCGGAGGCAAAGGACCTTGCGAACGGATTCGTCGAAGGGCCGGACATCAACATCGCGCGCACGCTTCAGAACGGGCGGACGTTCGAGGCCTATGGAGAGGATCCCTGGCTGGTGGGACAAATCGCGGTGGGAACCATCGAGGGAATCCAGTCTCAGGGCGTGATCGCGGAATCGAAGCACTTCGCGGCCAACAATCAGGAAACCAACCGCACCACCATCAACGAAATCATCGACGAGCGCACGCTGCGCGAAATCTACCTGCCGCAATTCGAGGCCACCGTGAAGCAGGGCAATGTAGGCGCGGTGATGTGCGCTTACAACCAAGTCAACGGAACCTTCATGTGCGAGAACAGCCAGTTGCTGAGCGGAATCCTAAAGGGGGAGTGGGACTTTCAGGGGTTCGTCACGTCCGATTTCGGAGCCACGCACTCCACGGTGAATTCCGCCAACGCGGGGCTCGATTTGGAAATGCCCACGGGAATTTATTTCGCCAGCGCGCTCGAATCGGCGGTCCAAGGGGGACAGGTCTTCCAAGCCACGATCAACAACAAGCTGATCCGCCGCTTCACCACCATGACGAACTTCGGAATTTTTCCGAACGCGCCGGGATTCACCGGGATCAGCATGGCGGCCCAGCAGGCCGATGGGTTGATCGCACGGCAGATCGCGGAGGCCGGCATGGTGCTGCTGCAAAATACGGGCGGCCTGCTGCCGCTCAACGCCGCGACGCTCCACACCATCGCGCTGATCGGGCCCTACGCGGGCGCGGCCATGACGGGCGGCGGAGGCAGCTCCCAGGTGACGCCGCTTTATACCGTGACTCCCCTGGCGGGAATTCAGAATCGCGTGGGCGGAGGCGTGACCGTCAATTACAACGATGGAAGCAATACGGCGACGGCGGCAACGGCGGCGGCGGCAGCGGACGTGGCGATTGTGATGGTCGGCGATAGCGAGACAGAAGGCACCGATGATTCCATCTCGCTAAGCGGAAATCAGAATGCGCTGGTGCAAGCGGTGGTTGCCGCACAGCCGAAAACCATCGTGGTGATGAAGAGCGGCACCGGCATCCTGATGCCCTGGGCGTCGAGCGTGCCGGCCATTCTCCAGGCGTGGTATCCAGGCGAAGAGGACGGCAACGCCGTGGCGGCGGTGCTTTTCGGAGATGTGAACCCCTCGGGCAAATTGCCGCTGACGATTCCGGTGAGCGCGTCCGATCCCGATCCGCCGGCCGATGGCAGCGCTCCGTCGCAATATCCGGGCGTGACCGTCGGTGGTGTTCCAACCGCAACCTACTCCGAGGGAGTCTTCGTCGGCTACCGGCACTACGACCAGGCCAGCATAACTCCGGCCTTCCCCTTCGGCTTCGGGCTGTCTTACACGACCTTCTCGTTCACGAACCTCTCCGTCAACCCCGCGAGCTTCACCTTCACGAATAATCCGAACCAAACCGTGGCGGTCAGCTTCAACGTGACGAACACCGGCGCTGTGACGGGCGCGGAAGTGGCCGAGCTTTACGTTGCCATCCCCTCACCCTCGCCGGCCGTCCCCGAGCCGCCCAAATGGCTGAAAGGCTTCCAGAAAATTTCGCTCACGCCCGGCCAGATGGGCCAGGTGCAACTCACTCTAAACATGCGGTCGTTCGCCTATTGGGACGTGACCAGCGAAAGCTGGCTCGTCGCGCCAGGGACATACCAAATCATGGTCGGCGATTCCTCACGCAACATCATTCTTCAAACCCCCGTCACGATTCATTAAAGAACGTGTGATGGAGAGGCGTTATTTGTCGCTTGCAGGGAGGCGGTATGCAGAATTTGGCTTACCGAAATCCCTGAGCGCCATATTTTGGCCAACGGAAGACGTTAAATTAACCCCGTGAAACTTGACCCAAATCGGGAAATGATGCGATTGTGCGTGACCAGCATCACGAAGTTATGTTTATCCGAACAAACTCTGCGTGACAGCCATTACGATCAAGGAGCGTCCTAGAATGAGAAAGTTAGCTGCTGTTTGCCTTGCCAGCGTGTTTGTGATCTTCTTGTCCTGCTGCCCGAGCTTCGCTCAGGTTAGCTACACCACCCAGCACAACGATAACCAGAGAACGGGCGACAACCTGAATGAAACGATCCTCAACACGTCCAACGTGAATGCCAACACGTTCGGCATGTTGTTCAAGGAAAGCGTGGACGATGAGGTTTACTCCACGCCCCTTTACGTCCCGGGGCTGACAGTCAACGGCGGCACGCATAACGTAGTCTACGTGGCCACGGTGAACAACAGCGTGTATGCGTTTGACGCCGATACGGGCGGGGCCGCGCTCTGGCACACCAACTACGGCACTCCGACGAACCATACAGTGGTAGGCCAGAACGGAGTTTGCGGCACAGCGTACGACGACTTTCAGGGGAACATCGGGATAGTGGGCACTCCGGTGATTGACACGTCCAATGACGAGATGTTTTTCGTGGCTCATACGCAGAGCGGCAGCACGCATACGCAGACGCTGTATGCGGTCAACATCCTGACAGGCGCCACTGTTAAGTCCGTGGTCATTTCGGCGACCGGATTCAACTCCGAGACCAATAACCAGCGCCCAGCGCTAACTCTCTACAATGGAACGATTTATATCGCTTGGTCGTCCTATTGCGACGTTACTCCTTACAGTGGCGTCGTGATCTCCTACAACGAATCCACGCTGGCGCAAAGTGCGGTGTTCGATGACACCAAGACCGGCACCCAAGCCGGCATCTGGCAAGCAGGCCAGGGCGTGAACGTGGATTCCAGCGGGAACATCTATGTGATGACGGGCAACGGTACCTGGGACGGCTCCGCGAACTTCGGCGAGAGTTTCGTCAAACTCAATCCTTCAACCCTGGCAGTCGAGGATTACTTTACGCCTTCCGACTGGTCCTCATTGAATGGCGGCGATATAGACTTAGGCTCCGCCGGGGGACTGCTGATTCCGGGAACCGGCCTCATGGTCGGCGGCGGAAAAGCCGGAATCTTTTACCTCCTGAATACCAGCAACATGGGGCATGAGACGGCCACTGATTCGGGGGTCGTGCAGGAATTCCAAGTTGGCTATCCCGATCCGGCCTGCCCGACCGGGCACATCCACGGCGGCCCGGTTTATTACGACAGTTCATCCCTAGGCCCTCTCATTTACGTATGGAGTGAAAACGACTACCTGCACGAATTCAAGTTCAACGGCTCGACGTTCCCAAGCACGCTTCCCTATATCGACAGCCCGATGCCGGCGGCCGAATGCGGCATGCCCGGCGTGATGATGTCCATTACGGCGGATGGGAACAATGACAGCACCGCCATCCTTTGGGGTAATGCCGTGCTGAGCGGCGATGCCAATCACACCACGGTGACGGGCATCGTGCGCGCCTTCCCCGCCACCAACGTCAGCACCGAGCTTTGGGATTCGGAGCAGGATGCCGTCCGCGATAGTTGCAACAACTTCGCGAAGGACGGCTACCCCGACGTCGTCAATGGCAAGCTTTACGTCGGGAGCTTCGGCACGGCGACTGCGGGCAGCGGGCAACTGTGCGTCTACGGCCTGCTTTCCACGAGTTGCACAACGCCGACCACTCCCGGCACGCTGTCCGCCACGGCTGCCACCAACAGCCAGATTAATTTGAGCTGGGGCGCCAGCACGTCGTCCTGCTCCGTTAGCTACAACGTCTATCGAAGCACAACTTCGGGCTTCACCCCTTCGAGCAGCAACCTGATCGCGCAGGATATCTTTGCCGCGACAACTTATTCGGATACGACCGCGGCGCCAGCCACTACTTACTATTATGTGGTCGAGGCCGTGGCGGTGACGACCCTGTCCGCGGCGTCGAATCAAGCCACCGCGACGACCGGAGCCGCCATTACGACCATAAAGATCGATAGCGGCTCGACGACGGCTGTGAGCCC
>Ga0187817_10000931_pt1 | contig 13540 bp, 12 predicted proteins | sample NC_wetland_sal_i_17_FD_132431 | JGI IMG/M metagenome (GOLD analysis project Ga0187817, IMG submission 132431) | Wetland sediment microbial communities from Neuse River Estuary, North Carolina, USA - SO4_2 | ecosystem: Environmental > Aquatic > Freshwater > Wetlands > Sediment | place: USA...
AATCGAGTCGAGCAGCGTGTGCCGCATGATCACGTCGAGTCCGACGGTGGGTTCGTCCAGGAAGAGAACCTCCATGTCGTGCATGAACTCCCGCGCGACCTGCACCCGGCGCTTTTGCCCACCGGAAAGGTCGAACGCCCGTCGCTTCCGGACGTCCCCGAGGTCGAACTGCGTGAGAAGCCGCTCGCGACGAGGCGCCCGTTCGGCTTTCGGCACCGCCCAGAGAACCCCGTAGATGTCGAGGTTCCCTTGGACGGTGGTGAAGTCGAACGACTCGCCCTGCTGGACCACCCCGATCCGTTCGCGGATCTTCTGACCGTCGCGGGCTGGGTCCATGCCGAGGACCCGGAGGGCCCCTGAGGTCGGTTGGATCAGCGTGGTCATCGCTTTGATCAGTGTCGACTTGCCCGCGCCGTTCCTCCCGAGGAGGCCGAACACTTCGCCGCGATGGACGGTGAAGCTCACCCCGTCCAGGGCGAACTTCTTCCGGTCGTACGTGTGCCGGAGATTCTCGGCGTAAACCACCGCGTCTGTCGGGATCTGTCCCGGTAGGGGCCGCGTCGGGTCGCCGGCTCCCATGGGTGCGGGCCCGTGGAGAGGCGGTGCTAAAGCGTTTGGGTGGGAACGTTCCGTACGCACCGATCTCCCAGTCCCGTCCTCAACCGCGTGAGCCTTTCTCGAGACTCCCGCGGCGTCTTCTGCCCTCGAGAGGAATTATTCGAAGCACGGAGCGCTCCGGACCAACCTTCGAACCCCGCGAGACCGAGATCCGGAGCCTTCCACACGGGTGACCCCGCTCCTGGGCGATATCGGACCGTGGCGGGGAGCAGCGCTCAGGCACAGTCCAAATGATTGACGCAGCGCCGATAAACTCGACTCACTCAGGATGTGTTCGAGTCGTTAGGTTCGGCAAAAAAAGACGAAACTCCCGACTGGCGCCTCAAGTCTTGCGTCGGTCCGGAATGAGAGGCGCTTGCTCTCCGCTTGATCTCAGGTCACGGGACGAGCTTGCCGGCCGCGGACCACGGAGGCGGGGGCAGGTCGAGCAGCTCCGACAAGCTCCGAGCGTTCACTGCGGCGTCCCCACGGAAGTGGTTATTGAAGAATCCGTACACCGCTTCCGTCCGCTCTCGTAATTGGGTGAGCCGAGGGGCCCAGGCGCGGAGCTCCTCCGGCTGGTACGTGTAGTCGTACCAGATCTCCTTCCCGTGGCCGTGCCACCTCACGTAGCTGAACGGGGCGGTGACCGTGAGGTCGATCGGTAGCAGGGGCTCGTCGACGACCACGTAGGCGAACCCGAACTCCCGGAGGAGCGCCTTCGATTCAGGTGTTACCCAGGACCGCTCCCGAGGCTCCACCGCAACGGGAATCCCGGCGGGAATGCTTTCGTAGAACCGGCGCACCGTCGTTGGCTCGAACCGAAGAGACGGCGGCAGCTGCAGGAGCGCGGCGGAGAGCTTGCCGGCCTCCTGGAGGGGTCTCAGGAATCGGGCGAACTCGTCGATCTCCGGCTCGGCGCCCAGGAGTTTCTTGTCGTGGGTAATCGTCTGGGGGAACTTGAGCGCGAAGCGGAATTCCTTCGGCGTCCGGCGGACCCAGGACTGGGCGACGGAGACCGGCGGGAGACGGTAAAACGTCGAGTTGACCTCCACGATCGGGAAGAATCCGGTGTAGTACCGGAGCCAGTCGCTGGCGCCTCGCTTGGGATAGAACCGGCCCACCCACTCCGGATAATCCCACCCGCTCGTGCCGATGTAAACCGCTCCCACAGATCGCCGCCGGGTCCAGCCCGCTCGAGGGGAAATAGGGGTAGGGAAGGTCGCGAAACAGATGCATGCCCCGGACCTCTTCCTCGGTCCGGCAAAGGCCAAATAGGCAGGCCGGGGTGAGTCCTTCGGCCAAGCCCCGAAGGTAACAAAAATGGTTCAGGTCGACGTAGAGCTCGGTAAGTGCACCGGCTGCGCCCACTGTCGGGACGTGTGCCCGGTCAATGTCTTCGAGATGAAGCCGCGCGACCAGTTCCCGGAAGTGGTGGATGACCCGGGTATCGCTGCCAAATTCCAATTCCGGGGCGAGAAATCCGCCGTAATCAACGGCCCGGAGTGCATCGTCTGCGAAGCCTGCCTCTTCGAATGCGAAGGGGAATGTATCACGATCACCGACGACGAGGGTAACCTCCATCACTCGACGTACAAGTGATTCGGCCGGAAAGCGCCGGCCCGTGAGTTTCCAACGCCAGCGGAGCCCGCCCTCAGGCAACGGCTAAATAGAGTGGCTCCCCGGCGGAGACGCCGTGGACGAATCGGGGGCGGGCATCGGCCAAACCGCGGTCATTGGCGAGCGTGAGCTCGCCATCGGTTTCCGACTTATCGGCCTTCAGAACGTGGTCGAAGTCACTCCCGCAACGGCCTCCGCGGAGTTCCAGCGGCTCATGAGCCGCGACGACATCAACCTCGTCGTCGCGAGCGAAGGGGTCCGTCGGAGGCTCTCGGAGAACCAGCGGATCCACGCCGAAGGATCTCTCCAGCCCCTCGTGGTCTTCGTGCCTTCCCCAACGGGTGAATACGAGGTAGAAAGCCTCGCCGCGCTTGCGAAGCGCGTACTCGGAATCTCTCTCCAGGTCTGAATGCAATCAGAAGGTTAGGATGGCAGTAATCACACGAGTCTCGGGTCCGGTCGTCGTCGCCGAAGGCCTCGCGGGCGCCAAGATGTTCGATATCGTCCGGGTCGGTGACCTAGGTCTGATCGGGGAGATCATTCGGCTCGTGGGGGACACTGCCTCTATCCAAGTCTACGAGGATACCACGGGTGTCCGACCTGGGGACACGGTAGAGAACACCGGCCAGGCGCTCTCGGTTGAGCTCGGCCCGGGGCTCCTCACCTCGATCTACGACGGAATCCAGCGGCCCCTGGACGTGCTCAAGAAGAATCTTGGCGATTTTATCACGCGCGGATCGGTCGCGGCACCGCTCGACGAGAAGAAGAAGTGGGAGTTCACCGCCACCGCGACGGTCGGCGAGGAGGTCCAACCCGGTACGATCCTCGGCACGGTTCCGGAAACTCCGCTCATCACACACAAGGTTCTCGTTCCGAACGGCGTCACCGGTACGCTCAGCCGCTTGTCCGGCGGTAGCTATACGATCCGGGATCAGATTGGGGAGGTCAAGACGCGCGGCGGCACGGTGCCGCTCGGCCTCAGCCAGAAGTGGGTCGTCCGGGTGCCCCGGCCAGTCCAGGAGAAGCTCCCTCCGGATATCCCACTGCTGACGGGGCAGCGAGTCATCGACACGTTCTACCCCGTGGCCAAAGGGGGCGCGGCATGTATTCCGGGACCCTTCGGATCGGGCAAGTGCGTCGGTGGGGACACGCCGGTCTTACTCGGAGATGGCCGGCTTCTCAGCATCGAAGAGCTCCATCAGGCGGCCCGACGCGACGGGAAGGTAACGATTGATGGGACCGACGAGTGGATCAAACTGCGCCGTGGAATCGAACTCTATTCGTTGGTCGGGAACAAGCTGGTCAAGAGCCGGTCCCGGACCTTCTACAAGGGAAAAAGTGACTCGCTGATTCGCGTGAAGACACGGAGTGGTCGGAGCGTCCGTGTCACCCCGGTTCATCGGCTCTTTACGATCCATCCGGATGGCGCCTTGCGGGAAACCGCGGCACGTGACCTCAAACCCGGCGATTACGTCGCGTCGGTTCGCAAGTTGCCGGCTCCGGCGGGGGATCAGAAGGTATCCGTCGCCCTGCCCAAGCTCCAACGACGCGGAAAGTCGATCCGTGTTCCACCCGTCATGTCGGCTGAATTCGCCGAGTTTCTCGGTCTCTTCGTGGCGGAGGGGTACATCCGAGGGCCAAGCGCCGTCGTCTTCACCAACTCCGAAGATCGTCTGCTCCAGAGATTCCTGCTTCTGACAAGGGAGCTTTTCGGCATCGAGGGGAAGATCGAGCTCCAGCAAGGCAAGACCCCGAATGCGATTGTCTTCAGCAAGTCTCTCGTCGACCTGATGGACTGGCTCGGAACCGGCCGCGGGTCGGCCCACAAACACATCCCGCCGCTAGTCCTCTCCTCGAGCAACAAGACGCTCGGGGCGTTCCTCCTAGGATACTACCTCGGAGATGGGGGCATTTCCGGTGGCAATGTCGAGTTCTGCACCGCTAGCCGGCACCTGCAAACCGAACTGGCATACGCGCTGTCCCGGTTCGGAATCACCTCCACGCTGGGTCGGAGGACCATCAATGCTACCTATTACTTCCGGGTTTTCGTTCGGGGTGTCCCCAACCTCTCCCGAATGCGGGAACTTCTGGCGTCCGACGCACCCAAGGTAGCCGCAATCGGACGGTACGTGGATTCGAAACGGACCACTTACTCAGCGACCGACGTAGTACCCGTGTCACCCGCCGTCATCGATCGAATCTACGGCGGGCACCACACGTACACGGGGTTGTTGGCCGAGGGGATCGAAAGCCACAACTACATCGGCAACCACGAGAAGATGGGTGCTACTACCTTTGTCCGTTTCATGAATTCCCCGGGCTGGGACGAGGCGGGAGTGCTCCCCGAATGGGATGCTACGAGACTGTCGGAGCTTCTGGAGTGCCTCTTCTGTGACGAGGTGATCGAGACCCAAGAGGAGACGGACGGACCTTTCGATGTGTACGACGTCTCGCTCCCCGAGTACGGAAGCAACTTCGTGGGCGGGTACGGCGGCTTGCTGCTACATAATACGGTCACCCAACAGCAACTCGCGAAGTGGTCGGATGCCGACGTCGTCGTGTACGTCGGCTGCGGCGAGCGCGGCAACGAGATGACCGAAGTGCTGGCCACGTTCCCCAAGCTCGTGGACCCGAAGTCCAAGCGGCCGCTGATGGAGCGGACGATCCTCATCGCCAACACTTCGAACATGCCGGTCGCCGCCCGGGAAGCGAGCGTCTATACCGGCATTACCCTCGCCGAGTACTACCGGGACATGGGCTACGACGTGGCCCTCATGGCCGACTCGACGTCCCGGTGGGCGGAGGCGATGCGGGAAATCTCCGGTCGGCTCGAAGAGATGCCCGGCGAGGAGGGATACCCGGCCTACCTTGGCCGACGCGTGGCCGAGTTCTACGAACGATCCGGCCGCGTCGTCACCGTGTCGCCCGAAGGTCGCCAAGGCTCCGTCTCGGTCGTGGGCGCCGTGTCACCCCCGGGCGGCGACACCTCCGAACCGGTCTCCCAGAATACCCTCCGGGTAGTGCGCGTCTTCTGGGCGTTGGACGCCGCGCTCGCCAACCGCCGGCATTTCCCCTCGATAAACTGGCTCCAGAGCTATTCGCTGTATGCTGGCGAGCTCGAGCCCTGGTTCCGGACCCATATCGCACCGGATTGGGGGACGCTACGGCAGCGGGCCCTCCAGACGCTGCAACAGGAAGCCGAGCTTCAGGAGCTCGTTCAGTTGGTCGGGGTCGACGCGCTCCCCGAGCGAGAGAAGGTCACTCTGGACGTTGCCCGCATGATCCGGGAAGACTTCCTCCAGCAGAGCGCCTACGATGACATTGACACCTACACCTCGATCAAGAAGCAGTACCGGATGCTTCGGACCATCCTGCGGTTCGGCGATCAGGAACTGGAGGCCGTCCAAAAGGGCGCCACCCTCGCGCAGATCGCGAAGCTCCCCGTCCGTTCCCGGGTCTCGCGGATGAAGTGGACAAAGGAGGCCGACCTCGACGCTACGTTCGACCAGCTCGAACTCGATATCTCGGCGGCCATCGCTGGGGTCATCCAAGCCGCCGGGGCGCCCGGCGCGCCCGAGATGGCCGTGACAACGGGGGTGAGCTAGATGGCGCAGGCCAAGGCCAAAGCCGTGGCCGCCGCGGACGCTTCGGCCCGAGTCCCGGTCGAATACCGGACCATCGACCGCATCGCCGGGCCTCTTCTCTTCGTACAGGACGTCGCCAACGCCGCCTACGGCGAGCTGGTCGAGATCGGTTTGCCGGACGGGACCCGGCGGCAGGGCCAGGTGCTCGATGCCCGGCGCGGTCTCGCGATCGTGCAAGCGTTCGGTCCCACGATGGGCATGAACCTGCGCGACACGTCCGTCAAGTTCCTCGGCGAGACGGCCCGGCTGCCGGTCTCCGAAGAGATGCTCGGCCGAGTCTTCGATGGGTTGGGGCAGCCCCGGGACGGGGGGCCGCGCATCGTCTCTAAAAACCCGCTCGAGATCGTGGGCAACGCGATCAATCCGTACTCCCGGGAGGAGCCGTCCGAGTTCATCCAGACGGGGATCTCCGCCATCGACGGCATGAACACGCTCGTTCGGGGGCAGAAGCTCCCGATTTTCTCGGCCGCCGGACTTCCCCACAACCAGATCGCGGCCCAGATCGTGCGACAGTCGAAGCTTCGCGACTCCTCGGAAGGGTTCGCCGTCGTCTTCTGCGCGATGGGAATCACGAGCGAGGAGGCGAACTTCTTCCTGCGCGAGTTTGAGAGCACCGGAGCCCTCGAACGGGCCGTGGTTTTCCTCAACCTGTCGAGCGACCCGTCGATGGAACGCATCGTGACGCCCCGGATGGCGCTCACGACGGCGGAGTATCTCGCCTACGAGAAGGACCTCCACATCCTGGTCGTGCTCACGGACATGACGAACTACTGCGAAGCGCTCCGAGAGGTCGCGGCCGCCCGGGACGAAGTGCCCGGCCGCCGAGGCTACCCGGGGTACATGTACACCGACCTCGCGACGATCTACGAACGGGCCGGGAAGATCCACGGACGCAAGGGCTCGATCACGCAGCTCCCGATCCTCACGATGCCGGCCGACGACATCACGCACCCGATCGCCGACCTGACCGGCTACATCACGGAAGGACAGACGGTCGCCAGTCGGGAGCTCCAACGGCGGGGCGTCTATCCGCCGATTGACGTCGCGCTCTCTCTGTCGCGCCTCATGAACCAGGGTATTGGCCCGGGCCAAACGCGCGAGGATCACCGGGGGCTGTCCGACCAGCTGTTCGCCTCCTACGCCATCGGCCGGGACCAGCGGGCCCTGTCGGCGATCGTCGGCGAGGAATCTCTCTCGGTGACGGACCGGCTCTACCTCAAGTTCGCCGAGCGGTTCGAGCAGGAGTTCGTGAATCAGCGGCCCGACGAGGACCGCAGCATCGACGAGACCCTCGACATCGGCTGGAAGATCCTGTCGGACTTCCCGGAGAGCGAGCTCAAGCGGATCAAGCCCGAGTTCATCGCGAAGTACCGGAAGAGCGCCGCCGCGGCCTAGCCCCGAGGGATTGGGCACAGGGAAGCAGATGGCGATTGAGAACGTGCGACCGACCCGCCTCGAGCTGCTGCGCACTCGCCGCCGGATCCTGGTAGCGCGACGGGGGCTCAAGCTGCTTAAGCTGAAGCGCACCGCGCTGATCCAGGAGTTCTTCGCCCTCTCCCGGGAGGCTCGGGAGCTGCGCGGCGACCTCCAGCGGAAGGTCGCGCGAGGCTACGGGTCGATCCGGATGGCGGAGATGCTCGAGGGAGCCGTCCGGCTCGAGAACGTCTCGACCCTTCTTCCACAGATCCATCCGGTCCGGGTCGCGACCAAGAACGTGATGGGCGTCCGGACGCCCCGCGTTGACGGAAACGCGTACGTTCCTCTCGAGGCGCCCGAGCTCCTCGACCTTCCGACTTCGATCGACGAATCGATCCGGCACTTCCAGGGGATCTACGTGGTCGTGCTCAACATCGCCGAGAAGGAAAACGGGATGCGGCGGCTTCTCAAGGAGATCGAGAAGACGAAGCGCCGGGCGAACGCCATCGAGAACGTGCTCGTGCCGCGCCTCGAGAACACGGTGCGCTACATCAAGTTCCGATTCGACGAGTTGGAGCGGGACTCCTTCAGCATGCTCAAGTCCGTCAAGCGGAAGATCGAACGCGAGGCCGAAGCCACCTTGGGGGCCCCCGTTGCCGCGTAACGTGGTCCTGTTCGCCTGGGCTCGGATGGGTCTCACGACGGTCCGCGTGCTCGTCGTCGTGGTGGCGCTCGTGGCGCTCAAAGCAGCAGGAGTGTTCTGAACCGATGGCCGTCCCCGCAGCGTCTGGGATCAGGAGCCTGGACAGTCTGGCCTCGCTGGAAAAGCTGAAGCAGGTCGAGACCGACGGAGAGTCGAATCTCCGGACGGTCCGGGGGAAAATCGACCTCACGCTCTCCCAACTGCGCGCCGATGGCGAGGCCCAGGTCCAAGCCGCCCGGCAGCAGGCCGAGGAGGAGGGCGCCGCGCTCCTCGTGCGCGCCCAGAAGGAGGCGGACGCCGAGGCCGCCCGGATCCTCACCGAGGCGAAAGCCACGCTCGCTCAGCGCGCCAAGGCCGGCCCCGGGGACCTGTCCGGCGCCTGGCCTCAGATCCTGGACGCTCTGTTCGGCGAGTTCAGCTGAGCCCTTCTGGACCATCACCGAGGCAGTATGGGATTCCTGCGACCGGTCCTGATGACGAAGGTCGGCGTGGTCGGTCTCAAGACCGACCGCGAGTGGATCCTCTCAATCCTTCACGACCAGGGCGTCATCCAGGTCGAGCCGCTCAGCAAGCCGACCCTGGCAATCTTCCCCGCCGAGGGCACCCCCGACATGCAACGTCAGGTAGCCGACCAGGTGCTCCGGATCCGGGGCATCAAGAGTGCCCTGCCACCGACGGGACCCGTTGTGGCCCAAGCGTTCCCCACCCTGGACGGGCTGCTCGCGGCGGCCCGCGCCGTCCCTATCGAGGGGACGGTCACCGCGTTGAAGCGGGAGGAGGACCGGCTCCTGACGGAGCGGAAAGCGGTCGCGGACCTCATCGACGTACTGACCCGGTTCTCGTTCTACACCGGCCCGCTCGATTACCTCCACATGGAGCACCTGCTCGGCTTCTTCGGAGAGGTGCCGACCGAGCGCTACGCGCCGCTCCGGGCCCAGATCGATGCGATGGCCGACGTGGTCTTCCTCGAGTCGCCCGGCCCGGAGACCGTGCGGTTCGCCCTCGCCGTGAACTCCGACCAGGCGGAGGCCGTGAGCCGTCTGGCACAGCAACGCGGCGTGGTGCTCACCTCGGTTCCCCCGCTCACCGGCACGATCGCCGAGCGGAAGCCGGAGCTCGAGAAGCGGCGCGGGGAGCTGGACGCCCGGCTCGCCGAGATCCGGACCCAGCTCGCTGACCTTGCGAAGGTGTGGTACGCTCCGGTCGCGTCGATCGAGGAAGGGCTCACGATCGAGGCCCGGAAGCTCGAGGTCTACGGGCGGATCGGCGCGGGAGAGACCGTCTTCGCCCTCGAAGGGTGGGTCCCCCTGCGCTCGCTGCCGAAGCTCGACGCGGCGCTCTCGACGGCCACCGGGGGCCACACGGTGTTCTACAAGGTCCCGACGTCCGAGGAGCCGCCCACGCTCCTCGACAATCCGAAGTGGGTCCGGCGGTTCGAGTTCTTCATCCGGTTCTACGCCCTCCCCCAGTCGGACGAGTGGGACCCGACGTGGCTCTTCGCCCTCGCTTTCCCGCTCTTCTTCGGCTTCATGCTCTCGGACATGGGCTACGGCCTCGTGATCCTGTGCTTCTCGCTCTGGATGGTGGCCGGGTTCCCCGGCCGTCAGTATGTGCCGGGCTTCCTCAAGCGGTTCCTCAAGCGGATCATGTCACCCCAGGCGATGCAGTCCCTCGCCTGGACGCTGATCCCCGCCTCGCTCATGGCAATCCTCTTCGGATGGTTCTCGAACGAGTTCTTCGGACCGACCGTCTCCCTTCCGGGACCGCATTGGGACGTTCGGAGCAACCTGGGGGACCTGTTCCTCGTCGCCGGCTTCATCGGCCTGACGATGGTCGTCCTAGGATTCGTTCTGGGCGCGCTGAAGGCGTACTATCACCACCGCCCGAAGGAGGTAACCGCCAAGCTGGCGGGCATCTCGATTGCCTTCGGCCTCACCTTCCTGGGCCTCCAGCTGGTCAGTACAACCTTCAAGGGACTCCTCGGCCCGCTCCTCCTCTCGACGCCCGCCACGGACGTCGAGATCGCGCTTCTCTTCGCGGGCATCGGGGCGATCTTCTATGCCGAGGGGGGCCAGGGCATGCTCGCGCTCACCGAGATCCTGAGCCACATCCTGTCATTCCTCCGGCTGGTGGGGATCCTGCTCTCCTCCGTCGTCGTGGCGATCTTGGTGAACCACATCGCGGGCGGGCTGTACCATTCCGGGATCGCCGGAAGTCTGGTCATCGGCGCGATCTTCGGCACGCTCATCCTCGTCGGCGGGCAGATCTTCAATGTGGTCCTGGCCGTCTTCGAGCCCGGCATCCAAGGAGCCCGGCTGATCTTCGTCGAAACGTTCTCGAAGTTCTACACGGGGAACGGCAGGCCGTTCCGTCCCTTCGGCAGCCGACGGGTCCGTACCGTGCCCGCGACGATCGGTTTCGCCACGGTGGGGGTCCCCCCACCACCCCCTGTAGATTAGCGCCCGGCTCGCCCTCAGAGCGCCGGCGAGATGAGGAGCGGTTCGAGCTGATCCCTCGGCACGCCGTAGGCCTTGGCGTAGACGATCCGCTGGAGGTCGTTGCGTTCGAGCTCGGCGAGCAGCAGGAAGGCGAAGATCACCGAAAGAGAGAGCGGGTACGACCGGAGCTGCTTCAGCTGGTCGATGGCGCGTTGGCGCGTCAGGGCGGCCTCGAACCCGACCAGGCTGCGGTCGGCACGGTACCGTTCCAGGCCATCGGTCAGGCGAGGGGCGCGCGTCTCGAGCGCCTGGACGAGGTCCGGAACGTCCCGCGCGGTCGAATAGAGGTCCTGCGCGGCCGCCTTCCCCCAGTCGCCGCCCTCGAGGAACCTCGGGAAGACGACCTCCGGCGCGAAGCTCGCGTCCCGTCCCTTGAGGAGCAACAGGACGTTCCGTACGTCGATCTCGGTCTGGATGAACCGGCGAACGGTCCACTCATCTCCCTGGAAGAACCTCGTTGCCTCCAGGAGCTGGGCGTAGTAGTATCGGTCCAGCGCCGACAGCAGGGGGAAGATATCCTTCGTCCGCTGGAAGGTCTCGACCAACGGCAGGAGCACCGCGCCGTAGCCGAACTTCACGAGGCCTTGGACCACCGCCTCGACGGTCGGCGCCTGCATCAAGAGGCGGAAGTCGTCGAGCACCATCGGTCCCGCGAGCAGCCCGGCAGGGAGCTCCCGCGGCGAGACCAGGAACGTCTCCTCTTCGGTGAGGGTCCGTCCCTGTACCTTCGCCGCCAGGATCGCGCCCACGTTCTGGACGTCCCAGCGTCGCAGGTACGCTTGGACGATCGGCCGGCCGGAGAACGGAGCGACCTCGAGGCCCATCCGGTTCCGTTGGACGAAGTACCGGTTCACGGCCACCTCGATCAGGTCCGCGCCGCGGTAGGTCGCGGCCGCCTGTCCGAGGTACGGCCCGTACGGCGTGGGCTCGAGCAGCTTCGCGATCTCTCCCACATCGGGGGCATTGGCGAGCGTGTTGTACGTGTCCTTGGGGAGAAACGAGGGCAGCTGGGCCTTGATTCGGCCCAACGGGCTCGCGTAGGGGGAGCTCGACATCCGGCGCGCCCTCCCTTACGTCGGCAAGAGGGACCGGAGCTCGTCCTCGCGGAGGCGGAGGAGCTCGTCGAACGTGAGGTTCAACCGTCGGCTGCCATCCGATGTCTGGGCGACGAACCCCCCGGTGACGGGCAGCGGCGCATCGTCGTATCCAGCGCCAGCGATCGACCGCAGAAGTTTCGCATCGTCTGCGCGGCCGCGGACCTTGAGATCCTTTCCGAGGCGGCTCGTCGCGGAGGCGTACATCCGTTTCAGCAGTTTCGGATAGTCCGAGCTTTCAGCGTAGGTGGCGAGCTGCGCCTTCACGGTGTCGAGGAGCTCCCTCGTCCGGGCCTCCTGGAACTCGTACCCCAGCTTCTTCGCTTCGAGACGAGCCCCCGCGATGCGGCGGACGCGCTCTCGCGCCGCCTCTTGCGTGGCCCGGCGAAGAGCCTCGGACCGGATCACCTCGATCCGACGTGCCCGGTCCGCCAGAATTCCGGCCCGCTCTTTCTCGAAACGGGCTTGCTCGCCGGCGATCTCCTGCTGCGCGCGGCTCTCTATCTCCGCGACGAGGCGCTCGAGGCTCATCGGCGGGCCGTGCCTCTAGAACACGTTCAGGATGAGCAGGATTCCGAGCGCGAGGCCGATGATCCACAGCGTTTCGGGAATCACGAAGAAGAACAGCACTTGACCGAACTTCTCCGGCTTCTCGGCGATGATCCCCATTCCGGCGGCCCCGATTCCGGACTGGGCCATGCCGGTTCCGATGAGTCCACCCGCGATCGCAATGCCCGCTGCCAACGCTAGTTCGGGGTTTGCCGGCATGAGTACCGGGCCGCCGAGTTGGGTGCAGTATATAAGGCGAGACCCGTGCGAAATCGCCGCATCTCCTCGCCGGTGGAGGAGGCCCCGGACCGCTCCCCCCGGGACGGGCGTCTCAGGGGACCAGACTGCTATAAACCAGGGCCTCTTGCGGCCGCCGAAGGACCATGAGCGAGCATCTCAAGGAGATCGCAGCGCAGCTGACCAAGGACCTGAACCTCGACCTACCACCGGTACAGGTTTCCTACCTGGATTCGCCACCTGCCGGCGTGCCGGAACACCCGGGAGGCGTCCCCTCCGTTTGCACCTTCTTCGCCTTGGGCACTGAGAAGACGTTCTACGCCGGCCTCCCCCAGCACGAGGACTGCGAGATCGGGGCGTTCGTGCTCGGGATCCCCCCCGAGGGCACCGTAGGGGCTCGTCTCATGGGAACCATCGGCACGATGCAGAAGGAGGGCTACCTCAACGCCGGCGAGGAAGCCCACGTGCCACACAACGCGAAGGCGCCCAAGTACGTCGCCTACGGCCCGCTCGGGTCGTTGCCCATGGCGCCGACCAGCGTACTGCTGTTCGCCCGCCCAGACTCCGCCATGCTGGCCCTCGAAACGGCGGGGGCCGGCGCCGACGCCCAGCCGGTTCCGATGAATGGACGGCCGATGTGCGCCATCATGCCGATCATGAACAACGGCGCCCGAGTGGCGGTCTCGCTGGGCTGCACCGGCTCCCGGATCTACACGGAGATGGGGAACGACCGAATGGTGGTGGGCATCCGTGGGGACCACTTGGATCAGTTCGCGAAGAAGCTGTCCGGCATTGTGCACGCGAACCAGTGGGTCACGGTCGAGGACCGCCGCCGGAAGAAGGAGTCCTCCCACCCGTTCCACCGGGCGGCGCGCTGAACCGGGACGACTACGCCTCTTGGGTGGCCGCGGCCGGCCGGGCCGAGCGTCCGGAGCCGCTCGAGGGCCTACGCAGCAGGAGGGCCGTGACGAGCACGACCGCGATCGACACGTACGACGCGAAGCAGACCAGGCAGAGTGCGTGGATCGGACCAGTTCGACCGCCGCGAAGTAAACCGAGAACGCGAACCCCGCCGCCGAGACCAGCGTCAGCGTGTCCAGCCAACGTCCCCGACCGAGACGGTAGACCTGGACGTCGAGAAGGAAGAGGAGGACAAATCCGCCGATTCCCCACGCGTAATCC
>Ga0187817_10000932_pt1 | contig 13537 bp, 10 predicted proteins | sample NC_wetland_sal_i_17_FD_132431 | JGI IMG/M metagenome (GOLD analysis project Ga0187817, IMG submission 132431) | Wetland sediment microbial communities from Neuse River Estuary, North Carolina, USA - SO4_2 | ecosystem: Environmental > Aquatic > Freshwater > Wetlands > Sediment | place: USA...
AACCCACTCTCAACTTCTTGACCTCGGCGTCGTGCGGCCAGCGAATCGGCACTGGCGCGGCGCACGGATCGCCGTCGTCCGGACCTTGCATTACTTCGAACAAGGCTTTCAGGTCGGCCACCGTGCGCGCCATAGGGCCAACGACGCCGAGCAGTGCAAACGGCCCGCCCGACGCGGGAAAGTGCCCGGTCGCGGGAATGCGCCCCGGCGTCGGCTTCAGCCCGCAGATGCCGCTGAAGTGCGCCGGCACACGAATCGATCCGCCGCCGTCGCTGCCCACGCCTCCAGCCGACATGCCGGATGCAATCGCCGCAGCCTCCCCGCCGCTCGAACCGCCGGGCGTGCGTTTCAAGTCCCACGGACTGTTGGTACGCCCATAAAGGAGATTGTCCGTCTCCCACGCCATCAGGAACTCAGGCGTATTCGTCACTCCGAGCACGATGGCGCCGGCGTTGCGCAGGCGTGCGACCAGCGGCGCATCTTCGATCGCAACATTTCCGGCGCGCAGGCGCGTGCCCGACTCGATTTTCAGCCCAGCCACATCGATCGAACTCTTGATGCTGATCGGCACTCCGTGCAGCGAGCCAAGCGCGCAACGGCTTCCGACGGCAGCCTCGGCGTGACGCGCTTCCTCGCGCGCGCGCTCAGCATCCACATGCACAAATGAATTCAGCTTTGGATTCAGCCGCTCGATCTTCGCCAGATGCGCCTCGGCCAGTTCCACCGGAGAGATCTTCTTCTCACGGATCTGCCGCGCCATCTCGACAGCTGGAAGGAAAGTGGGATCGTTCATGCAGGGTTCAGACCGACGGCGAGTCTAGCACGCGCAAAGGCGATGAACCGCAAAGGAACAAAGGGACACGAGGGAAACCTGCATTTCCCTTCGCGTACCTTAGCTTCCTTTGTGGTGGTAGGGTTCTGCCGCCGGACGCATCAGACGATCCAAAGCCAGTTTTTCATCGGCGGTAAGCCGGCGGTTCGCCCCCTTGCCCAACGGCCCCAACTGCAGCGGACCAATTGCCACGCGCACGAGTCGCAGGACTTCCGCGCCAACGGACTCCAGCATCCGCCGAATCTGCCGGTTCTTGCCTTCATCAAGCGTTATTTCGAGCCAGCAGTTCTTCTCTCCCGAGCGCAGCAATCGGCAACTCGATGCCCGCAAAAATTCGCCGCCGTCTTTCATTCCGCGCACAAACTTCTGAACGAATTCCTCATCGGCCACACGATCGATCTGAACGTGATAAGTCTTCTCCAGATGCGTTTCTGGAGCGGCGACTCGCGCGCCCCATTCGGAATCGTTGGTCAGCAGCAACAGTCCCTCGCTGGCCTTGTCTAGCCTCCCCACCGGAGCGACCCACGGCAGCGACTCGCCTTCCAGTATTGAATACACGGTCTTGCGGCCCCTCTCGTCGGACGAGGTCGTCACCAGCCCGCGCGGCTTATTCATCATCAGATAGATTTTCTGGGCTGATTCGACTTCGCGCCCGTCGACCGCAGCCCGATCACTTCCGATTCGCACTGGCGCCTCGGGATCGCGCCTGACAACGCCATTCAACCTTACGCGGCCAGAGCGAATCAGTTCGGTCGCCTGCGACCGCGAGCAGTATCCCAGCTTCGAGAGAGCCCGCGCCAGGCCGATTTTGCGGGAATCGTGAGCAGCCACGCGTCCATGCTACTCGAATCGCGATCGCCGCTGCGCGGATGGATGGCCGACGCGGCCATCTCCACACGAACAGCAACCCGCACAAACAGCGAGTCATTCGCGCTACCATATTCTGCGAAGGAGATCTCATGGCCCACCAGCACCCACCGCGCTTTCTGAAGATCGTTAACGACGCCCGCAGTCGCATCCGCGAAACTAACGTCGACTCCGTCAAGTCCCGGCTGGATCGCGGCGACAAATTCCTGCTAGTTGACGTCCGGGAGGAAAGCGAGTTCGCCAAGGACCATCTTCCCGGCGCTCTCCATCTCGGTAAGGGAGTCATCGAGCGCGACATCGAAGCGCGCGTCCCCGAGCTAAACGCCGAAATGATCCTCTACTGCGGCGGCGGATTCCGCTCCGCCCTCGCCGCCGACAACCTGCAGAAAATGGGCTACACCAACGTCATTTCGATGGACGGCGGCATCCGCGGCTGGCGCGAGAAAAACTATCCGCTGACCAAGGAATAGGCGCTCTTCGCGCTCTCGCAGCTCTGCGAATCTCACAGAAAACGTGCTCATTCTGTGATAACCTTCGCCGTTCTCATTTATGAACGGCCGCATTTTCTTCTGGTCCCTCACCTCGGCGCTCGCCGGATTTCTCTTCGGCTTTGACACCGTTGTCATCTCTGGTGCCGAGAAAACAATTCAAGCGCTTTGGGGACTCAGTCCCAATCTGCACGGTATCGCCATGGCCTCGGCGCTGTATGGCACGGTCGTCGGATCGCTGATCGGTGGCTGGCCGGCCGACCGCTGGGGACGCAAAGCGACGCTGCTATGGATCGGCGTTCTCTATCTTGTCGGCGCCGTGGGTTCCGCGCTCGCACCCAACGTAATCGTCTTCATCGCGGCACGCGTGATCGGCGGGCTCGGCATCGGCATCTCAACCGTCGTCGCTCCCATGTACATCTCCGAGATCGCTCCACCAAAGCAGCGCGGACGCCTCGCCGGCATGTTCCAGTTCAACATTGTCTTTGGCATCGTCGTAGCATACGTCTCCAACTGGGTATTGTCCGGCTTCGGCGAAAATGCCTGGCGCTGGATGCTCGGGGTCGCCGCGTTTCCCTCTTTGCTGTACGCGCTTATGTGTCTGGGACTGCCTGAGAGCCCGCGCTGGCTGCTCAGCCGTAAGGGTAATCGCGAAGCAGCACTGCACGTGCTGGAGCAGGCTGAACCCGAGCTTTCCTCTGCCGAAGTCGCCGCCGAAGCCGACAGGATTCTCGCCGCATCCACCTCCGAACAGCTGGCCACCGGACACTTCTGGACGCGTCGCCTTCGCAAACCGATTCTGCTCGCCATCCTGATCGCTTTCTTCAATCAACTCTCCGGCATCAACGCCATTCTTTATTTCGCTCCCCGCATTTTTGAACAGACCGGCCTGATGACGAACGAAGCCCTAAAACAGTCGGTCTGGATCGGCGTTACGAACCTGGTTTTCACTTTCGTCGGCCTCTGGCTCATCGATCAACTCGGCCGCCGTACGCTGCTCTACATCGGATCCTTCGGCTATATCACCTCGCTCGGCCTCGTGGCCTGGGCTTTCTTCACCCGGCATTACTCGATCGTGCCGGTGTGCATCTTTGCCTTCATTGCCGCACACGCCGTCGGCCAGGGAGCCGTCATCTGGGTATTTATCTCAGAGATATTCCCCAACCGTCATCGCGCCGAAGGCCAGACGCTGGGCAGCTTCACCCACTGGATTTTCGCAGCCCTGCTCACCACGTTCTTTCCTAAGATGGTCGCCGCCTTCCCGCCCGGCTACATCTTTTCGTTCTTCACCGGCATGATGGTTCTTCAACTCCTGTGGGTGAAAGCCATGGTGCCCGAAACCAAGGGCGTGCCGCTCGAACAAATCCAACACCAGCTGGGAATCGAATAGCACATGACCGAGAAGACCTTGCGCGTGCTCGTGGAAATCTGCGTCGATTCCGTGGCTTCGGCGGTCGCCGCCGAGCGCGGCGGCGCTGGACGCATCGAGCTTTGCAGCAGTCTGGTTGAGGGCGGAGTCACGCCCAGCGCGGGCCTCATCGAAACGACGCGAGCGGCTGTCTCGATTCCAATTCACGTCATGATCCGCCCGCGCTCCGGCGACTTCCTCTACGACACCCACGAATTCGGAATCATGCAGCGCGACATCGCACACGCCCGCCAACTGGGCGCAAATGGCGTTGTGTTCGGACTTCTCGAAGCGGATGGGAAAATAGACGGGCACCGCGCACGACAACTTGTCGATCTCGCCCGTCCGCTGGCCGTCACGTTCCATCGCGCCTTCGATATGGCGGCAGATTTGTTCAGCGCACTCGAAGACGTTTGCCGGACTGGGGTGGATCGCGTTCTCACTTCGGGCGGAGAAGCGACGGCGCTTGCAGGAGTCGACACCATCGCCCGGCTCATCCAGCAAGCGCAGGAGCGGATCGTGATCATGCCCGGAAGCGGCCTCAAGCCGGAAAACGCGCCCCGCTTTGTCGAGGCAACAGGCGCGAAGGAAATTCACGTTGGCCTGCGGACCGCACTGCCCAGCCCCATGCAGCACCGCAACCCTCGCATCTCAATGGGATCCGCCGATGACAGAGAGTACGAGCGGTTCGTCGTCCGCGAAGAGGACGTCCGGCGCTTGTCTGCCGCCCTGGCTGGGAAGCCCTGAAGCTGAAACACCCATATCTGCTCCACACCACGGCCCCAGTGAGGAAGGCGGAAAACATACCGCGGTTTTCTAACCATGCAATTTGAAACAGGCAGGCTGTTCGCGCAATCAGGAGAAACTCTGGCCTTGGCCACAATAATGACTAACGCAAGATATCAAGCGGGTTGTTACAAAAACCGAACAAGACTTCCTCGCCAATTCACCTGAATGTCGCCCCGGCCAGTTACTGACAACTATGGGGACGTTTCGTCTTCGATGGCATCCGCCGATTCCGCTCAGTCCACGGAATTCACCGAAAGCGCACCGCCGTCTCACCTATGCGAACGCCAGGTTCACGTTCTCAATGGCTTCGTCGATCTCGCCGGTATTCTTGTAGCCGACCGTTACGCAGTCGACGCCCGCCTCTCGGAACGCAAACTTCATCGCCTTCTGCCGGTCCTCGCGGTTGAACGTGCCCTCCCCGATCAGCTTCATCGAGATTACGCCCATCCCCTCTTTGCGAGCTTCTTTCAAATGCCCCACCACTTCCGGGACGTTCCCCGGACCCTGCGTGGCGTAATCCTCCGCGTCCATGCTCCTGCCTTTGTGATTGACCCGGATCATCGCAATGTCCAGCCACTTGTTCCCGGGGACCTGCCGCAGCGCGGGCAGTCCGTGTACCGACGCGCCATGACTCACCACAACCTTCCTCGATTGCGCTTCTAGAATCGCATCCTGCCAGCGGCGCGTGTCGCTGGGCCACGTCCCGCTATGTTGCCAATGCAGCAACATGATGTCGAAATACTCGCTGTTCACCAGCCGGCGCAAGTCGTCAAATTTCTGTTGCGGGTCTACGCTATCCCGGGTGGTCACCTTCGACATCAGTTGATAGCTGTCCCGCGGAATCCCTTTCAGAGCGATGCCCAGCATGCGATGCATGTCACCGTAAGACTCCGCAGTCTCGAAGAAGCGGACGCCGTGATCGTAAGCGTAGCGCACCAGCCGCGTGAATCCATCCTGTCCCAGCGAACGTTGCACTTCCCCGCTGAAGCTCCCGGTGCCAAACGCAAGCCGCGTGACTTTCACTCCCGACTTGCCCAGGGTGACAAAGTCTGTCGCCTTCTGCCGCTCCGCAAATAGTGGGAGTTTCGTCGCCGCCAGCGTTCCGGCAACGATTCCAGCTTTTAGAAACTCGCGTCGGGTGAACTTTGACATGTGGTCCTCCACAAAGCCCCAATGCGCGAAATGTTATCACTCCGCAGCAGCAACCGCGAAAACGTTGCCCGCCAGGACTTCTCACTTTCTGGTTCGCCGATTGGATCCGGTTATTGAATGATGACCATGTTCATGCTCCACGGAGTGAGCGTGAGCGTCAAAGGCAGACTCTGTGCACCCATGCTGGTGGCTGTGGGAGCGGCCCAGGTGCTCGTCCCAACCGGGTCCGGAGGAGTGCCGGTCGGCGAGCCTGACAGATCGTAGGTAGCTTTGTCGTAGGTGGTGACGGTCACGTTGGAAGAGGAGCTCTTGCCCGATAGCGTGATCGTCACCGGCTGAGCGAGGGTTTCGTTGTCGTTGAACAACCACACAGCCGCGCCGTTGGGGTTTGTGGCTGCATAGGCACGTACGTCGGTCGGGTCGCCCACAACAGTCGTCGTCAGTACCGTCTGACCATCGACGGCCATCTGGCTGAATAACTGAAACGCGCGCGCTGTGGGAGACATGGTGCCAACCGGGCCCGCGCCCGGACAGGTCGAATCCTCCGATCCATCGGAGAAAACGTTATAAGCTCCGAAATCCTGCCATCCATAGACCGACGTCGTATCGTTTCCGCTAGTGCCGTTGCAATTGCCGAAGCCAATCCACCAGGTCAAGCGCGAGACTCCAGCGTTCATCATCTCGCCCAGCACCTGACCGGCATACAAGCCCTGTGTAATCGACCAGCTCTGCTTGCCAGGATTGCTATAAGGTCCCCCGATTTCGCCCACATAAATGGGCGTGTTCGCGGTCCCCCACGTAGTCAGCTCTGACCTGAGGGTGGTGATGTTCGTGCTCAGCTTCTGTGCCGCCTGCTGCACCAGGAACGTGTCGTTTTCCGACCCCGGCGTCTCCGGATAGTAGTGGTATTCCACGAAGTCATAGGAACCCTTGGCGTTGCTCAGCACAGTGTTGTCCCACCCGCCGGATGCGTTGTCCGCGTCCACAACCACACCGACCAGCGTGCTCGGGCTGGCCGTCTTAATCAGGTTGTAGTAGCCGGATGTTCCGACGACCGCGGAAGCGTAGATGGTCGGATCGTTCGGAGTGGAGTGCAGGTCGTACTCCCAGCTTCCATACTCCTCGTTGCCCACTGTCATATGGCTTGGGGTGATGCCAGCAGCCAACGCAGCCGTGGCCCAGGCGGCAGCTTCGCTTGGCTCGCCGCCCCCGGTGCAGGTTGAGTTCGAGCCGTAATTCGCCGTCAACGCCACATCGAGGTTCGCGGGCTTGGCCAAGTCGCTGACGAAATTCGAGAACGTGTCATTCGGATCGACATAGGCGCTCTCGCACGAAGTATTCGTTGCCCAATGGTAGAGATCGGAATCCGATCCGCCCGGCCAACGCACCTGGGTGATGCCGGCGGCCTGGAAAGCGCCCACAACTCCGGCCTGGTTCGAAACCAGGTCGTACCAGACGGCCATGTTCATTCCCAGCAGCTTGTTGGTCACGGCGGGGCCGCTGCTCGTCAGGTCCACGGTCACCGAGGAAACGGTAGCCGAGGCCACGGTTACAGTGGCGACCGCGGTCACCGCGGTACCGCTCGTCGGAGTGACGGTCAACGTATAGGTGGTGGTCGCCGTGGGACTCACGTTTACGGCTACGCCGCTGGTGGCCGGAAGATTGCCGGGGTTGATGACGCCAGTGCCGTTCGCAAAGACACCGGTCAGAGCCGCGCTGGTTCCTGTCGTAATGGTCGCCGAATTCGCGGTGAAGCTGGTAATTGATGGTGGAGGTGGAGGGGGCGGCGTTTGGGTGCTCGACGACCCTCCGCCGCAGCCGGTCAAACCTGCCAGGCCCAGGCTAAGAGTCATGGCCAGCGAAGCGACAATAAGAAGACGTTTCATAAGATTCCCGTGTGTAGGTTAGGTAGAGTGCCCGCTCCGCGCGGCTGTGGGTTCGCGTCGCGCCCGCACACCGAGCGGAGAAACTGAAAATTATCGCATACTATTCAAAGCTGGCGAGCGGTTGGACAGTTAGACGGCCGTGATGATTTTCGGTGTGTGCAGTAACGCTAATGGCCGATCTTTGTGATCCTTGTCACTCGCGCCTGTGCTTCTGCCAACGGCGAGTCTTCTGCCTGAACTGCTAGATTCACCTTGGACGATTCTCTGTCCTCAGGAGTTTCCATGCCAACTCCTTTGCCTGGAGGCATTCCGACCGAAGAACGCATTTTTCTCGACAAGACAATCGGTAGCCGTCAGGGACGACCCGGCGCCCTGCTTGGCATTCTCGAAGCCGAGCAAGAGAAGAACCGGCACAAGTATCTTCCCCTCGAAACGCTGCGCTACATCGCCACCAAGATGGACCTGCCGCTGGCACGTATTTACAGCGTCGCGACGTTCTATGCGTTATTCAATCTCCAGCCCCAGGGAGAAAACACGATCTGCATCTGCCGCGGCACAGCCTGCCATACGCGCGGATCAAGGAACTTGTTGCAAGGCGCGCGGCTCGAACTCGGTCTCGGTCTCGAAGAAACCGAGGGCAATAGTAATGGAAATGGCAACGACGCGGACAAGCTTCTGCTGACCACTCCCGACCATCAATTCACCGTTCGTACCGTCGCCTGCTTTGGACAATGCGCCATGGCGCCAGTGGTCGAAGTCAATCACCGCATTTGCGGTCACGCCACCGAACGCACCGTGCAGCGCGAAATCGCAACCATTCGAGCAGGAGAGTAAGCATGCCTCGAATTCAGGATATTGGAGCCTTCAACTCCGTCCGCGAAGCCGGCCTGGCAAAACTCCTTCCGCCGATTCCCCGCATCGCGATCGGTATGGGAACCTGCGGCCGGGGAAACGGAGCCGAAGGCCTTTATCACGCATTTCAACAGGCCATCGAAAACAGCGGCGCCGACCTGGTGCTCGCTCCCGTGGGATGTTTCGGAGCCTGCTCGCAGGAACCGCTTGTCAATGTCCGCCTGCCGGGAAAACCTCTGGTGATGCTGCGGCGCGTGCAGGCCAACGACGCGGCCCGCCTGCTGCATGATCTTGTCGATGGCAATCTCAGCCCCGACCTTATCTATTGCAAGATCGAAGAGTGGGACCACATTACCGGCCACGTCCGCTATGGACAGGGATATCCGGAAGTCCCCGCCTGGAGCGACGTCACTTTCTTCAAAGGACAGAAGAAGATTGTTTTGCGCAACTGCGGAATCATCAATCCCGACGACATCGAGGAATACATCGCCGTCGGCGGCTACCAGGCGCTCTACAAGGTTCTGATCGACGCGAATCCCGCCGGAATCATCGAGCAGATCAAAGCTTCCAAGCTTCGCGGACGCGGCGGCGCCGGCTATCTGACCGGCAACAAGTGGGAATTTCTCGCCAAGGCGAAGGCCGAACCCAAGTACATCATCTGCAATGCCGATGAAGGCGATCCCGGCGCGTACATGAATCGCAACGAAATTGAAAGCGATCCGCACTCGCTGCTCGAAGGCATGATTATCGGCGCCTACGTGATGGGCGCGACCCAGGGAATCATCTACGTGCGCGCCGAATATCCGCTCGCCGTGCATCGTTTGAATCGTGCGCTCGAACAAGCCCGGGAGTATGGCGTGCTCGGAGAAAATATACTGGGCCGCGGCTTCAGGTTTGACATCGAACTCGTCGAGGGCGCCGGCGCTTTCGTGTGCGGCGAAGAAACCGCGCTGATTGCCTCGCTCGAAGGAGAAGCAGGCAGACCGCGTCCGCGTCCGCCATTCCCGGCCCAGAAAGGACTCTGGGGCAAGCCCACCAACATCAATAACGTCGAGACCTGGTGCAACGTTGCTCCCATCGTAATGCGAGGTCCCGCCTGGTTCACTGAGACGGGAAGCGCCAAGAGTTCCGGCACGAAAGTCTTCTCGCTGGTCGGCAAGATCAAAAACACTGGCTTGGTCGAGATGCCGCTCGGCACGCCGCTGAAGACATTCATCTACGACATTGGAGAAGGCACGACTTCCGGACAGCAAGTCAAAGCGGTGCAAACTGGAGGGCCCTCCGGCGGTTGCATTCCGCACGAAATGTTCGACACCGCTGTCGACTACGAGAATCTCGCGCAACTCGGATCGATCATGGGCTCGGGCGGCATGGTCGTCATGGACGACGACAACTGCATGGTCGACGTGGCCCGCTACTTCATCGAGTTCACGCACTCGGAGTCGTGCGGGAAATGTATTCCATGCCGCGTAGGCCTGAACAAGTGCCTGCGCATCATGAGCCGCATCACCGAAGGGCAGGCGACGGTTCATCATCTCGACATTCTTGACGAACTCAGCCGCTATATCCGCGACTGCTCGCTCTGCGGGCTTGGGCAGACCGCGCCCAATCCCGTGCTGACCACGCTGCGCCACTTCCGCAACGAGTTCGAAGATCACATTCTTGCCCGCCGCTGTACCGCCGGAGTCTGCGAAGAGCTGGCGCTTTCACCCTGCGAGAACAGCTGTCCGCTGCACATGAACATTCCTCGCTTCCTGCAGCTGTTCAAAGAGAACCGCCTGGAAGATGCGTTTCTGTCGGTGATTCTCGACAATCCGCTGCCGTCATCCACCGGGCGGGTGTGTCAGCATCCCTGCGACGGACGCTGTCGTCGCCAGACGCTCGACCAGGCTGTGAACATGCGGGAAGTCCACCGCTTCATCGCCGACTCCATCTTCGAGTCCGAGAAATATGAGCCGATGGTGCAGGCCATCCTCTCGCGCAAGCTCGAAGCTACGGGCCGCAAAGTCGCCGTCGTCGGAGCCGGACCGGCCGGCCTCACCGCAGCGTTCTATCTCTCCATGCTCGGACACGATGTCACCGTCTACGACAGCAAGTCCGAAGCGGGAGGGATGCTGCGGTTCGCGTTGCCCGAATACCGCTTGCCGAAAGGTATCCTGCGGCGCGAGGTCGAACTGATCGAGCGCCTGGGCGTGAAATTCTGCTTCAATACCCGAGTCGGCTTCGACATTCCGCTCAACGATCTGGATGACCACTTCGACATGATCTTCCTCGCCATCGGAACGTGGAAGGAATCGTGGGTCTACCAGTCGGGCACGGAATTGAAGGGTGTCTACCCCGCTCTGATTTTCCTGGAAGCCGTGGCCGCCGGACAGGAAATGAATCTGGGCAAACGCGTCGCCATCATCGGCGGCGGAAATGCTGCCATCGATTCCGCCCGAACCGCCCTCCGCAAAGGCTGCACCGTCACCGTCTTCTATCGTCGCGAAAGAAAAGACATGCCGGCGATCGAAGAGGAAACCCTCGCGGCCAAAGAGGAAGGCGCCCGCTTCGTTTTTCTCGCCGCTCCTCACCGCGTGATCGGCGACGCCAAGGGCAACGTCAAGGCCATCGAGATCGTGAAGACCCGGCTCGGTGAATACGATCCCTCGGGCCGCCGCAAGCCGGTCGCGACTGATGAAATCCAACGCTTCGACTGCGATTCTGTGATCTTCGCCGTCGGCGAAACCGTCGACCTCGACTTCGCACGAGCTTCGGGGCTTGTCCTCAAAGAGAGTGGGACCATCGACGTCAACCGTTTCACTCTTGAAACCAGCCGCCCGCGCTTCTACGCCGGAGGCGATCTCGTCACCGGCGCTTCCAACGTTTCCAACGCCATGGCCTATGGCAAACAGGCCGCGCGCAGCATCGATCTTCAGTTGATGGAGAGCGACCGCTGGAACCGCCTCTATCCAGATTTCGAATACGAGCAGACGCCGCCTGACGAGCCGAGCGCCAGCACACGCCACTCAGGGCATCATCTTCCAGCGCAAGCGCGTGCCCACTCGCAAGATGAAGTGGTCACCGGCCTCGACCAGCAGGAAGCCCTCGATGAAACTTGCCGATGCCTGCGTTGCGACGTCAAGGGCGTGGCTGTGAGCTAGACGAACGCGGAAAGGAGCCAACGTTGCCACCGAAATCAATCTCGATCCGAATCGACGGAGAGCTCATCAGCGCCACCGAAGGCCAGACCGTCCTGCAGGCGGCAAAAGCCAACGGCAAATACATCCCTACGCTTTGCGATCTCGATGGCCTGACTGCGGTCGGCGCCTGCCGCATTTGCCTGGTCGAAGTGTCCGGGACCGAGCGCCTGTTTCCCGCATGCACCACTCCGATTCAAGAGGGAATGTCGGTCATCACGAATTCTCCCAAGCTCACGCGCTATCGCCGTATTTCCGTGGAACTCTTGCTGATCGAGCGCAACCACACTTGCGCGGTATGCGTTTCCAATGGTCACTGCGAGCTGCAATCGATGGCGACGGCTCTGGGAATCAACACCGTCGGCCTCGCCTACAACTTCCCCAAGATGTCGATCGACATGTCGCATCCCCGCTTTGTGCTGGATCACAACCGCTGCATTCTGTGCACGCGCTGCGTGCGGGTTTGCGCCGAACTCGAGGGCGCGCATGTCTGGGAGCTTACGTCTCGCGGCATTCATGCCCGCATCGTCAGCGAGTTGAATGAAAAATGGGGCCAGGCTTCGACTTGCACCAGTTGCGGCAAGTGCGTGCACGCCTGCCCGACCGGCGCGCTCGCCGAAAAAGGATGGTCGACCGAAGAGATGGTGAAAAAACTCGATATCGTCACCAGCCTGGTGCACCGGAGAGGAGTGCAGGCATGAAAAAGGTGAAAGTGGCCACCGTCTGGCTTGACGGCTGCTCCGGCTGCCACATGTCGCTGCTCGACATGGACGCCGCCATCATTTCTCTCGGCCGCAAGATCGACCTCGTGTACGGCCCATTGGTCGATGCGCAGGAATTTCCCGACGATGTTGACGTCACGCTGATCGAAGGCGCCGTCAGTTCGCAGGATGATCTCACCAAGCTGCAGAAGATCCGCCAAAAAACCCAGGTTCTCGTTTCGCTCGGAGACTGCGCGGTAACCGGCAATGTTCCCGCAATGCGCAATTCGATCCCGGTTCAGAAGTTGTTGCAGCGCATCTACGTCGACGGCGCCGATGAAGGAAAGGTTGTTCCAACCGACCGCGTTCCCGCTCTACTGAAGCAGGCTCGGCCGCTGCGCGAGTTTGTGACCGTCGATCTCTGCCTACCGGGCTGTCCTCCCGCCTCGAAAACCATTGTTGGACTGATCAACGACTTGCTCGACGGCAAAAAGGCCGACAGCAAAGTGAAGTTTGGATGAGGAGTGTGCCATGAAGCGTATCACTGTCGAACCCGGGAGCCGCATCGAGGGACACGCCAGGATCACGATCCGCCTCGATGATCAGGGCCACGTCGCCGGCACCGAATTCCATGTGACCCAGGTTCGCGGTTTCGAGAAATTCACCGAGGGACATCCGTTCTACGAGATGCCCGGCATCACCGCCCGCATCTGCGGCATCTGCCCCATCAGCCATCTCCTCGCTTCTTCCAAGGCTTGCGACGCCATCATGGCCGTGCGCGTTGCTTCGACGGCAAGAAAGCTTCGCGAACTCGCTCACTTCGCGCAGATCGTCCAGTCGCACGCGCTCAGCTTCTTCTATCTGTCGGCCCCTGACCTGCTTCTCGGCATGGACTCCAATCCCGCCTCGCGCAACGTGTTGGGAGTCATCGCCAATCATCCAGAGCTGGCGCGCGACGGAATCGAACTGCGCAAATTCGGATTGCAGATCATCGAAGGCTTGGCCCAGGAGCGCGTGCATCCCTCTTGGATCGTGCCCGGAGGCGTGGCCACTGCTCTGAATGCTGCCACGCGTGATCGCGTGCTCTCCGAGTTGCCGGCCGCGAAAGCGATCGCGGAGCGCACCATCCGCTTCTTCAAGGGTGCGCTGGACAACTATAAAGAAGAGATTGAATTCTTCGGCTCGGCTCCGACCATGTTCGCCGGACTGGTCGATCGCAAGGGAAACTTGCAGCTCTATGACGGCGACCTGCGTTTCCGCAATGCTGCCGGCGAAATCGTGGAAGATCACATCCCCGCCGAAGACTACCCGCAGTGGATCGGCGAGGCCAGCCTTCGCGAGTCGTATTTGAAAGCTCCATATTTCAAACCGCAAGGTTTCCCG
>Ga0187817_10000935_pt1 | contig 13515 bp, 8 predicted proteins | sample NC_wetland_sal_i_17_FD_132431 | JGI IMG/M metagenome (GOLD analysis project Ga0187817, IMG submission 132431) | Wetland sediment microbial communities from Neuse River Estuary, North Carolina, USA - SO4_2 | ecosystem: Environmental > Aquatic > Freshwater > Wetlands > Sediment | place: USA: North...
ATAATGCAGATGCGGCCCGGTCGAGCGCCCGGTCGAGCCGAGCTTGCCGACGACGCCGCCTGCGCGCACGGTGTCGCCGACCCCGACGTCGATCTCCGAGAGATGACCGTAGCGGGTCACTAGCCCATTGCCGTGGTCGATCTCGACCATCTTGCCATAACCGCCGCTCCAGCCCGCGACCGCGACAGTGCCTGCGGCGGTGGCACGAATTAGATCGCCGGTATCGCCGCGGAAATCGATCCCGGTATGCATCGCTGATTCGTGAACAAAAGGGTCGGTGCGAACGCCGAATGGCGAGGTCTCGTCGATGTCGCCGGCGACCGGTTTGCGCAATGGCACTTTCAAGAGCGTAGTGCTCAATGCATTGGCGTCCGCGCGCGCGAGATTGACGCGCAGAAGCGCGCGACCGAAAGCCTGATCTTCCGAAGCCAATTTCACCGGCACGAACGGACCGCCGCTCGCCGGTGCCGCAGGCTGCGCTTTAAGCCCGAGCTGGGCCAGCGCGCTGCGGATCTGACGCGCCTTGTTTTCGTAGCGATCTTGCATCTGGCCGACCGCCAGCGCCTGCCGGTGTTCCACCCGATCGAGTGCGGCTTCGAGGCGCCCAAGCGCGGCACCGATGCTCGACTGCCGGCCGCGGTCGCCGCGCTGCGAACCGACCGCCGGCTCACCGCTTGGCTTTGCTCCTGGCCTGATCGAGCCGGTGGTCGCAGGGTCGGTGCCGCTGCTCAGCGCGGTTGCCCGCGACTCGAGCAGGGATTGGCGGCGCATCAGGTCGTCGAGTTTCTGTTCGAACTGTTCCTGATCGAGCAACTGACGACTTGTCGTGCGGTCGATCTGGGCGCGCAGCTCCGCGATGCGATCCTCATAAGCGAACTGCTGTTCCGCTTGGTGGGTGATCAGCGTCCGCAGCACGTCGTCGCGAAAAGCGAGATAGGTTGCAGACGTAATCGACCACACCGCCATGATGACCACGGTGCCGACGGCAATCCAGAACGCCACCGGTCCGAACCTGACCTGTTTGCCGGCATGCGCAAGGGTGTAGGCGGCGCTTTTGCGGCTCGCGCCGGACGCGTGTTCGCGCGATTCGGCCCCTCGCGGCCCGCCCGCGATTGGACGCGGCGCTCGGGCCCGTCCGGAATACTCATAAGAGTGAATTCTCGCGGTCTGTTGCGACCGAGACGTCCACTGTGACATTGGCGCTCCCGCGCAGGCAGGGAGCGGAGTTCACTTAATTAAGGTTAACAATTAGGAAATCGAAATAGCGATTTCGCTGGGATTTTGTGGGCTTCGGTTAATGATTTGCATCCGGCTGCCGGCTCACAGCGACTTCGCTGCGTCGAGCACTTCTTGCGCGTGGCCAACAACCGACACTTTGGGCCACGCGCGTGCGATACGCTGATCGGGGCCGATCAGGAATGTAGCGCGCACGGTGCCCGTGAATTTTCGGCCATACAACGTCTTTTGCTGCCATACGCCATAGGCTTCGAGCACCTCGTGTGCCTCGTCCGATGCCAATGCGATGGCGAGCTTGTGCTTGGATTTGAAGCGGTCCAGCGCCGCAACCGGATCCGCCGAGACTCCCAGAATGTCGGTCCCGGCGCGACTGAATGCGCTTTTGAGCCGTGAAAAATCGATAGCCTCGCGGGTGCAGCCGCTGGTGTCGGCGCGGGGATAAAAGTACAGGACGAGCTTGCGTCCGGAGAAGTCCGCAAGCCCCACTGTTCCACCACCGTCCCGCGGTAGCCGGAAAGCCGGCGCTTTGCCGCCCGCGGCGGGCCCCCCGCCATTTCCAGCTTTTGCCGGGCCGCCTGAAACCGCGCGCGAAGCCTGGTTTTTGGCCATATGCCTTCCTTTCGACGCTTTCGGGTCAGAATTCTTCGGCTAATTCTTGGGCTTCAGAATACGCCCGCCGACAGGGGTGGTCGATTGCGGGACGTTAATTTAATCGGCTGCAATATCATCATTGTGACGGCGCGACGGACGGGGGGACGCCCGAGCGGGTATGGCCAAACAAGATAGGCAGATCGGACCGCCCACGCGATGGGGCGAGAGCATCGTTCACCCGCGACGCCGCGCTAACCTTGTAGCGGCCCATCGCGGCGAGCGTTGGGGCGACGGCCGCTACCTTGCCGCTTATCGCCGCCTGCTGGCACGGCACCGGCGGCTTATCAAACGCCTGGCCATCGGCGGCGGTGCGCTTGTCGCCTTGCTGGTTCTTGGCTGCGCCGGATTATGGTGGCGGCTCTCGACCGGGCCCATTCAGGTCGACGCTTTCAGCCCCTGGCTGGTCGCCGCGATCGAGGAAAATTTCGGCAGTCGCGAGCGGGTAGAAGTCGGCGGGACGCAGATCGAGCGCACCACGAATGGCGGCGCCGCGGTGCGTGTTCGCGACATCGTCGTGCGCGATCCCGACGGCACCGTGGTCGCAAGCGCGCCGAAAGCGGAAATCCGTGTCTCCGGCTTGAGCCTGCTCAGCGGGCATATGCGCGCCGAGAGCTTGAGCCTGCTCGGCGCCGAACTTGCGGTGCGCATCGAGCGGGACGGCAATATTACCGTGTTTGCCTCCGATGCCGACAAGCATCCGATCGCTAGCGCCAGCGCTCCATTGGTAGGTGCCCCGCTGGGCAGTGCATCCCCGCCACTTTCTGCGAACCAGCAACAAACAGCGCAAGACAAAGGGGCGATCGACAAACTGGCTGCGGCGACAATATTGCCGGGCAATTCAGCGCCGGCGCGAGCCGCGGCGCCGCATCCGGCAGCCGCAGACAGCATTGCCGCCGCGTTGGCGTGGCTCGACGGCATCGGGCAATCAGGGCTCGACGGCCATGACTTGCGCGAACTCGGGTTAAAAGACGGCACATTGACGGTGGACGATCAGCGCACCGGCAAACGATGGAGTTTCCACAACATCACGATGAGCCTCGAACGGCCGCGCGGCGGCGGCATCACTGTGACGATGGGTTCGGAAAATTCGGAACATCCGTGGGGTCTGACCGCTGCGATCAAGCCGACGACCGACGGCCATCGCAGCATTGCACTCGAAGCCCGCCAAGTGGCGGCCAATGATCTTCTACTGGCCTCGCGGCTTGATGATGGCACACACCAAATCGATCTGCCGCTTTCGGCGAGCTTGCGCGGTGAGATCGGCCGCAACGGCGTACCGCAGGCGCTAGTTGGTCGCATCGTCGCCAATGCGGGCACGATCAGCGACGGTGACAGCAGCGATGGTCGGATCGAGATCGATCGCGCCGAGTTCAAGATCAATTGGGATGCGGCGAGCCGCCTTCTCGAAGTACCGTTCCAGATTGTTTCCGGAAACAATCGATTCACTCTGCTCGGGCAAGTCGAAGCGCCTGCGCAGCCCCAAGGATCTTGGGGATTTAAGATCGCCGGCGGCAGCGTCGTGCTTAGTACGCCCGCCGCATCCGGTGAGCCGCTCGTTCTCAATCGGATCGAGGTGATCGGCCGCTTCGATCCCAGCAGCAAAAGACTGACCATCAATCACGGAGATGTCGGCAACGCGGATCTCGGCGTGGCAGTGTCGGGCAATGCCGATTATTCGAACGGCAATCTGCGCATCGCCACTGGATTAGCCGCGACGCGGATGAGTTCCGATGCCCTGAAAAAGCTGTGGCCGGTCTTCGTCGCTCCTAAGGTGCGCGATTGGTTCAACGAGCATCTTGCGAGCGGCAATCTTGAGCGCTTGACAATTGCGGTGAATGCTCCCTTCGACACGCTCAAGGCCAGCGGCCCGCCGCTTCCCGACGATGGCCTCATCGTCGATGCGCTGGCGACCAATTGCGTGATGCATCCGGTCTCCGGCCTGCCGGCGCTCCATGATGCCGATCTGACCGTCCACGTGGTCGGCCGCAACGCGCAGATCGCAGTTGGCAAAGCCACGGCCGACCTGCCATCCGGCCGCAAGCTCGTGCTGTCGTCCGGCCTCTTTGAAGTCCCCGACACTGCGCCGCGCCAGCCGCCGGCGCGCGTTCATTTCAAGCTCGACGGCCCGGTGCCGGCTGCCGCCGAATTGCTGACGATGGATCGCCTGCGCGATGCTTCAGGTGCGCCATTCGACCCCGCGACCACGCGCGGCAATATGAGTGCGCTGGTCGCCTTGGCGATGCCGCTCAAGCCCGATCTGCCGCCCGGTTCGACCAATTATGCGATCACCGTGGACGCGCTGAATTTCTCCGCCGACCGGATGATCATGGGGCAGAGGGTTGACTCTGCGGATCTTAAGATCAGCGCGAACAATCAGGGCTTCGCGCTGAAAGGTGATGTCAAGATCGGCGGCGCGCCGGCGAGCCTCGAATACCGCAGGCTGCGCGGTGACGACACCGCCGACGTGCACATTCAAGGCATGCTCGACGAGACGGCACGAACCAACCTTGGGCTTGATCCCTCCGGTGCGATCAGCGGTACAATTCCAATCGACGTCACCGGTCGCGTCGGCATCGCCACCGAACGCGACGGCCGGTTCGCCGTCCAAGCCGACCTGACGCCGGCTCAGATCGAAGGTTTTTTGCCGGGCTGGGTCAAGCAGGCTGGCAAGCCTGCCCGTGCCACTTTCACGCTGGTGACCAAACCCCAATCGGTGCGCGTCGAAGATTTGCTGATCGAAGGCGCCGGCGGCGGCGTGAAGGGCGTGGTCGATCTCGACGGTTCGGGCGACGTAATCTCGGCCAATTTCCCGTCCTACGGGTTTTCTGACGGTGACCGCGCCAGCCTCAAGATCGATCGCATGTCGGACGGCACGCTGCGCGCGATTATGCGTGGCGATGCCTATGATGGCCGTGGTTTCCTGAAAGCGCTCGCCGGCGCTCCCGCCAAGGCGACGCCGAAACCGCCGCCGGCGGACATTGATCTCGACATGAAGCTCGGCGCGGTGCTCGGCCATAACGGCGAGGCATTGCGCGGCCTCGAATTGAAAATGTCGCGGCGCAACGGCGAGATCCGCAGCCTTGGTTTCACCGCTAAAATCGGGCACAGCGGTGCGTTGACCGGCGACTTGCACGGCCGGCCCGGCGGGCGGCAGGTGGTCGAGCTAGAATCGACTGACGCCGGTGCGCTGTTCCGCTTTTCCGACGTTTACTCACGCATGACCGGCGGGCAGATAACGACGGTGATGGACGCGCCTTCGCCGGCCAATCCCGTTCAGCTCGGCACCGTGAACGTGCGCAATTTTGCCGTCCACGACGAATCTCAGCTCGAGCGCGCCGTGGCCAACGGCAACCAAGCCGAGCGCAACGCCAACATGGCCTTCACCGGCATGAAGGTCGACTTCACGCGCGGCAGCGGGCGCATCGCGTTGCATGACGGCGTGGTGCGCGGACCTGTGCTCGGTGGCACCATCGACGGTGTCATCGATTATGCCGACGATGAAGTGCACTTACGCGGTACGCTCATTCCGCTTTACGGCGCCAACAATCTGCTCGGGCAGCTGCCGATCGTCGGCCTGTTTCTCGGCGGCGAGAAGGAAGGGCTCGTCGGCGTGACTTATGAGGTTGTCGGCAAGCCCGCCGGGCCGGTGCTTCATGTCAACCCGCTCTCAGCTTTGGCTCCTGGCCTGTTGCGCAAAGTGTTCGAATTCCCGGCCAACAATCCTTACACCCCGCCGCCGAGCGACGACTCCACGCCGATTGACGACAACACCGCGACGACGTTGCCCAACGTGCACTAAGCGCTCGACATCACATTGGCCTGAGCAGAACGTGGCGCTTGCGGCCAAGCGATAGCTTCACCACACCATCTGCGGTTACATCGGTTTCGCCGATGATTGCTTTCTCCGTGGTCACGCGCTTGTCGTTGACCAGGATTGCGTTGTTGGCGATGGCGCGCCGGACTTCGCCGTTTGATGCCGCCAGTCCGGCCCGCACGAAAGCGCTCAGCACGCCGATGCCCTTTTTCAATTCGGCGCGCGGCACTTCAATCGTTGGCAGCGTCGCGCCGACGCCGCCCTCTTCGAACGTCGTGCGCGCGGTCGCGGCAGCTTCCTCCGCTGCGGCGCGGCCATGAATGAGCGTGGTCGCTTCGGTCGCCAGAGCTTTCTTCGCTTCGTTGATGTCCGAACCCTTGAGCGCTGAAAACCGTTCGATCTCCTCGAGCGGCAATATCGTGAACAGTTTCAAGAACCGCGCGACGTCGCCGTCGTCGGTATTGCGCCAATACTGCCAATATTCGTAGGGGCTGACCTGGTCGGCATTGAGCCACACCGCGCCCGACGCGGTTTTACCCATCTTGGCGCCGGAGGATGTCGTGATCAGCGGCGCGGTCAGCGCGAAGAATTGCGCGTTATGCAATCGCCGGCCGAGATCGATGCCGTTGACGATATTGCCCCATTGATCCGATCCGCCCATCTGCAAGACGCAGCCGTGCCGGCGATAGAGCTCGACGAAATCATAAGCCTGCAAGATCATGTAATTGAATTCCAGGAACGACAATTCTTGCTGCCGCTCCAGCCGCAGTTTCACTGAATCGAAACTGAGCATGCGATTGATCGAAAAATGCCGACCGACCTCGCGGAGGAAATCGATATAGTTGAGCGAATTGAGCCAATCGGCATTGTTCGCCATGATCGCATCATTGCTCGCGTCGTTTCCGGACGTTTTGCCCGGCGTGTCGCCAAAGCGCAGGAAACGCGAAAAGATCGCGCGAATGCCTTTGAGATTTTCGTTGATGTCGTCGTCGGAAAGCAGCCGCCGGCTTTCGTCCTTTCCGGACGGATCGCCGACGCGCGTGGTGCCGCCGCCCATCAGAGCGATCGGCCGATGTCCGGTTTGCTGCAGCCAGTATAGCAGCATGATCGGCAGCAAGGAGCCGACATGCAGCGACGGCGCCGTGCAATCAAAGCCGATATAGCCGGTGATCGTCGATGAACGCGCCAGCGCATCGAACGCCTCGGGTTCGGAGATTTGATGGATGAATCCTCGCGTGGCGAGCACGTTGAGGAAATCGGACTTGTAGGTGTTCATCGCCGGTGGTGTAACAGGTCCCGCGCTTTATGCAAAAGCCACGGACGATGCGGAAGCCTTAATCGAAAGGCTTCCGGGGAGCGTCATGTCCGAGCAAGTCGCATCCGAACTGCAGTCATCGGCCGGGGCCTCGATGTTGGCGATCGGCCTGATGAGCGGGACGTCGCAGGACGGCGTCGACATCGCGCTGATCGACAGCGACGGCGAACACATCGGGCAGCTCGGTGCCACCGCCTGCCGGCCCTATGCCAAAGCCGAACGCACGCTCTTACGCCGCGCCACCGCTGCGGCCGCCAATTTGACTGACCGGACCGCGCGGCCGGACGTGGTCGCAGAGGCCGAACGGCTGATCGACGACGCCCATGCCGAGGCGGTGGAATCCTTCCTCGTGGCCAACGGCTTGCAGCGCGGCGAGGTGGCGGTCATCGGTTTTCACGGTCAGACGTTGCTGCACCGGCCGGAACGGCACCTGACGTTGCAGATCGGGGATGGCCGCGCGCTGGCAGCGCGGCTCGGCATTCCCGTGATCTACGATTTTCGCGCCGCCGATGTCGCGGCAGGCGGGCAGGGCGCGCCGCTGGCGCCGGTGTTTCACCGCGCGCTCGTGCGGCAGCTGCGGCGTCCTTCGCCGGTCGCGGTGCTCAATCTCGGCGGCGTGGCGAACGTCACATACATTGACGGTGACGAATTGATTGCCTGCGACACCGGACCCGGCAACGCTTTGCTCGACGATTTTTTGCGGCTGCATACCGGTGCGCCGCTCGACACCGACGGCCGGGCGGCGGCAAGCGGTGTCGTCGATGAAAAGACGATCGAACGCTTGTTGGCGCATCCGTTCTTTACGCTGCCGCCGCCGAAATCGCTGGATCGCAATGAGTTCCGCGGCTTCGTCGGCGACACGCTCGACGGTATCGGTGTCGCCGACGGTGCGGCGACGCTCACCGCTCGGACTGCCGCGGCGGTCGCGCGCATCGTTGTGCACCTGCCGCGCGCTCCGGCAAGCTGGATCGTCGCCGGCGGCGGCGCGCGCAATCCGACGCTGATGCGGATGCTAGCCGAGCGGCTCGCGCCGGCGGCCGTTGAGTCCGCACATGCCGTCGGTTGGTCGATCGATTCGCTCGAGGCGCAGGCTTTTGCATATCTGGCAGTGCGCAGCCTGCGCGGCTTGCCGCTCTCGTTTCCCGACACAACGGGCGCGCCGCGTCCGTTGACGGGCGGTGTGCTGGCGAAGCCGTGTGGGATATCACCTCTCCCCGCTGTGCGGGGAGAGGTCGGATTGCCAACGGGTCCGGCCCGAAGTCGGGGCACCCCATCGCGCTGGCGCGATGGGGACCCCGTGCCGGCCCGATGACAAGCTCCGCAATCCGGGTGAGGGGGCTGGCCCGCGAGTCTGAGCTTGGTGGCGACGCCCCTCATCCCAACCCTCTCCCCGCAGGCGGGGAGAAGAAGCGCGCTAGCGCATCGCCATCAAAACGGAATCCGCCCGCGCGGTCCAGGTCCAGATGTGAGTGGCGCTGCCGATGCCGCCGAATTCGCCGCCGGCACCCAACGTCACGCCGCCGGCGAAGCTCGCGGCGACGCCACCGGTGGGGCGCGCCGAGAAGCCTTGGAGGAGCGGCACGGTGGTCAGCCCTGCGGTCTGCGCATCGTCCTTCGAGAAATAATAGTCGGCGTAAAGCCCGGCATAGGGAGACAGCGCGACCGTGCTCGACGTCCACGCGAACGGATAGATCGCTTTCACGCCGGCGCTCGCTCGGCCGGTTTCGAAATTGCGCGCCGGCTGGAACGTGCCAAGGCTGTCGGTGAAGGCGTTCTCATGCTCCCAGATCGCAAAGACGCGTGCCGAGGGCTCGATCACAAGCATTTGCCACGGATAGGTCCCGGTCAGGCCGCCATTCACCAGCCAGCGCGTGCCGGTGAAATTGCCGCTCGCTGTTCCGGCGGTGTCGTTCGCCATAATATTCGACCAGGCGCCGCCGGCATCGAAGCGCAGGTTCGGCGCTGCGTGTAAGTCAACTTCAATGGCGTGAGCGGCGCTGCCTACTTCGCTGCCGCTTCCTTGAGCGGATCCTTCACCGCGGGGAAGGTTTCGAACTCGATCGCCCACGGCTCGCCATCCACCTTCTGTACCTTGCGGATGTAAATATTCTGCACGATGTCGCGCGTACGCGGATCGATTGAGATCGTCCCGCGCGGGCTTTCCCATTTCATCCCTTTCATCACGCCGACCACTACATCAGCGTCGGTATTGCCCTTGGTCTGCTCCAGCGCGCTGTAGATGAGATGCATGCCGTCATGGCCGCCAACGGAAATGAAATTGGCGCGGTGGCCAGTCGCTTTTTTGTAGGCGGCGACGTAGTCCTTGTTGAGCTGCGAGGGATGCGCCGCCGAATACATGCCGGCAGTGACAACGCCGACAAGCGCATCGCCGGTGGTCGGCAGATCGTCGTCGTCGACGATGTCGCCCGGACCGATCAGCTTGATGCCCGATTTGTCGAGACCGCGCTCGGCGAATTGCCGCGCAAAGGTCCCCGCCTGTCCGGCCGGCACGAAAACGAACAATGTGTCTGGCCGCAAATCTTTGGCGCGTTGCAGGAAAGGTGAAAAATCCGGATTGGCGAGCGGCACTTTGAGCGTATCAAGCACCTGGCCGCCGCCTTTGGTGAAATTTGCTTCGAAGACCTTGCCGGCTTCGGCGCCCGGCGCCCAATCTGACAATACCGAGACCGCTTTCTTGCTGCCGTTCTTGATCGCCCAATCAGCGATGATGCCCGACTGCTGACCGAGCGTGAAGCTCGTGCGCACGTAATACGGCGAACGGTCGGTAACGACCGAGGTGCCCGACACCATCACAACGGTTGCAACCTTGCCTTCGGTGGCAATCGGCGCCATGGACATGGCGCTCGGCGTCAATCCGGCGCCGAGAAAATTCACCTTGTCATTGACGATCAATTCCTGCGCCAGCCGCTTAGCATTGTCCGGCACGCTTTGGTCGTCCTTGATGATGAGCTCGATCTTCTTGCCGGCGACGCTGCTGCCATGCTGGGCCACGTAAAGCTTGGTAGCGTCCGAAATCTCCCGGCCGACGGCCGCCGAGGTGCCGGTCATCGGAATAACGATGCCGACTTTGACCGTCTCTTGCGCGCCGGCGCTGCGCGCGTTGATGCCGATGACTGCGAGGGCGAGAAGCCCGGTCAACACAATCTTGCTGCGCATCTTACGGCTCATGGCGTCTCCTCAATCGCTCGTTTTATGAGTGCGGAAGCGATTATTGAACGGTTCGGCTGCGGCAAATGCAAGCGTACGTCACTGCTGGGGCGGGCTTGCGCCATTGCGAGCGTGAGCGAAGCAATCCAGTCTTTATCAGACTGAGCTGGATTGCTTCGTCGCTTGCGCTCCTCGCAATGACGGAGAGGGCGGCTCAAGCCGCGGTCGTCGTCCGTCCGGTCTTGAGCCGCTTGTCGAGATAGCCGCCGACCGAGGTCATCAGTGCTTCGATCTTGCCATCAAAGAAATGGTTGGCGCCGGGCACGATTTTCTGCTCGATGACGATACCTTTTTGCGTCTTGAGTTTCTCCACCAGAGTGGTCACGTCCCGATGCGGCACGACGGCGTCTTTGTCGCCGTGGATAATGAGTCCCGACGACGGGCAGGGAGCGAGAAATGAAAAGTCGTAGAGATTGGCCGGCGGCGCGATCGAGATGAAGCCTTCGATCTCGGGCCTGCGCATCAAGAGCTGCATGCCGATCCAGGCGCCGAACGAAAAGCCGGCGATCCAGCAGGCACGCGCCTCGGTGTTGACCGATTGCGCCCAGTCGAGCGCCGAGGCGGCGTCCGACAATTCGCCGATGCCATGATCGAAACTGCCCTGGCTGCGGCCGACGCCGCGAAAGTTGAAGCGCAGCGCGGAAAAGTTCCGGTGCACAAACGCGTAATAGAGCTGATAGACGATCTGATGATTCATCGTACCACCGAACTGCGGATGCGGATGCAGTACGATGCCGATCGGGGCGTTCTTCTGCTTGGCCGGGTGATACCGGGCTTCGATCCGGCCGGCGGGTCCCGTGAAAATGACCTCGGGCATACCTGAATTAACCTCGATCCATGCCGAATGGCTGCTGCGGCGGTAGAAAAACCGACATCCTTGACGCTGCCGGCGACCGCACGTAACTCTCTAAAAGCACGTAGTATTTCGGAACTGGCGACGCGCTGGGTCGGGCGGCAGCGTGGGCCGCGACTTCTAGCACAAGCCGGGGGACGAAAAGCAAGTAATAACGAGCGGTCCCAAAGCATGTCGGTACGCTCTTATTTGGATTGGAACGCGACCGCGCCGATGCGCGAGGAGGCAAAGGGGGCCTTTGCCGCCGCGCTGTCGCGTATCGGCAATCCGTCCTCGGTGCACGCTGAGGGCCGCGCCGCTCGCGCGCTGATCGAGGCGGCACGGGAACAGGTCGCCGCGCTGGTCGGTGCTCAGCCCGGCAACGTGGTCTTCACCGCGAGCGGAACCGAAGCCAATATGCTGGCGCTGACGCCGGCGATCGAGACGGCAGACGAAAAGCGGCCGCGTTCGCGGCTGTTCCTTTCGGCGATCGAACATGCTTCGGTGCGTGCCGGCGGACGGTTTTCGCGCGAGGCAATCGACGAGTTGCCGGTTTGCCCTGACGGTCGGCTCGATCTTGCCGCGCTCGCGGCCGCCATCGCCAACACGCCGCGGCCGCTCGTCTCGCTGATGCTCGCCAATAACGAGACCGGCTTTGTCCAGCCGGTAGCCGAGGCCGCTGCAATCGTGCACGCGGCGGGGGGCCTCATCCATGTCGACGCGGTGCAGGCGGCCGGCCGCATCCCTTGCGACATGACCGCGCTTGGCGCCGATCTCCTGACCCTGTCGGCACATAAGATCGGCGGGGCCAAGGGCGCCGGCGCGCTCATACGCGCCCGTGAGGATATTCATTTTCCCCAGCCGCTCGTTCGCGGTGGGGGTCAGGAACGGGGGCTGCGTGCCGGGACAGAGAACGTGCCTGGCATCGCCGCCTTTGGCGCGGCGGCCGCCGCGGCACTCGCGCACCGCGATGGCGAAGCCGCCCACATGAGCAGGCTGCGAAACCAGCTTGAAGCCGGGTTGCTGGCGGCGACGCCGCATGCAACGGTATTCGGTCGCGACGCGGTCGAGCGGCTGCCGAACACCACGCTGTTCGCTCTGGCTGGCATCAAGGCCGAGACTGCCGTGATTGCTTTCGATCTTGAAGGCGTCGCGGTCTCGTCGGGGGCTGCCTGCTCCTCGGGTAAGGTGCAGCCCTCGCATGTCCTGGCGGCTATGGGCGTGTCCGGGCCGCTGCAGCGAGGGGCGGTTCGCGTGAGCCTGGGCTGGAACTCGACCGCAGGCGACGTCGAGAAGTTCCTCGGCGCTTGGACAAAGCTCACAAGTGCATTATCTAAGGAGAGACGAGGCATTGCAGCCTGATGGCTGCAGAAACCGGATGAACTAGGCCATTTAAGCATTTGACATTGCGTGAGAATGGCTACACGTGATTGGCCCAATGGGGGTGACCGAAGCGAAAGGCACACCTGACCATACCGACTACCGCGGTCCTTGAAACCGTGAGCGGAGGGACGAATGCCGGCAGTGCAAGAGACCGTCGAGCAGGTCCGGCGCATCGACGTCGATCAGTACAAATACGGATTTGAGACGCTGATTGAATCGGAAAAGGCCCCCAAGGGCCTGTCCGAAGACACAGTGCGTTTCATCTCGGCGAAAAAGAATGAGCCGGAATGGATGCTGGCGTGGCGGCTCGAGGCCTTTAAGCGCTGGCTGACCATGCGCGAGCCGAAATGGGCCAAAGTCGAATACGGTCCGATCGACTACCAGAACATTTATTACTACGCCGCGCCGAAAAAAAAGGACGGACCGAAATCGCTCGACGAGATCGATCCGGAGATCCTGCGCACCTACGAGAAGCTCGGCATCCCGCTGCGCGAGCGGGAAATCCTGCTTGGCGTGCAGAACCCGCGCGCTGCTGACGGGGGCGATGGCGCGGACGGCGGCGAAGCCGAAAGCGGCAGCGGTTATGGCCGGGTTGCGGTCGACGCCGTGTTCGATTCGGTCTCGGTGGCGACCACGTTCAAGGAGGAACTGGCCAAGGTCGGCGTGCTGTTCATGCCGATCTCGGAAGCGTTGCAGCAGCATCCCGACCTGGTGAAGAAGTATCTCGGCACGGTGGTGCCGATCAGCGACAATTTCTTCGCTACCCTCAATTCGGCGGTGTTTTCCGACGGCTCGTTTGTCTATGTGCCGCCGGGTGTGCGCTGCCCGATGGAGCTGTCGACCTATTTCCGCATCAATGAGCGTAATACCGGCCAGTTCGAGCGCACGCTAATCATCGCCGATCGTGGTTCATATGTGAGCTACCTCGAAGGGTGTACCGCCCCGGTCCGCGATGAGAATCAGCTGCACGCGGCCGTGGTCGAACTGATCGCGCTCGACGACGCCGAAATCAAATATTCGACCATTCAGAACTGGTATCCGGGCGACGCCAAGGGC
>Ga0187817_10000936_pt1 | contig 13515 bp, 10 predicted proteins | sample NC_wetland_sal_i_17_FD_132431 | JGI IMG/M metagenome (GOLD analysis project Ga0187817, IMG submission 132431) | Wetland sediment microbial communities from Neuse River Estuary, North Carolina, USA - SO4_2 | ecosystem: Environmental > Aquatic > Freshwater > Wetlands > Sediment | place: USA...
ACTTCAGGGGCTGCAAGAATATCCGCAAAAGACAACGCAAACTTGGCGTACATTTGTGGCATGTCGCGCGCCTTGGCCCACCTCGCAGGCACCATCTCAATGCTACTGATGATGCTGCTCTGGCTAGGTCTGCTCGACGCCGGCCGGGCAGACCGCGTCGTGGATAACCTCGCCGGATTTCGAAACGAATACCGAGTGGTTCTGGGCGCGGGGCTGCTGGCTGTAATCCTTTCGTTCGTGGCCGCGATCCGCGCAGCCAGGTGGTGGTATGTCGCGGTGATTTGCTCGCTCGGGACGCTCGGATTCTTCACTTATGCGCTTTCGCGGTAGTGACCGCGTAGTTGTCGACCTCCACATCGATGCGGAGGTGGCCTTCAATTCTGGTGATGGCATCATCCCGGTTAGCCTTCCGAATTCTCCTTTCTGGACGCCTGCCGCCGCCCGCCAATCGAGTCGAATGCAGTGTTTATCCTTTGTTCCGCGTTTGTCATCAGTGATTCAAATCACGGGTGAACGTGATATGAGTCCCCAGGAATGAAAAGCTGAATCGTGGTCAACAACAAGAATAAGGATCGGTCTCTCCGCACTGAGGGAGGTCCCGACAATTGCCTATTTCGCTGCCGCTTTCAAGACTACGGTGTTGCGCTCGTCCCCGGCAATGATCCGGTAAAACTTCCTCAGCTCTTCTGCGCGACTGACCGGCACACTGAGTTCCTTCACTTCGAACGTGCGCTCGTAGTCAATTACGTTGCCTTTCGCCTCCGTCTTGGAGTGGTAGCTGGCAAAGCCATAATCTGCATCCACCGGCGGGGGCACATCATCAACCACATATCCAGCTGGAATCGTGATTTCGAAGCTGTCGGTGTCGTGCGCCGGTCCCTCAAACTCGATCGGAAACTTGCGCGGTTCTTTGGTTTCCAGAAAGCTATATCCCTTGTTGCCCAGAACCCGGGGACGCACCAGCAGCAGGCCACCCGCGTTCTTCGCGTAGTTGTAGGACTCGAACGTGTAATCGAATCCGAATGGCTTGTCGGTGAGGTTCAGGTTGACTACGGTGGCGTGGGTAATGTGGAAATTGGAGAGTGAATTCGCCAGCAGACTCTCGATGGGCTTGACCCGGTCCGTGTCCTTGGTAGCCGCACGCAGCGCCCAGCGCTCCGACCAGGCTCGCCCGCCCAGGCGCACTTCCTGGACCTCGCCTTTCAAAGTTCCGTTATCGTCGAGCGTGAGCTTGGCCTTTCGCTCGATGCTGTTCATCGCCGGCGGTTGTTGCGGCAGGGCTATCAATTCACCACCGTCAGGAGTAACCAGCAGCCCGTAGTTGTCCTGCAGCTCCCCGCGAATCTGCCCTAGCGGGGTCATCTCGTCCGTGGGATCGAAGAACAGAATCCTGCCCAGCTTGGGATGCTGCAAAGTCGCCACCAAGGAAGGATCGTTGAGACCGTCTGGGGTTTTGACGGCGACAATGGCGTGGTTGAATGCGTTGTGGGCTGGCGTGTCGGCGGCAACTGCCCCGCGCTCTGCATTGATGATCACGTAGTAAGAGTCAACGCCAACTTCATGAAGCATGGAACGTGTCAGCGTCGCTTTGTCTTTGCAATCCCCAAAGCGATGCGAAAAGACTTCGGGCGCTGGATGCGGCTGGAAGCCGCCGATCCCGAGCGAGATAGCCACATAGCGGATGTCATGCTGTACGAACTTGGCGATCGCCTGCATCTTCGCCAGCTGCGTACTCGCTGCAGCCGTCAGGGTGGCGACTTGCCGTTTGACCTCAGGAGAAGCATCTACTCGTCCCGCCACCAGCCCGGAGTACCATTTGCCCATGTCATCCCAAGCAGCAAAGCCGGTGGGAGCTTTTCCGCCGGCGGGGAAAAGAGTGACCACCATCTGCCCGGCCACTCCTGAAAACGGGGGCATGGCGGTCTCATTTCGGATAGCGCTCACATCGGTCACGACCCACTGCCAGGAATTATTCCCGGCATCCGTCGGTTTGACCTCTGGATGGTTCAGCCAGGAAGCCTTGAACTCCCAGCCAGCCGGCAGGTGCAGTGAATAATGGCTCTCCAGCACTGGATCATGTTCCTGGAATTCCCATTCGTCCTGCAGGAAGAATGGCCGTTCTTCGACCTCGTACTCATAGCCGACGATGTTGCCTGGGTCGGGGGCTGGAATCGCCAGTATCCGGTACTTGGTGTCTGAGATCAGTTCGGCCCACTCGGCATTCGACGACACCTCGATTGCGTCCTTGTCTTTCACCTCGTAGTCTTTGCCCTGGGCCGGGATGCACCATCCATGAAGGCTTTTGATCTTGCGCTCGGGATTGAAATACACGTGCACCGTGCCGTGCTGCCGGCCGTTGGGTCGCAGGATCTTGTATGCTTCGCGCACGGTGGTTCTGATCTTGTCGGTCGCGATCACCGTGACGTCGGTCTCCGAATACAACAGCACCGCGTCCGTCTTGTCATCGAAAGCCGGCAGCGTGACATTCGCCGGGCATGCATCCATTGCGGGGCATCGCCTGCGGCGCAGGGCATGCATGCCAGGAACCATAGGACAGCTATGCCAAGCAGAGGCGCTCGCCAGCTAGTTGCTCGCTGAAGCCGCTCCGGGCTGCAAAAGGACTTGTTCTTCATCACCGATTCTCACCACCTGGAAGAAGTTACGCAATGCGAGGTAATACTTGGACTCCAGAAACAAGATGTCTACGTCCAACTTTCGAGTAACGTTCACGCTGTGTTGATCGTTCTCAACCTTCAGGGTGTAGACAACAATGTGGCCATCCTGAGTCTGTGGAGCCGGCAGACTGCTGACCTGCCACCCTTGCGGCAGTTCGACGGTCACATCGTCCAGCTTTTCGTAGGGATACTCAAAATAGATGGGATGGACGCGGTTGGCATGTTCGAAAATATGCTTCTCATGTACGGTAAAGAAACCAATCGGCAGAGTCGTGCGCTTTCCGGCGCTGGACGCCCAACCGGGGATCTTCAGGTTCAGCACCGCCACCAGCGGCGCTTCTGAGCTCGTCCAGTCCGGCTTGTTCGTGAGTTCAAGTTCGGCCGCGGCTGGAATCTGCCCTTTCACAGAATCTTCCAGGTGTTTCTTCCGGGCGGTGTCGTCCTGATGGCGTTCCCGCAGGCGGTGGTACATGGCTTCCAGGCCGGTGTAAGTAACCGTCACTTGACCTTCCAGATCACCAGTGTCGGACAGTGTCAGCTTGGCTTCCCGGTGAATTTGCGATTCGGAAGGCTGGGGCAACGTTGTTTGGATCCAATTTCCTCCGTCTTTGTTGAGGCGCAGACCGGTAACCCCAGTCTCGGACCATTCCAGCATGCCAAAGGGTGTGAACGCCCCACCGGGATCAAAATACAACTCCTTACCATTCAGTTTGACCAGCACCACGTTCGCGTCCAGTTCACCCCCCTTCATCATCTTGGGATCGAAAAAATACTGCCGGCGATCCGCGACCCAGCATCCGTATGCCTCCAATCCTGCAGCGCGGGCCAGCGCGAGAAAAAGCCAGGTGAGCTGTTTGCCGTCGCCGTAACCCCGTTTCCACACATCTTCGACATTCTCTGCGGACTTCTCCTTGTCCCGCTTCTCCTCTTGCTCCGTCTTCCGTATCTCGTAGGAGGTGTTGCGAATCTGTTGCACCCGGTCGTAGATCTTGCGAAGTTTCACCTCCGGGGCGTCGCTTGGGGAAATGATCTGCGCGACCGCATCCTCCATCGCCTTGTGTTTGCCTACGAAGCTTTCCAGTTCCCCGTTTCGTTTCTTGCCCAGGTGCTCCCAGTAGCTGGTCGCGTCCCGCGCCGGCAATTCGCGGTCGTAAATGAAGTCCACTCGTGACTTCAATTCGTCTTCCGGCGGCATGTGATCCTCGGTTTCGAATGCGGGGATTTTGTGTGCTTCCATCTGCACGATGCCGAGCGGCCCTTGCTTCGGTTCGGAGCCCGTTGGCAACAGGTGCCAGGTCCAGCGCAGGTGAAACTCGTTGTCGCTGCTCGTATAAGGTTTCAGCGAAAATCTGGCGTCCTTTGTCAAGAGTTCCTGGCTGAGAATCCAATGGGACTGGTAGACGTAATGCTCTTTGAAGTTGATCGTGTAGTAATACTCGATAATGCCGCCCACTTCAACGTCTGGAATGGTAAAGGCTTTCGCGAGATAGGCCTCTTCCCTGCTTTTGGTAATCGTCTTGTCAAAGGTCTTACCGTCGAACTCTTTGATCGTGCCATCGGGCTTGATCGAGCGTGCGTGAACGTTAGCGATCTCCTCGAATCCGCGCAGGAAGACGATCTCCACGTCGGCGTGTTTGCGCCCTTCTTCGGTGAGGATTTTGATCCGCAAATAGTTGTCTTCGTGCGGAGTGTAGCGGTTGTCGTCCCGGTCGACCTGGCGATACAGAATGATCGCCGAAGCGCCGGGAGCCTGTGGCTCGCCGGTCATCTTCAACTCTTCCGGATTGACGGGCTGAAAACCAATACCCCAGGCAAGGTTCGCCGGCAAAAGCACGGCAGCGAAAGCGCCGGCAGCGATCATTAGGACGCGTACGATGGCAGAAATGCGAATCCGACGGCGAGCTGGCATGGACCAACCTCACCTGAAGCCGAATATGACCACGAGTGTGCGGGCAGTTGTGAGGAAGCGAAAATGCAGAGGTTCAGTCGCGAGCCCGAGCTGTCCGCGCCAATCCCTCACGCGGACGATAACGCCCCTTCCCCTGCCTGTCAAGGAAATCCGCCCCGAGTGCCGCGCATTGTACCCGGAGATTGGAGCAAAGATCATGCAGAAGAATCAGATCTCTTGAAGAGTGTTTCTTGTCGAATCAGCTCGGCGGTAAAGCCTTGTCGACTGCAGCTTTCAGAGATTGGAAAGCACGCTTCTGGTAGGGCTCTGTATCTTTGCGGGTAAACACTGGAGCAACGGTCTCGACGTAATTGCGAGCGGACTGGTAGTCGCGGTGGCGATAGGCGATTTCGGCCTGCTCTGAGGTTACGCCCGCGCCCCAATCGGGATCGCCGGTGAGTTGCGCCACTACCGGCACGTCGATTTGCTGCAAGAGCGCAGATGCTTCGTTCAATTTACCCAAGCCAATCAGGCAGTCGGCCAACGTGTCCGCGGTGGCTCCGGTCAAACCCGCGCGAGCGCCAAATGCTTTGGTCGACGTCGCATATGCTTCACGTGCATTCGATTCGCCTTCGCGATTACGCCCGGCGCGACATTGGGCGAGAGCGGCATCAGTGAGCGTGGGTATCGCAAAGAAGGAAAGCGGTCCTTGTTTGCGGACGGCGAGCGCGTGGATGGCCATATCGTCGCGGATGGCGTCATCCCAGAGTTCTAAGCTGCCTTCCGACTGGGCCCGCGTGGCCAGCAATTGCATGGTGAGTTCATGGTCGGGACCCAGCTGCGCCACGAATTCGGGGTAAATACTGTTTGCCTCCTGAACCGCTTCCGCGAATTTCTTTTCGATCATGAAGGCCTGGGCCAGATTCAGGCGCACTCGCAAGACATGCGGACTGTCCGGACCCACTACGCGAGTAAAGGCATCAATGAGTTCGCGAAATGTTTGCTCCGCCTTGGCTCCATCCCCCAGACGAATATAGGAAAACCCCAACCTCTGCTTGAAGGTCAAGCGTGCAGTCTCGTCGAACTCGGGCAGAGCATCGGCCTGGTCCACGGCCCCGACGCCGCCACCGTTTTGCAATAGACCGGCACGCCCAGCCGATAGCCGACGCGGGGAACTGTAACAATTGCCGGATGGTCTTCGTCCCCCATGGCCTTGCGGAGCTTCGAGACAGCCGTCGCCAACGATCCATCCACCACCAGCACATCGGGCCAGACGGATTCCAGCAATTCTTCCTTGGTGACGACCTCGCCGGCATGGAGAAGAAGCTGCAAAAGGATGTCCAAGGGCTTCGATTCCAGCTCTACCGCCCTGCCCTTGACCCGCAACTCCCATCCCAGTTCATCGAATTCGTAGTCAGCAAAGCGCCACAGGCGGCCGGAGGTCTCTGCAACTTCTCGTGCAGTCCCTTTGTCATTCATGCACTTAGACACTCTTTTAGAGTTCTTGAGAATTCCGTCAGGACAGGCACGGGGGAGATCGTGCGGACTGTGCGCCCAACGGCCCCTGGTAAGTGGAAACATTTTGCCACGAACTAGTTCGGGGAGCACGCAAATTCTGTCGAGTAGCCGAATCTAGGGGTTAGGGCCGGTGGCCCGGCCGACGAGGCGAATCCATCCGCCGGGCAGATGTCCGCGTGTCGCGTGAGTTTTGCTCTACTCCGAGCGGAGTTCCGACAGCGTCAACCCGCATCCGTTTACCCGCGCCGAAACCTGTGCCCTCCCGAAGATCGAAATCTCCCAACTTACCGCGGCTGAAGTGGAGTTAGCCGCGATCTCGCTAGCCGGAAAACATGGGGCCTACGTAGTCGAGGAAGAGGCGAACACGTCCGCGGACAATCTCGCGCGTTATTGGAGAGTCTGATGGGCGCGATAAGAAATATCAATTGGACTCGGTCGGTGCCTGCCTTTATCGTCTGCCAATTGATGCAAACCGATTCCCGAGTTACCAAGTAACCAAAAATTGATTAGTGAAGGAGACTATTCCTTTATTGCCAACACGGTGGGCAGGCTCTGGTTTTGAGGCGATGCTAATGCTTGGGGCGCAGGCGTCGCCATGCAGTCCAGTTGGCGCGGATGTCTTGATCTTGTTTCAACCAGCGGATACAGGCCAGTGCTTCACAAGCAGAACCTTGTTGAGATCAGCAACCATCCCGAGCTCACTCGGTTCGGGGTCGAGGCACAGACGGAATGGCTGCAACTTGGAGAATGGGGTTCTATCTGGTTTCGTCGTTGAGTGCTTTCGTAGTCTTGCTCGCAGGCCTGTTTGCTTTGCCGGTGTATCCGATCGTGGGCGCGTTGCTCACGCTTGGAGGAATGGCCTTGCAGCTCTTTGCCGTCGCGGGTTTGTGCAGAGCGCCAGGATTCAGAAATGATTCGAGTGAAGAAAATAGTTGGATGGAGGACCGCGAATGAACTGGATGCCGCTCAGCGGAGCGGACTCACGATGCGGTTCAGATTGTCCAACCCTTGAGCGACAGGAGCAACCAAATATGAAGAAGAGAGCCGACAGGCGATTTCTGCGCTTATCGGTAGTTTCGGCCGGCATCACCATTGTTCTCATCGCAGGGTTGTGCGCAGGGCTGTCAACTCCCTGTTTTGCCGACGATGGACCCAAGCCCGACCCGTCCGGCACCGCGACCGGCGACAAGACCACCGCCGTGGACGCTGCCGGCAATCCTTTTGTCGTTCCCGAGCCCACCGACAAAACAGCTCCGGATTACGCCGCAAACAAGAAGGCATTCGATGACTATCAGGCTCAGGCGGCAAAAGAGCCGCTCGCGATAAAGCTGGCCGACAGTGTAGGGCACGTTCGCGTCGCGACCAACTTCGCCTGGACCTTGAACACCGGCTACCTGGTCCTGTTCATGCAGGCCGGTTTTGCGCTGCTCACGTGCGGGCTGGTGCGAAAGAAGAATGCCGCGCACTTGATGATGTTGAACTTCGCAGCCTACGTGTTCGCTTTCCTGGCGTATTACGCGGTCGGATACGCATTCCAGTTTGGAGCCGTCGCCATCAATGCGGCGCCCACCAACCTGGGCGGCATTCCCACGCTCAATCACTTTCTGGTCGGGAGCGGCCAGTGGGGATTTGTGGGCGGCAAGGGATTTTTTCTGACCGGTCCGGCGTATGACAGCGGCAGCAACTGCCTTACTCTGTTCGAAGTCGTATTCATGGAAACGGCCGGCTACATTATCGTCGGCGCCATCTGCGAGCGGATCACCTTCTGGGCATTCCTGCTGTGCGAACTTTTTATCGGCGCGATCCTCTATCCCATCTCCGGCTGCTGGACGTGGGGCGGCGGTTGGATGTCGCAACTCGGAACCTCGATGAATCTCGGTCACGGTTATGTCGACTTCGCCGGCTCGACCGTCGTTCATGCCGTGGGAGGATTCTGCGCAATGGCTCTCGCGGTCATTCTCGGCCCGCGACTGGGCAAATATGGGCCGGGCGGGAGAATTCGCGTTTTCCCCGCGCACAACATCGTGTACGTGGTGACCGGGACGTTCCTCCTGCTTTTCGGATGGATGGGATTCAATCCCGGTTCCACTCTGGGGGCGACCGACCTTCGCATTTCCGTAGTTGCTGTAAACACCAACCTGGCCGCGGTTGCGGGCTCAGCCGCAGCCATGGTTCTGTGGTACTTCCTGTACGGGAAGCCTGACATCACGATGGCATGCAACGGAATGCTGGCCGGGTTGGTCGCGATCACTGCTCCCTGCGCCTTTGTGTCCCCAACCTCCGCGGTCGTCATTGGCTTGCTGGCCGGGCTTCTGGTGTGCGGCGGAGTTCTCTTCAACGAGCGTGTGCTCAAGATCGATGACCCTTGCGGGGCGATTTCAGTGCACGGTTACTGCGGATGGCTGGGCGCTGTTTCCGTAGGCATCTTTGCCGACGGCGCCTACGGGGCGGGATGGAATGGCGTGGGCGCGACTTCTTACTTGGGACGCGCCGGCCAGGGGGTTACAGGATTGATCCACGGGGACACGCGGCAGTTCCTGGTTCAACTCGCAGGAGCAACGCTGTATGCGATTTGGGCCTTCGGTGCGACCTACCTTGTTTTCTGGTGCGTCAACAAAGTGAGGAGCATGCGAGTGGCGCCCGAGGTGGAAGAAGAGGGCCTCGACGTTCCCGAGTTCGGGATGCCAGGCTATCCCGAAGACGCGGTGGTTACGCCGTACTAGAACTTGTCTCAAGAAGGTTTTGGGTAAGGCATGGCTTCACAGGCCGCACCGCGCTCCAATAAACAAGGGGCTTTAGCCCCTGGGGTCGCGCGCCACTATGTATACCCGTCTCAATCGGGCGCGGAGGATTCTCCCCGTGGCCCTCGGTGTCATCACGCTCGCCAGCGTCGGATTGCTCTTCGCGTGGGAAATCTTTCCCAAGTCTTTTCCCCTCGAAGCCCATAACTTTCTGGCAGCCTTCCCCCTGGCCATGATCGCCGTCGCTTATCTGGTCTACCAGGCTGTGCATCGTCCTGCGCCCCTGGAATTGGTCAAGGCGATCCTGCTGGCCATGGCTTTTCTGTTCTGGGCTGCGAATCAACTGTGGCCAGGTTCGCGTCAGGCGACGCTCTTCAACGACTTGGCGATCGCGCTCTTCGTGCTCGATGTCTTCCTGGTCATGGTGGGCTGGCCCGCGGCCTCGCCAGACGAGTCTTTTGCTGAGACCTATCTGGAAAAAAGTGATCAGCGTACGCCGATGGACTAGCTCAACCGCCCCCCAGTATTCTTCAAAGAAATCCTGATGGCGGAAAGAAGAATTATCTATTGGACGGCGCCGGAAGCCCGATTTAGCCTTTGGCACGCCGGTTTCGACGCGTTAGACGCGTTGGAAACCATCGGGCTAGCCGCAAAGAAGACGAGCAACCATGCGAAGAATCTTTACAATCTGGCGCTTCTTCATACGGACGGCGCCCGGCTGCCTTGTGATCGGGCTGATCACGTACATCTGCTATCGGCTTCGACTGAATCTCAGCATCACCGGCTTTCTCTATCTGATTGTGGTTGTGTTGCAGTCCCTGGTAGGCAACTTCGCTTCATCCGCGACTGTTTCGGTGGTTGCGGTTCTGTGTCTGGATTTTTTCTTCACGCCCCCTCTTTTTTCTTTTGAGGTCACCAACCCGCTCGACGTTCTGGCGCTCATTTCGTTCCTGACGACGGGGTTGGTCATTACTCGACTCACTACCAAAGTACGCGACGAAGCAGCGAGATCGGACCACCAGCGGCGTCAGGTAGGCCGGCTGTACGAACTGGCGCAACGCTTGCTGGCCTTGGACCCCGAATACACGCTGCCCGCAAAGTCGATCGGACTGTTTCAGGGGGTTGTTGGTCTTCGGGCAGTCTGCTTGTTCGACGCGGCCAAAGCAGAAATCCACTGCGCGGGTGATTCATTCAGCGGCCTCGCCGATCAGACCAGGGAGGCATATTCTTCCGGCCGGGATCGCGAGGAGATTGGCTCCAGTGTTTTGATTCGATGCTTACGCGCCGCGAGTAAGACGATTGGAGCAATCGGGTTCGAAGGGCTGCACGACGCGGAGTTAATGGCCGGGCCTCTCTCCGCGCTAGCCGCCGCTACGCTGGAAAGAGCTCACACCTTTCGCAATGCCAGCCACGCCGCGGCCTCTGCCCAGGCGGAGTTGTTTCGGGGAGCTATTCTGGATGCGCTGGCCCACGAGTTCAAGACTCCACTCGCGACCATCATGACCGCTGCCGGAGGCCTTCGTGAGGTTGGCTCTCTGTGTCCGGAACAGCTGGAACTTACAGAGACGGTGGAAGTAGAGGCCGCCCGGCTAAGCTCGCTCACATCCCGACTGCTTCGGGCCGCGCGCTTAGATCGAGAGGAAGTTAAGCCGCAACTCGAACTCACCGACATGGCCGACCTGGTTGCGACCCTGGTGGACCAGTACTCGCGACAATGGACCGATCGCAAGGTTTTCATCACCAAAGAGGCAGCGGCGACCGGAGTGATGGCGGACCCCGAACTGCTCCAGCTTGCGATACGACAGCTGCTGGACAACGCCGGCAAGTACTCCGTTCCGGGTTCTGCCGTCACGGTCAGCATCAACTCGCACGATGAGTGGGTAGCCATTCGGACATCGAATAGCGGCAGCTTCATCCGCCCCGGTGAGCGTTCGCGAATTTTTGACCGGTTTTACCGGGGCGCAGAGGCGCGGCGTACAGCGCCTGGTTCGGGGCTGGGTCTATACGTGGCGCGGAAGATCGTTCATGCCCACGGCGGGAGCCTGGAACTCGACACCGGAATGAACACCGGTCACACCGCCTTTCGTCTGGCCCTGCCGCTGGCCGTACACAATCTTCAAGCACCGTCGCGCAGAGGGGATGAGGCACTTTCTTAACGTTCGGAACCACAAGGACGCCCGCTCACTATGACCGCTGACCGACTCAATGCATTGATCGTTGACGACGAGCCTTCCTTTCGGCGGGTGCTGCGGACGTCGTTGTCTGCGAGCGGCTTCTCGATCGAAGAAGCGCGCAGCGGCGAGGAGGCGGTGTCCATTCTTACCCGGTCCCTTTTCGACCTGGTGTTGCTCGACGTCAACATGCCCGGCATCGGCGGTGTGGAGGCTTGCCGCGAGATTCGTGCGCACCTGCCGAAGATCGGGATCGTAATGGTGACGGTGCAGGACAGCGAAAGCGAAATCGTGCGGGCACTGGAAGCAGGCGCCGACGACTACATCACAAAGCCCATCCGCCTCCGCGAACTCGTGGCTCGCCTGAGAGCAGTGTTGCGGAGGCTGCACGTCGAGGATTCCATCGAACCGAAGTTGTTGCAGGCCGGCGACCTGGAGCTCGATGTAACTCGCCGCGAACTCAACCGCCAAGGCGAAGTCATCCACCTCACTCCCACGGAGTTTGAACTGCTGGCACTGCTGATGCGGAATCAAGGTGCTCCGGTACCGCATACCAAACTGCTGCGATCCGTCTGGGGGCCGGAGTATGGCGCGGAGCTGGATTACTTGCGCTCCTTCGTCAAAACTCTACGCCAGAAGATCGAAGAGGATCCCGCCAATCCCAAGTACATTGTGACCGAGCCCTGGGTCGGATACCGGTTCTGCGATCCGTTCGCTGCCTCATCAGCCTCACAACGGAACTTACCCAACTGAGCTTCCCTCGCCTGTCGGTGTCAGGTAAGTCGCTTGCCTTCCCAATCAAAGGACTTATAGGAGTTATTTGAATTATTCATCTCCAATCTTCACGACTTCTTCATGCCGCGCCGTCTACTCTTTTCATGACAATCATGGCCTTGAAATATGCTTCGCGCCACGAGGAGCCCTGGCGAAGAGGATTCGAAGGGGCAGATGTCTCCGGCTCTTCGACCGCGGTGGTGACCGAAGTTCGAAGAGCTGTCAACCGTCCGGCAAGGCAGGAAACGAGACGAAACCGTCCCGATTCCAGAAGGCAGGGCACGCGGACACAAAGACTTTATGTGTTCTTTACGAACACTTAACCCATTTTTTATGAGTTTTCAGGTGTGCTAGTGGATACAACTGCGAACAAGAGCCCGGCAAATATAATCCGGCTATCCGGCTGGTCGGATGCCAGGAGAGCCGGGCTTGCACTGGAAAGGAACAGGAACTTTATCATCATGCGAACTCTATTGCGCAAGGCTGTAGCGGCTTCAGCATTTTCGCCAATGTTGGTTTTGAGTCTGGTGGCCGGTCAGACGTCGCGCTCTTACGCGCAAACCCAGTCTCAGCCGGATGCTCCGTCACAAGTGGCGGCCCTGCACGCGCCGTTCTCAGATGGAACAGCCCGCGACGGAGGCGCGACCAGCAATTCCGCGCCCGGCACGCCCACAGCTGCGCCCGATCCCGAGATCTCGCCGGCGGTTGCGAAACAGTTGGCCGCCATGCAGGCAGAAATCGAGGAACTCAAAGCCGAGCTGAAGACTCGCGGCGCGACTGCACCAGCACCGTCGTCTTCCGCAGCCCCGGAGTCGGCACCTGCCCCGGCGCCAGCGACCACCGCGACAGGCGCCCCACCGACAGCGGCACCGGTCGAGCCTCCAGCACAAGAAGCGCGCACGGGCTTACCAGAGAAGCCGGCGCCAACCGAACCATTTGCCTATGCCGATTGGACCTGGCTGAACGGAACTGCCCGCAACAAAGACGTGGTGTGGGATTCGAAATTCTTCACACCGGAAATCAGATTTGACACCGACTACGTAAGTAGCTTCAACCACCCCAAGGACGACACGCTGGGCGGGTCGACTGAAATCTTCCGGTCGAACGAAATCCAGGTAGAGCAGATCAGTTTTGGCGGAGACTTTCACTGGCAGAACGTTCGCGGCCGGGTCTTGACTCTAGGAGGCATGTTTGGAGTCACCACGCCAAGAAACGACGCCAGCGTCGGGCGTGGCCAATGGGACCTCCGTGGCGCGTACAAATATTTTGCTGAAGCCTATGGCGGATACCACCTCAACGTGAACCACGGGCTCAATATCGACGCGGGAATCTTTGTGTCGTACATCGGCCTGTTCAGCTACTACAACTTTGATAACTGGACTTACCAGCCGTCTTATGTGTCGTCCAACACGCCCTGGTTTTTCAATGGCGTCCGGGTCCAGTGGTTTCCCACCGACAAACTTAAGATTGAGCCCTGGTTCATCAACGGATGGCAATCCTATGGCAGGTTTGGTAACAGGCCTGGCTTGGGTGGGCAGATTTTGTATCGTCCGAAGCCTTGGTTCTCCATGGTTTTCAATAATTACGGAATGGGTGAAGATACGCTGGGCCTCAACGGAGGACGCTCGCGCATACACACGGATGACAGCGTAGAGATCAAATACTACGACCATCCGGAAAAGACTCTCGACAAGATGGCGTTCTCGCTCACCGGTGATCTGGGATGCGAATACGGCTCGGGAGCGGCT
>Ga0187817_10000937_pt1 | contig 13504 bp, 10 predicted proteins | sample NC_wetland_sal_i_17_FD_132431 | JGI IMG/M metagenome (GOLD analysis project Ga0187817, IMG submission 132431) | Wetland sediment microbial communities from Neuse River Estuary, North Carolina, USA - SO4_2 | ecosystem: Environmental > Aquatic > Freshwater > Wetlands > Sediment | place: USA...
CCTATTACGCCATTCGCGCCCCCAGAATTCCCGGAACCAAAAAGCGCGGTCCGATAAAGTTTCACGAGGCGATGGCCTGGATTCACGGCCCGGGCATGATCCTCACTCCCATTCTTGGGGCTATGGCCTTCAGTCAGAAGAACAACGGAGAAAAAGTCCACGGGATTGCGCAAGCGCATGGCCCAGTGGCCATCGTTACGGCGGGGGCATTTGGCGCTGCTCTTCTGTCGGTTTCGGTGAAGTTCTAAGCAACATCTTATGAATAAGAAAATACTGATTGCGTTCTTGTTCGTAGCCATCCCCACGCTTGGAGCCGACAGCCAATGGGTCCTTCAACAGAGCACCCTCACCTACCACGTATCGCACGCCCTCCATCAGACCGACGGTGTGAGCCATGCGGCGAAAGGGAAAGGCGTTTGCCATGCCGGACAATGCGATTTCTTGATCGCTGTACCTGTGAAGTCTTTTGATTCCGGAGACAGCAACCGCGATCTTCACATGCTGCAAGTGACACGCGGAGCAGAGTTTCCCATCGTGACGGTGCGCACTCACCTGCCTGAATCGGCTGCCGCATCGGCGACCATCGACGCCGATCTGGAGATTCAGTTCGCAGGCCAGACTGCCCAGTACAAGCAGGTTCCTTTCAAACTGGCGACACAAGGCGGTGAGACTCATATCACAGGGACAATTCCGGCCACGCTGTCCGATTTCAGAATCGATCCGCCGTCCCTTTTGACAATGCCAGTTAAGAACGACATTCCAGTGCGCGTGGACATGATCTGGCGTCAGCAATGAGATGACAAACGGATTCTCATTCTGGTTTTGGTGAACAATGTTTCAGGCAGCCTTATCAAAGAAGAGGTCCTGCCTCGACGGGGCGATTCAACGTCTGAGGAGTTTCCTGCATCCCACATGGAGGTGTAAAGTTTTGGACGGGCGGGAATCTCTCATGCGATTGTTGGTGGTGGAAGACGACATGTCCATTCAGCAGTTCCTTAAACGGGCGCTGACGGAGGCGGGATACCTCGTGGATGCGGCCAATACCGCGAAAGCAGCGGAAACCATGGCCTTGGAGGGCATCCACGATGCCTTCATCATCGATCTCGGGCTTCCCGACTTGGATGGATTGGACTTGATTGCTCGTTGCCGTTCTCAAGGTAGTTCGGTACCGGTTTTGATCCTGTCCGCCCGTCGTTCGGTGGACGAGCGGGTCAAGGGACTGGAGCAAGGTGGAGACGACTACCTGACGAAGCCCTTCGCCTTACCGGAACTGCTCGCCAGGCTTAGGAATCTCCTGCGCAGATCCGCCGTTCCGCAGAATGAATCGGTACGGCTGCAAGCTGCCGACTTGCAACTTGACCTCGTGCGTCGGGAAGCGCGACGCGGCGATCACTTGCTGCAATTGACTCCACAGGAGTTTGCTCTGCTGGAGTATCTTTGCCGGAATGAAGGCCGCGTGGTAACTCGCACCATGATTCTGGACCATGTTTGGCGGATGCGGATTGATCCCGCAACCAACGTCGTGGATGTCCATATTTATCGTTTGCGCAGCAAGGTGGACCATGACGCCCAGCGGCCACTAATCCACACCATTCGCGGTGTTGGGTACGTGCTCAAGTATGCCTAAGAATCTGCGCGCCACCGCCGCTTGGCGGATTTCGATGTGGACAACTCTGGCGTTTGCACTGGGAACCGCTGTGGCCTTCTCCATCGTTTATTTCCTTGTCGCCCAGGGTCTCCGGGATCGCAGTGACACTTGGCTTAGCGGCGAAGCTGAGGTTCTTGCTCAGGTGTCGGCCGATACTCCAAGGGATCACCTGTACCAACGGATCGTTCGAGAAGTCGCCGAGCTTGCTACTCAGGAAGTACAGGACGAGCGCAATGCCCGCGGGGAAAGCCTCAATTCTGTCTTTTTCTTGGCAACTGATGCCAGTAACAGTGAAGGTCCTCTGTGGGTCGGACCAAGTTCCGAGGATGCTTTTGTCACAGCGATTCAGCGTTCGAAGCTGGTTCCAGGCGCTCCAAAGTCCATAGCAGTGGATGGTTTGCGGGAAACGTTTCGGGTCGTTGTCAAGCAACAAAATGGAAGGACTGTTTATCTAGGACTTTCAGATCGTGGTGCAGCGCGTATGCTGCACAGACTGGCTCGTCGTTTTCTCATGGTCTGGGGCGGCATGTTCCTGCTGGGCTTTGTAATTTCCTACTGGAGCGCCCGTCGTACTTTGATCCGCGTCGAACGCATTACGGAAACCGTCGCTCGAATTGGCACCGAAGACTTAAAAGAACGATTGCCCGAGCTTGTAAATTCAGATGAAATCTCGAGGTTGGTTAAGACTTTTAATCGCATGTTGGACCGACTTCAGTCTTCGGTGAATCAGCTTCGCACCGTTACAGGCGGTGTAGCCCACGACCTAAAAAGCCCGGTAACCTTGATTCGAGGAACCCTTGAATCTGCATTATGCGACGAGGGGAACGGCAACTGGCGTAACTCCGTTGGAGAAGCGATCGAAGGCCTGGACAGGCTCTTGCACTTGCTGAATACCACTCTTGATCTCGCTGAGGCGGAGGCCGGCGCCCTTCACATGGACCTCCGGCCAGTTGACTTCTCCAACGTCGTGAGACAACTGGTCGATATTTACCAGCCAGCCATGGCGGAGCGCCATCTCGAAGTGACCGCTTACCTCGAAGAGCATGTGGTCGTGGATGCTGATCTGACCCTGCTGAATCGTGCGGTAAGCAATCTGCTTGAAAACGAATTGACTCATTTGCCAGCAGAATGCCGGGTGGAAATCCGACTCCACTCGCGCCAAGGGTCAGCAGAAATGGTGATTCAAGACAATGGTCCGGGATTTCCACCTGATATCGTCAGCGGAGCTTTCAAGCGATTCGTGAAGGGAGAACATTCTCCCGGCCACGGGCTCGGACTTGCCTTTGTGGATGCAGTTGCCCAGGCGCACGGCGGCGTGGCTAGGATCTCAGGTCACGCAGGAAGCGGTGCGGTGATAACTTTGTCGCTGCCTGTCCACGTCCTGCAAGCTGTGGCGACGTAACTTCGCTGACTCCGCCAGGTGCTGTAGCGCTCGGATTCTTGCTTCCCGCACATCCTGCCGCGAGCAACCGAGGAGAACGGAACAATCCTGATCCGAGTATTTTTCAAGGACGGACACGTGATTGTCCGTAACCTACCGACACTTACTTTGCAAGGGGCTGAGTCCACTTTTGCTTCGCTGCACGATGCTTTCTCCGCTTCCGGAGTAGCAAGGTTGCGCGCTGCCCTCTGGGGTATTGGTCATCCGGACATTGATCCAGCGGCCCCAGCTCGAAAGGGGATGGCGGCTCGGTTAGTTGCCAGAAGCTTCACGATCGCCTCGTGGTCGACAGGTCTGGAGAATAGGTAGCCTTGTGCGCGCTCGCAGCCGAGATGCCTGAGCAGATCCAACTGGTCCTGCGTTTCCACTCCCTCGGCAATCACCTTCAGGCCCAGATGGTGCGCGAGCATAACGATGACACGGACTATTTCAAGAGTCTCGGCGTCGCTGTGCATGCGGGAGACGAAAACCCTGTCGATCTTCAAGGTGTCGATACGGAAGCCCTGTAGTCGGCTGAGCGATGAGTAGCCGGTGCCGAAGTCGTCGATGTCCAACCCAACGCCGAGTGCCTTCAACTCCGAGAGCACGCCTGCCGACCTTTCGGCGTCGGCCATGGCAATGGTTTCGGTAATCTCCAGATCTACGCATCGGGGATCAACGTCCCCTTGCTCTAGGAGTTGGCCAATCTGAGCGGCAAGATCGGCCTGAGCGAATTGTTTCGGGCTAATGTTGACGCTGAGGGACAGAGGCGGCTCGGCAGGGAACATTTTCTGCCAGGAGCGCAGGTGATGACAAGCCTCCGGCAGCAGTTGACGGTTGATGGCGAGGATGATGCCGGTCTCATCGGCGAGGGGAATGAAGTCGTTGGGCATCACCATGCCTTGAGGGCGCTGCCAGCGAGTTAGCGCCTCGACCCCCACGATCTGTTCGTTGTCCAAGGACACAATGGGTTGGTAGTAAACGAGAAATTCTCCCAAGTCGACAGCCTTGCGCAGGTCCGTCTCAAGCTGCAGACGCTTGACTGCGCCAGCGTGCATGGCATTGTCGAAAACTTCGCAGCGGGCTTTCCCGTTGTGTTTGGCTCGGTACATTGCGATCTCTGCGTCGCGGAGCACATCTTGGGCCTCGGTGCTGGTACTGCCGCTGAATGCGATACCGATGCTTGCGGTGACAACGATTGGGTGACCATTCACCTCGAAGGGGAGTGCCAGTCTCTCCTGAATGCGGTCGGCCACACGGATGGCGTCGCTGGGGTCGCGCAGCTCCTGGGCCAGTACTGCAAACTCATCACCGCCCGGCCTAGCCAGAGTGCTGTCGCCGAAAGCGGACTCTTGGTTCTCACCTTGGCGTGGACGCGAAACCGTATCGGCCCGGCGCAGGCAAGCCGTTAGGCGCTGGGCGATCTGGATGAGCAGGGCATCACCGGCGACATGGCCAAGGCTGTCGTTGAACACCTTGAACCCGTCGACGTCGATGAACAAGACCGCAAACTTGAAATCGGCATGGCCGCGCGAAATAGCGAGGGCACGTCCGAGGCGGTCGAGCAGCAGAGTTCGGTTGGCAAGGTTGGTCAAGCCGTCATGAAAAGCGTTGTGTGCCAGCATTTCCTCGGCTCGCTTGCGCTCTGTGATGTCACGGTTCACGACGACTAGCCCTTCGGCTTCGCCTTTGGGCCCACGAATGGCGCTAGCCGTGGATTCCAGGACACGCCACGAACCATCCTTGTGGCGGATGCGATATTCGAGCCTCTCTCCGCAGCCAGTCACTCTCGCTTTTTCAGCCGCGCCTAGCACGCGAACGCGGTCGTCGGGATGAACCTGTTCCATGGGAGACGTGGCGACCAACTCATCCTGGCTATATCCGAGGATCTTCCGATACGCCGGGCTGTTGTACAAACGACGGCCATCTTTGTCGACAACAGCGATCATATCCGCGGCATTTTCGCTAATGAGTTGAAAGAGCCGGTCACGCTCCGCCAGTTGGCGCCGCATCCGTTGGAGTTGCAAGTGTTGATACACCGTGTAGATGTCGAACAACACGACTAAAGCGGCGAGCCCACGGACCCACTCCCTCAGACTTAGGGAATAAAGCTTGTCGGCGGGCAGCTGAAACCCGGGAAACGTTAACGAAAGAATGCCAAAGGCCAGAACCAGTGTGACGGCTACGGCGAATCCCCACAGCCACCATTCCCGGCGCTCGACTTGGCGCATTTGGGGTGGAAGAGACTCGGTGATGCTATCGAGTTGCTGTTCGTTGCTCACGTGATCGCAGTCTCAGTCTTTGGACGATAGTTCCGAACAAGGAAAACGCGAGCAAGTTGGTCCAGGCAATCTCCGTGTGGTCATATCTCAACCAATGGCTTTTTGATCTGGGCCCTGCTCCTGAGCCAATCGTCGAGAATGTTGAGGTCGACCGGCGGAATACGAATATACTCACAGCCAGATGCTCCGTAGTTCCTAGTCCACAGTACCCGTGCTTCGATGTAGATTGGTCTCGGGGTGCCAGGCAACAACAGGCGAAAGCACAACACATCGCCGACCTCGAATTCTACTTTGCTGCTGAGGCCTACTCCGCCGTCGCCGATGTCGGTAAGCGTGACATCCACTGACTGATTGTTCTCGTTGGTCGCCTGGACGGAACTCATCAGTGCGTACCTCGCATAACGGCGGTAGTCATACAACATTCGGGAATAGGCGGCCTTCAGCGACATGGCTCCCGAGGCTTCTGTTACGGGCTTACGAAGCACTACATGGGCACCAGGCACCGGGCAGTCCTGCGAAGAGACCGCAACAACGGTGGGCTTCTGCCATTTCACGGACTTCCGGATTCTGTGCAGCAGATCGGCCGAGTCGTCTTCCCAGTCAACAATGATCAAATCCGTGCTGCCTTCCGCCAGTTGATCGAAGGCTTTTGAGGAACTTAGGCATAGGTTTGTGCTGATCGACAAGTTTCCGAGTAATCTGTTCATGGTGCAAACAACGCTTGGATCTCGAGAGACAAGCAAGCATTCAAATGCCATCTCTGGCGTCATGTTTCACCCCTCGTGCCAAGGGCGCCGTGTCCTTGGCCTGACTAACACTCATTTCACGTGCGATCTGTGAACGCGCGTCCGACGACTCCGTCGAAGTCCTTGTGCAAGTCCATTACCAACCCACATTCCTAGGAATGCTGCGTTTACGGCACAACTTAGGGCTGCCAGTCAGGCAATGCAGTGTCTGGAATCTGGACGGTGTTCTCGGTTCTGGGCAGGAGGATCGAATCAGTTATGCCGGACGATCTCTCCTCCGAGGGGAACGACTAGCTCGGAAGACCAGGAGGAAGAGCGCGACTACTGGTCTGTAAGGCGGAGGGCAAACGCCCGCAGGAGTAGTGAGGAAAGTAATCCTGACAATTCCGGCGTGATTCGAATCACGTCTCACTGTGAGCGTCCTGACAGCGTTAGGCAAGTTCCTCATAGATCGTCAAATGCATGGGAACATCCGGGCGTGATCAGATTGAGCGCGAATTATGTGACTTGCGACAGTGCCAGATCGAAGCTATGGTCGGACGAGAATTCAATGATTTCACTGAGATGGAACTGGATGCCTACCTGAAACGCAAGCGTCGAATTCTCGAATTGCGGGCTGCATTGGAAGAGTGCGCGAAACCGATTTAGGAGCCGGACCCGGCGTTCTGCGCAGCCTATTCTCCATCGGTCGTGCGCTTGGACTCGGACGATTGCCTTTTCTCTGTCTCTCGGGGGCTTTCTCACGCTCGGTCGGCAACCGGTTCATCTCGTCGATGATCGCAACGAGTTTCTTGAAGTCTCTTTCACGCAGAGATCTCTCCTGTAGGGTCTGCCATCCTTTGGGTAGTTCGTCCGGTGACATCAAGGCATCCCAGTGGAGGTGCCGGCAATGCCTCCAGCAAGTGAGCGCGATTATAGCCCAAGATGGACTGAGGCAAACCTAGGCGCTTTCGTGGCGTTTCTCGAGTTTCATCTTTGAGAGCAACTGGTAGATTGTCGCCCGACCTAGCCCCAAGATCTCCGCTGCCCGGGCCTTGTTCCCACCGACCCTCTCGAGGACTCGCATGATATGACGCCTCTGTACTTCATCGAGCGACAGAAGATCTTCATCGATAACCGAATCGCCAGTGAACGGGGTTCGCAGCCTCTCCGGTAAGTCATTGGTATCAATAAATTTGCTGTCCACCATCATGCAGGCGTTGCCTACGACATTCTCCAGTTCACGGATATTCCCAGGCCAAGGATAGGTGGCCATCAGCCCCTGTGCTCTTCGCGTGAGGCCTGAGATCGGTTTCTTGTACTCTGCGGCGAATCGCCGCACGAAGTATCGCTGCAGCAGTGGTAAGTCCTCACGTCGATTTGCCAGAGGTGGCAGAGCAATCTCAACCACTGCTAGTCGATAGTACAGATCTTCGCGAAACAGACCCTCGCGTACCATCTTCCTCAAATCGCGATTTGTAGCAGCGATTACTCGCACATCGATATTGCGCGAAACCGAAGAACCGACTCTCCGAACGTGACGATCCTGCAGAACGCGAAGTAATTTTGCCTGGGCGGTTAGCGAGAGATCTCCGATTTCATCGAGAAAAATAACACCACCATTCGCGTTCTCAAAAAGTCCGGCCCTGTCCTGAATAGCCCCCGTGAAGGCACCCTTCACATAGCCAAAGAGTTCACTCTCGACCAGACTCTCAACCAGAGCAGAGCAATTGCAGGCGACAAACTGGCCGGGAGAACCCACGGTTAGACGGTGGAGCGCCCGTGCAACTAGCTCCTTGCCGGTCCCAGTGGCGCCGGTGACGAGAACAGTCCTGAAGTGCGGCGCAACCCGGCGGATCTTCGCGAAAACGTCGAGCATCAGCGGACTTCGACTCACGATTCCTTCGAATTGACAGGCTTGCACCAGCTCTTGATCCAGGAGGAGGGTTCTTCTGCGTATTTCCGCTTCCGCCAGGAAACTGGCAATTCGATGCCGAAGCCTCTGAAAATCAAGCGGCTTCGTCAGATAGTCGCAAGCGCCTTGCTGAATCGCTTCCACGGCTGATTCGGCCGAGTAATGTGCCGAAATCACAATCACGTTGGAACCGGGGTCAGAAGCAATGATGCGCTTCAGCATGTCCATGCCACTCACTCCGGGCAAGATCAGATCGAGCAGCACGATTCTGGGTCGCAGCCGCAAGAACATCTCGAACCCAGCCTCTGGATTCTCAGCTGTCAGTATTTCCAGTCCTTCGTCGCCGAGCGCGTCGGCGATAAGCGACAGAGTCTGGGGATCGTCGTCAATCACCAGCAACTTGAAGATGTTCGGCCTGTTCATTGGGAACACCTAAGCTGGGTACTTTCCTCCGTACATTGATCCACCCTCCCAATCAGATAGACCATGACTAAGACTGGCTCTTTTGGGTGTCGGGGTGTGTGACAAGGATCACAGTTCCAGGTGTTGACGGTAGCAGGATGAGATCCTGCTCGAATTGGCTGGCCTAAAGACGACCTAACCCTGGGAGGCTTCGACAGAGGCGCATGGGCTACAACTGCTGTCGGCGCAAAAGACGGAAACCAAGTCTGCCCATCGCTGAGCAAGCAGTACAAATAAGCATACACATCAGCAGCTTTCGTATGAAGAGCTAGCCGTATGCAGTATATCACCAAGAACCAAGTATCAGTAACAAAGTGGATCACGGTAGTGTCTGAAATCTGCGTTGAAGCGCAAAAGGAATTGCACGTATTACCCTTTGGCGCCACCCGAAAGAGCATCTGAAAATTTGTAGGCTGCTGGAACTGTCAAGGTTGCTCTGGGGTCAGCTTTGTTACGGGGGGAGGAGCCCATAACTTTTTCTTGGTTTTGGAATCCGACTACATTCCTTCTTAATTCCTCTGATATTTGGCGTCGATGTGCAGTTACTGTGTTCACTGCTGCGTGGGCTAAATCGCAAACCTGGGCAAGCTGCTTCGCGTTCTCTGTACCCGGCTCTGCTTTTTCGAGCAGTAGCTCACAGCGGCCTATAAGGCCCGAGAGTTGGTTCACTAGATCATGGACGACTAACGAGGTTGGCTGGCGACATTTTTCCTTCGGCCGCATTTGACTCACATCTCCCCTCAAGAGCCTCGAATTGTGGCAGACGTTCTGGACCGTTCTGTTTACCACTTCTGTTGTGTTACGAAATCCGAACACCACAACACACCTCAGTTCATCATCAGGCAAGTCATACCAGTGAAGAAACACACAAACGAACCGGGATTGGCTCGAGCGGCGTTAAAGACGGGTTTTTGGTACCAGCAAACGTCTGCATGGCAGACAGTATTCCAGCCTGTAGCACGGTCAAGTCAGCGAGAAATGCAACCCTTTATGCCGACAAATCGAGAGCGGCCAGTCGGTTGCAGCCGCTCGATCGAGTTTGGTCACAAACATGCTGTTCTTCTGAAGGCTATGATCAAAGAACAAGTTCGACTCGACGGGCTTTTATTCTCCAGCGACACGGACGTGCTCGGTGTCATGAGTCAGATTCTGGACACCTTTGCCATTAAGACCGAGGTTTGTGGCGAACTTGACTCGGCCGTTGACGCCGTAACCCACCGCAGACTTGATACCGTAATTGTGGACTGGAGCGGGGTACACGATCCGAATTGCGTCGTGCGCGCCGCGCGGAAGTCATCTCCCAATAGCAACTCCACCATTGTCGCCATGGTCGATCAGGGTTCCGAAGCGCATGCGTTGCTGGCCGGGGCTAACTTCATGATCCACAAGCCGATGGACCATGATCACGCGCAACGGTGTATGCGCGCCGCTTACGGAACCATGCTGCAAAACCGCCGGCGTGCGGCTCGGGTTCCGGTCGACCTCCCGGTGGTGGTCAGGGTGATCGGGGGGGAAAGATTCGATGCCAAAATCAGCGACATCAGCATCGGCGGATTGGCCCTGCAGTGCAAACAGCCATTGGAAATCGATCAGAAGCTCACGGCACTCTTTACACTTCCGGACACCACGGGCCTGATTTACTTGTCCGGCGGGGTCGTCAATGCAGATGGGAAGGGACGGGCCGGAATTCGCTTCTCGTTCATTCCCGATGCCGACCTCACTGTGCTTCAAACGTGGCTGGCGAGCGAACTGACCAAACTGGAGAACGCAGAGATGCCCGTCTGCTCCGTCAGTGATAACGTGCACTGAACGATCACTGTCGAATCCACGAGAGTGTCGAGTGAGACCAAGGGATCACTTTGAAGAGTCAAGAACAGATTCTCAAAGCAACGGGCGCGGATCACATTCTCGCAGGGCGTTGGATCCGACCTGAAAGCTCCGGCTGGATGCCCCAACGATTTCAGATCGCAAGTCAGCTTCCTCTCGCATCGCAAGTTCACCCGCATACTTAAGATGCTGAGCCCAAAACCGAACTTTCGGTGAAATCAACCGATCACGTGATGTCCAAGAGCAAGACGGTATTCCGGAATAAAGTCTCACCTCAAGCGGGGTTGCGCTAAGACCCTCCAGCCAATCCCAGCCCTAAGACCTTTGGAGTCTTACAGGTGCATAACTATCTTTCACAGCAAAGCTGTCCGGAAGTGTTCTTGCAATGGTTACCGTGCGAGAGCTCCGGGCGGAACGGTCCCCCTTGCCGCTTCCAAACTCAAGTCATCCAAATTGCGAGGGATAGTAATGCGAGTCAGAATCGCTGTGTGTGAGATTTTTTTCGTGCTAGCCGCCGTGACATCTTTCGCTCAGAAGACCTCAGGCCGGTTGCTGCCGAATGCTAGTACCCCTTTGGGCGCGGGAAGCACCCCGAACTACGGCAACATGTTATCCGAATTCGAAGCAAACCAAGGTCAGGTCGACCCGCAGGTCAAGTTCTTGTTTCGCGGTAGAGGATACACGGCGTTTCTCACCTCAGGCAGCATGGTCCTCTCTTTGCGTCCTGCTAACGTCGTGGCGATCCCGCAGACGGGCAATCCCCCTAACTCCAGCCACGTCCCGCCGGCTTCGACCACAACCATGCAGTTGCGGTTGTCTGGAGCAGCCAAGAATCCTACCGTTATAGGGGAGGGGCTACAGCCGGGCAGGGTTAATTATTTTATTGGAAGGGACCCCGCCAAGTGGCACACAAATGTGCCCACTTATGCCAGCGTTCGCTACCGGAATGTCTATCCTGGAATCGATCTCGTCTACTACGGCAATCACCAGCAACTCGAGTACGACTTTGTGATTTCTGCTGGAGCCGACCCTGGGCAGATTGAATTCGAGATCCAGGGTGCCGAAGGGATTCGAATCGACGAATCGGGCAACCTTGTGCTGAAGACAAGCAGTGGGGATCTCCACTTCGAGAGCCCGATCGTCTACCAGGAATCTCACGGCCAACGAGTCGTCGTTGACGGTGGCTACGTGGTGAACGATCCGACCCACATCAGCTTCCACGTTGCTCACCACGATTCAACAAAACCGCTGGTGATTGACCCTGTGCTCGTCTACTCAACCTATCTAGGAGGAAGTGGCACTGACCAGCCTACCGGAATCGCCGTGGACAACACCGGCAGTGTCTACATCGCCGGGTACACGGACTCAGTCGATTTCCCGCTGGCAACTCTGGGCTCACTTCCAACGGGAGTGGATCACGTCTTTGTGGCCAAGCTCGACCCAACTGGTTCGAATCTCGTGTACGCGGACTACATCGGCGGCAGCAACCAGGACTTTGGCTATGCGCTCGCGCTCGACAGCGCGAACAATGTGTACGTAACCGGCAGCACACAATCCACCGACTTTCCGGTAGTCAACGCTTATCAGGCCTCGGCGCCAGGCTCTTACACCGGCTTTGTGACCAAGATTTCTGCCGACGGCTCTTCGCTTCTGTATTCGACATACCTGGGAGGAAATAACTATGACCAGCCGGCTAGCATCGGCGTCGACAACGTGGGAGAAGTTTATGTAGCAGGAATCACTTCATCCCAGAATTTTCCTGTTGTCAATGCTTACCAGGCGACTGTTTCTCCGAATCAAGACGGTTTGTATGGGGTTTACGGTTTCGTGACTAAGTTCAGCACCGATGGCTCATCGCTGGTTTATTCAACGTTCTTGGGTGGAAATTCCAACGTCCCCCAAACCTGCACCCAAGGATCGTGCTGGCCGGCACCCTTTAGCATTATCTACGGACTCGCAGTGGATGCTAATGATAACGCCTACGTTGCCGGGCAAACCAACACTTACAATTTTCCGGCTACGCCGGGTGCCTACCTCACGACTAATTCTGCTCCTCTAGATGCGATGATCGGGTTTGTGAGTAAGTTCAGCAGTTCGGGAGGTTTGGACTATTCCACGTACTTGTACGGATCGAGTGGAGCCGCTGTGCAGATCGCTGCGATCGCGGTAGATGCCTCGGGCTCAGCGTATGTCACCGGACAGGCCCCCAGCGACGGGACTTTTCCAGTCACTTCCACGAGTATCTGCGACCCCACCGTTTCTCTAGGCGGGTGCAGCTACGCCTTCGTCACCAAGTTCGACCCGACGGGTTCTACCCTGATGTATTCGACTTTCCTGGGTCTTTACAATTTTGCTTTTCCGCAAGCAATTGTACTCGACCAAAACAATGACGCTTATGTCTTGGCCGTTTCATGGGGCACTTCGTTTTCAATCCCGAACGGCATCGAGCCTTACACCAATGGAGCCGACCTCTTGGTGGCCGAGATCGATCCAGCTGCAAGTACGGAACTGTTTGCGACCTACTTGGGAGGGAGCAGCGATGAGTATCCAGCTGGTATCGCCGTGGACTCAAACGCGAACGTTTATATCGGCGGTCAAACCCTTTCCAGTGACCTCCCGGTTACATCGACAGCCTTTCAGAATACGCTGGCAGGGACCGCTAACGCCTTCGTGATGAAAATCGGACCGAACGCGGCACCAGCCGTGTCCGTGAGTCCTTTTTCTCTGCAGTACCCGGCCCAGTCGATTGGCGCTACCAGCCAGCCACAAACGGCTCTCCTTCGCAATATGGGCAGTTCACCGCTCTCCATTTCATCGATCACGACCACCGGCGATTTTGCGGAGACGGATAGCTGCGGAACTAGCTTACCCGCTGCCAGTAACTGCAGTTTCTCTGTGACTTTTACACCCACCGGGGTGGGGACCCGATCCGGGTCGATCCTGATTCAGGATAACGCAATGGGCTCGCCCCACGTCATCAACCTGAGTGGCAGCGGCTCTGGTGCTGTTGCCGCCTTGAGTCCCACAAGCCTGACTTTTTCAGCTCAATCCGTTGGGACGTCCAGTGCGGCGCAAGCTGTGACCCTTACCAACACCGGCAACGCAACGTTGAACATCACCGGCGTGCAGATGACAGGAGACTACGCGCAGAGCAATAACTGCCCGGCCAGTCTGTCGGCAGGGTCCACCTGCGCGATCAATGTGACATTTACTCCGACAGCTTCC
>Ga0187817_10000940_pt1 | contig 13489 bp, 14 predicted proteins | sample NC_wetland_sal_i_17_FD_132431 | JGI IMG/M metagenome (GOLD analysis project Ga0187817, IMG submission 132431) | Wetland sediment microbial communities from Neuse River Estuary, North Carolina, USA - SO4_2 | ecosystem: Environmental > Aquatic > Freshwater > Wetlands > Sediment | place: USA...
GAGAATGGCCCAGAAATCGCGCCGCGAGACCGGATCCACGCCGTTGGTCGGTTCATCCAGAAACAGAATCTGCGGGTGGTGCAGCAGCGTGCACATGAGCGCCAGCTTCTGCTTCATGCCCCCAGAGAGCTTGCCGGCCGGGCGCTCGCGGAACGGCTCCATGCGAGTCATGCGCAGAAGCTGAAGCTTGAGTTTCTCGCGTTCCGCACCCAGGACGCCGAACAGGTCGGCATAAAAGTCCATGTTCTCCTCGACGGTGAGGTCGTTGTAAAGCCCAAACCGCTGCGCCATATAACCGATGCGGTCCTTCACCTCATCCACGTGGCGCGAAACATCGTGGCCCGCCACCAAGACCTTTCCGTCACTCGGATCCAGCAGGCCGCACAACAGGCGCAGCGTGGTGGTCTTCCCCGCGCCGTCCGGCCCTACTAACCCGAAGATTTCGCCGCGCGCAATCTCCAGGTTCAACCGGTCGACCGCCGTCAGCTCACCGAAGCGGCGCGTCAGGTTGCGAATGGAAATGATCGGCTCGGCGGGGCTCATTGCAATTCAATTTCGGCATCCACGGGCATGTTGGACTTCAGTTCGTGGCTGGAATTGTCCACGTCGATCTTGATGCGGTACACCAGCTTCACCCGCTCTTCGGTGGTCTGGATCTGCTTGGGCGTGAACTCCGCTTCCGACGCGATAAACGAGACGCGGCCCCAGTAGACTTTGCCGGGGAAGGTATCGGTGGTGAGCTTCACTTTTTGGCCCAGTTTGACGCGGCCCAGATCGGTCTCCTTGACGTAGCCACGCAACCAGGGGTGGTCGAGGTCGCCAATGGTCACCACGGTGGTACCGGCGGCGAGTACCTCGCCGATTTCAGCGGATTTCACCAGCACCACCCCGTCGATCGGCGAAAAGACGCTGGTGTCATCCAACTGCGATTCCACCACGCCAAGCTGCGCGCGAGCACGCTGCATCTCCGCGCGCCGGCTCCCGAGGTCCTCCTCCCTGCGCTTCACTTCGAGCGCGTTCGCTTCACTGACTTTGAGCGCTGCCTGCGCCCGCGCCAGCGACGCCCGCGCAGCGGCAATTTCTTCTTTGCGAGGACCTTCCTTCACCAGCGCGAAGCGCTCTTCGGCCTGGCGAAGCAGGGCGGCGGTGCTGTTGAACCGGGCCTCGTACTGGTCGCGCTGCGCCGTCGAGATGTCATCGTTCTTGTACAGGATCTGCGCCCGGTCCCAATCCAGCCGCGCCTGTTCCGCTTGTGTGCGGGCGTCGGCAACCGCGGCTTGAGCCTGCTGGATCTCCTCCGGGCGCGATCCGTTCAGCAATTGCTCGAGAGTCGCCTGCGCCTGCCGGATCTCTGCCTTGTGCATTTCGATGTCCGCCTCCAGGGTGTTCTTTTCCCACGCGACGGATGTAACGGACTGCGACAGCTGCATCTCAGCCGACTGCACCCCGGCCTGCTGGGCCTGCTTCTGACGCATGGCCTGCACCTGGTCGACGCGCGCGATGAGCTGGCCCTTCTTCACCGTGTCGCCTTCGTCCACCGTGCGCTCGATCAACTTGCCGGCGACTTTGAACGATATGTCGACCTGCGTCAGCTCCATGTTTCCGGAGAGCCGGATGTGGGCGTCGTCACGGCCATTTCGTTTCGACCACAGGATGCCGGCTATCGCCAGCACGGCGACGGCCACGAGGATGGGAATGAGTCGTTTCTTCATGGGAGATTCCTCAGAAGTTGTCCACGAGCGCCTGGATCGTTCCCATCGCGGTGCTGAGATCGATGCGCGCCAGGTTGTGGTTGTAAAGCGCGGTGGTGAGATTGTCACGGGCGCGCTGCAAGCGGGTCTGCGCGTCGGTTACCTCAATGCTGTTCGTCACTCCGGCCTGGTAACGGCGGCGCGCCTGCGCCAGTTCTTTTTCCGAGAGCTCCACGCCTTCGCGAGCCGCCGTGACCTGAGCCTCAGCCGACTTCAGGCTGTCCAGGGCGACACGGATATCGAGCTCGATCTGGTCGCGGAGATCATGCGTGCGCACTTGTTCCTGTTTGTATTGCGATAACGCTTCGGCGCGGCGGGCGTCGCGGCGTCCGCCATCAAAAAGGGGCACTTTGAGCGAAACCCCGTAGGTGCGCGTGGGAAACGCCGAGTTAGGACTGGTTCCAATGGTGCCGTAGTTGCCGAAAAATCCCAGCGACGGGAGCCGCTCCCACTTGGTAGCGCTGAAGTCGAGACGCGCATTGCTCTCGCGGCCCTGTTGCGCTTTCAGCTCCACACGCGTATCCAGCGCGGTCTTTACCGCCTCATCCACCGGAATCTCCTCAACGGGTTTGTATGCCAGCTTGTCGGTCAGCTCTACTTCGCCATCCAGGCGCAGGCCCAGAGTCTTGAGCAATTGCAGGTGCGCTCGTGTGCGCCCGGTTTGAGCAACCAAAAGCTGCTGGTGGTCATTGGCCAGTTGTACCTGGGCGCGCACAACCTCGATGCCGGTGCCTGTTCCAGCGTTCTTCTGAGAATTCGCGAGCCTTAGCAGCGCTTCAGAAAGCTCCACGTTCGATTTCGCGGTTTCCAGATCGGCGTCGGCGCGCAGTGCCGTCAGATATGCTCGCGCCACCTGGTCGGCTACCTGGTTGCGGGTTCCTTCAACATCGGCCTTGGTGGCTTCCACCGTGACGCGTGAAGCCTGAAACCGCCGGATAGTGCTGAAATCGAAAATGCTCTGGCTGCCGCTGATACGTGTGTCGAAGTTGTTGAACGGGCCCACGATCTCAGGGATGTTGAAACCCGGGATGTGGGGAAATTTGAACCCATACGCCTGGAGGTTGACGACCTCGTTCTGTTCGGTAAGTGAGGCGTCGAAATTAGGGAGCAGGGAACCGCGCGCCTGAGCCTCTCGCGATTCCGCCTGGCGGATGGTTTCTTCGGCGAGCTGCACGCGCGTGTTGCCCTCCGGCGATAGCGCGATTTCGACAGCGCGCTTCAAACTCAGCGGCAGGATGGCCGGACGTTCACGAAGCTGGGCCAAGGCGGCGCCGGCGACAAATAGCAAAGCGAAAAGTCTAAGCATGAGTCTCTTCCTCGACAGGTTTTGGCGTTACCGGCGCTCGAAAGCCCGCCGCGGCAAACGCGATGAGTTCGTCGAGCAGAGCCTCCGTGTTAGCCGGATCTAACAGGCCGTTGGTGAGCGCGGGAATCACACGAGACCAATTCATAACGTGAACCATGGCACCGGCTGCGAAGTGTAGCCGCCACCAACGTTCAGCTTCCGGCAATTCCGGGACCGCCCGTTCCAAAGCGGCGGAGAACCGCGCTGCCACCGGCCTCAGGTGGACGTCAAATAGGCGCTTAATGAACTCGTCCGGCATGCTGTACATGCGGCCCATCAACGTCTTGAGGTGCTCAAGCCCCGGTGCGGGCGGCTGGAGAACCGGCGCGAAAAACGCCTCCAGCACCGGCTCGAGTGGCAGCGGCCCGGCACCGTGCTGAGCTTCGAGTTGGTCCAGCATTTCGAATCGGCGCTTCGTCACCGGTTCGAAACGGCGGGCAATGACGGCATCGACGAGCGCAACTTTGGACTGGAAATGGTAGTTCACGGCGGCCAGGTTTACACCGGCCTCATCGGTGATTGCGCGGATCGAAACATCGAGGCCCTGTTCGGCAAAGAGCCGTTCCGCCGCGTCGAGGATTCGAACCTTTGTTTCAATCATATGTTTGAATTGTACGTATGAAAAGCGTAGGCGTCAACCTCTTGCATTCCCAGGGGATTCTGTAATGATTCTAAAGGTTTTAGTATGGGTACGGCTTAACGACTACGCGATCACCAATCACAGGGCCTCGCAGAAACAACCGGCACAGCTAAAACCTGAGTTCGCCCGGCTTGTACCGGAGATCGCGATCGAGCACCATTTCGAACGTTGAGCCTTTGGGCAGGACTAGGTCGGGTCCGCGGGATAAAAGAACGGTAGCCAGGCCTGCCGCTGCGCCGGCGGCGGCTCCGACACCCACCCCCATGCCGGGATGGCCGGCCGCGCTTCCGGCAACGCCACCGATGCCGGCTCCGGCGCCCGTGGTCGTAGCGACGGTTCCGGCATCGCCCGCCTTGTTGCCCTCGCCGCGGATCTTGCCTTCCTGGCGGTCGAACTCGCCGGCTTGGGCATCGCCGCCGCCCAACCTGGCGCGAAAATCCCGCGTGGTGCCGTTGGGCAGAGTCAATGAATCGAAGCGCAAGAACAGTTCGCCTCTGCCCTTGATCCGGCCGGGGTGTTTCACCTCCGTTACGGTGCCGGTGACATAGCTGCCGCGGGGAATGATGATGCGGCCGCCGATGGTGACGGGAAATGCGGTTTGCAGATACACCCGGTCGCCGTCGCCGGAGTGTTTGGTGCTGAGACTGTTGATCAGAGCCAGCGGGATCCTGGTCCCGGCGGGCACGATTATCTCGGCGGGCGGCGAGGGCTCCGCCGTGGGCGATGGCTTTTCTCCGGCGACTTCGTTGGGATGCTGATTCCGGTAAACCAGAATCGCTTCCGACTCCCGGATCTGCCGCCGGATCGTCAGGATGTTGTGATCGGGCGAAAGCTTCCAACGATCCATCACAGAGTAATTCTGAGGCCCGGACACGATGGTGTCGATCAGCAGAGCCGAACCTTCCCACTTGGTCATACTGTTCATGCGCTCCGCTCCCACCTGGTACCTGGTCGCGGTGCCGTCGGTGTGGTAGGTCCACGACGCGCCGGGCTTTCCACTTGCGTCCGATTCCACGCAGCGGAGGGCAGAACCTTCCACGGTCACGGTGAGGATGGGCTCCGGGGCTATAGGTAGAGAACGCAAGTCACTTTGCTTTTCGTCGAGAACCCACACGCCTGAGAAATCGCGATCACTGTCCGCGGCGGGAGCGAGCCAAGGCAGGGAAAGGAAGGCGAGAATTCCGAAAATGAAACGCGGAAGCATTTCGAAGTTACTGAAGTAGTATCTCGATTATACGTTGAGACTGGGCTGAGATCCCAGGCGCTACTTGACCGTTGAGAACCGGAAGACCGTGGTCGAGTGGAAATGCTCGCCGGGTCTCAGGACGGTGGTGGGGAAGCCGGGATGGTTGGGGGAGTCGGGGAAATGCTGGGTCTCCATGCAGAACGCGGAACGGCGCGGATAGGCTTTGCCGGACTTGCCGTGGACGGTGCCATCGAGAAAATTGGCGGTGTAGAACTGGAGGCCGGGCTGGGTGGTGAGCACTTCGAGGATGCGGCCGGACGAGGGCTCGGTGACGCGCGCGGCCAGGATTAAGCCGGCGTCTTTGCGGTTCAGCACGAAGTTGTGATCGTAGCCGCGGCCGAACTTGATTTGGGGGTCATCGGCGTCGATGCGATCGCCGATGCGCGTGGGCTTGCGGAAATCGAACGGAGTTCCCGCGACGCTTTTCGATTCGCTGGTGGGGATGAGAGTGGAATCGACGGGCGTGAAGCCGTCGGCATTGATCATGACGAGGTGCGAGAGCGCGTCTCCTTCTCCCTGGCCGGCGAGATTGAAATAAGAATGGTTGGTGAGGTTAAGGACGGTGGGTTTGTCGGTGGTGGCGGCGTAGTCAATTTTGAGCTCATTTTTCGGCGTGAGCGAGTAAGTGACCGTTGCCGATAGGTTTCCCGGAAAGCCTTCTTCACCGTCTTTGCTCAAGTACGTAAGTTCCAGGGCGGGGATTTCCTTTGTGGATACATCCCGAGCCTTCCAGACCCGCTTGTCGAAACCATTCAGACCACCATGGAGAGTGTTTCCATTGTCGTTCGCGGCCAGGTGATATTCGTGGCCGTCGAGCGTGAACCGAGCTTTGGCAATGCGGTTGCCGTAACGGCCGACGATCACGCCGAAGAATGGCGTGTTGTTCAGATAGCCATCGAAGTTGTCGAAACCGAGGACGACGTCGGCGAATTTGCCGTTGCGGTCCGGGACCTTGACGGAGACCACAGTCCCGCCGTAATTGGTGATGGCGACCTCCATGCCGGAAGCGTTGGTGAGCGTGTAGAGGTCCACGGGCAGGCCATCTTTGGTGGTTCCGAAAGCGGCTTTCTTCAGGCCGGCGGCGCCTTGTGCGCGGAACACGGCGAGAAACATCAGGCCCAGCAGGGCAGTGCACAGCAAGCGAAGGATCATCGGCTTTTCTCGAAGTTTGCGCCTTTCAGGTTTTCGCAAGAGCGCATGGGTTGTCAACTGGCGTGTGGAGCGGGCTGGCGTATCATGGTCTTCGTTCATGCGGCGCCTTTCGGCGGCCGTCGGGCCGCTCATCCTGTTCCTCATCATCACCGGGTTTTTCTGGAAGTTGCTCACGAAGCAATACACGTGGATGGACCAGCCCGATATGGCGTACCAGGTGCTTCCGTGGTACCAGTTTCAGGCGGTTTCGTGGCATCAGGGCGAGTTCCCGTTATGGGATCCGCACATGTGGGGAGGACAGCCACTGATTGGGCAGTTCCAGCCGGGAGCGGCGTATCCGCCGAACTGGCTGCTGTTTCTGCTGCCGATGAAGAACGGACGCATTAACCAGTTGTGGCTTCAGGTGTATTTCATCGCCACGCATTTTTGCCGCGGCGCTGTTCTGCTACTGGTTGTGCCGGGATTTGGGACGCAGCCGCGCCGGCGCGATGCTGACTGGAAAGCTGCGCCGGAAACGATGAAGTGACTTTGCTCGAACGGCGCGAAGCGGTGATGCGGATTGAGGCAAAAATGGCGTGCCGGGGGATGGTCATTGTGAGCGAGACTTTCTATCCGGGTTGGAAGGCGAGCGTCGATGGGCACGCGGCACGGATTTATGAGGCGTACGGCGCGCTGCGGGGAGTGGTGGTGGATGGCGGCCAGCACGAGATCGAATTTCAGTACCGGCCAGCCAGCGTGTACTGGGGCGGATTTCTGACGGCTCTGGGATTCATGGCATCGGTGGTGGCTGCGTTCTGGCGAAGCCGGACGGCAAGCTAGTGACGTGAGTCGGAAGTACGCTGCATAACTCCTCGCGGAGCGGACGCCCTCGTCCGCGTCGGACCCTATTGGTCCGCCCTGCGAGACGGCACGAGTTACGGCCCACTAGGCTAGAGCTTCTTGTATACGGTTGTGCGCCGACGAGGGCGTCGGCCGCGGTCCAGGGAGACCGCCCACGGCCGCACGAGATGCAGCGGGGGTGGTGCATTTCGGCCAGTGGGCAACCCGTAGACAGACTTGTAAATCTGTTCAAAATCAATCGCTTCCAGATTGGAACGGAAGGTGCCATTCAACGGGCGGGTTACCGCGCATGAGACGCACTTCATCCTTGCTCCTGCTGGCGCTGGCCGTGACCGGGACGATGGCAACCGCACTCGCCCAGGACCCGCGCGCCCAGGATCCACAGGCCGCGTATCCGGATAATTCGGAACACGGTGTCGCCCGCATCAGTATCATCGGCGGGGACGTCACGGTGCAGCGAGGCGATTCGGGTGAATCAACGGCTGCCGCGGTGAACGCGCCACTGATGACCGGCGATATCATCTCCACGGCCCCCGGCGCTCGCGTCGAGATCCAGTTCGATTCCGCCAACATGGTTCGCCTGGCATCCGATTCCCAAGTCCGGCTGAGCGAGCTGACGAGTAAGCGGGTTCAGTTGCAGGTGGGGCGCGGCACGGTGGTGTTCAGTGTGATCCGCAATTCTCAAGTACAAGTTGAGATCAGCACTCCGTCGGTTTCCGTACGGCCCACGCAGCCTGGAGCCTACCGGATTACGGTGCACCAAGACGGCCGCGCCGAAATCACGCCTCGCGCGGGAGAAGCGGAGGTTTACGGTCCGCGCGGCGTCGAGACCCTGAGCACAGGAAGCACCATGATGGTGCGGGGTGATCCGTCCGACCCCGAGTTCCAAGTGGTCGCCGCGATCGCGCAAGACGATTTTGATCGCTGGAATGCGGAGCGCGATCGGAGTCTCATGAATTCCAGGAGCTCTCAACACGTAAATCCTGAGATCGATGGAGCGGGCGACCTCGATGCCAACGGCCGATGGGTGAACGTGCCGGAATACGGCGACGTGTGGGCGCCGACGGTGGGTCCGGATTGGGCGCCTTACCAGTACGGCCGCTGGGCCTGGGAACCCTGGTACGGCTGGACCTTCGTGAGCTATGACCCGTGGGGCTGGGCGCCGTTTCATTACGGCCGGTGGTTTTGGGGCGCCGGCTACGGCTGGTGCTGGTATCCAGGACCGATCTATGCCCGGCCGTACTGGAGTCCCGCGCTGGTTGCGTTCTTCGGCTTTGGCGGATTCCGGTTCGGCGTCGGCTTTGGAGGGCCTGGATTCGGGTGGGTGCCGCTGGCTCCTTTTGAAGCCTTCCATCCGTGGTGGGGGCCCGGATTCTACGGCGGTTTTGGCAATCGGACTGTGTTGGTTAACAACGTAAACGTCGTGAACAACGTGAACATCTACAACACGTACCGCAATGCGCGTGTCAGAAATGGAGTGACTGCGGTCAACGCGAGAGATTTCGCCAATGGACGTTACACGACGCCGATGCGCTTGAGCGCCAGCCAGCTCCAGCAGGCCAGCCTGGTGAGAGGCGCGGTGCCGGTTGCGCCAACGTCATCGGGCATGCGATTTTCTGACCGGCCGGTGACTGCGCCGGCACGCAGCGCCGCGCTGACCAATGGCCGCTTCTTCAGCTCGCAGAACCGGCAGGGAAGTGCGGCCGGCCGGATTGCGCCCAGCACGGCATCGAGCTCCAGCGGCTGGCGACGCTTCGGGAATTCGCCGCAGGCAGCAGGGAATTCCACAGGCGGCGGATGGAGCCGCTTTGGGAATCCCACGACTTCAAGGGCCAACACAGCAGGTGCGAACGCCGGCGGGTGGCGTACCCCTGGCGACCGCCCGGCGACGGCCACCGCGCCGCAGCGCTTCCAGAGTAGTCCGTCGGATGGCTGGCGGCGCTTTCAGCCGGGCACGGGATCGTCAACGCAGCGCTACGGCGGTTCGTCCTATGGGAGCAACCGGTCACTGCAGATAGCACCGCCCATCGTGCGTGAACGTGCGACGCCTGCTGCGCCCGCGCGTCAGTCTGCGCCGAGTGGCGGAAGCGGTGGACATGTTTCTCACAGCAGCAGCGGTGGTGGCGGCGGTGGCGGAGGCCACTCGAGCGGCGGAGGCCACAGCTCCCATCGATAGTCATCTAGTTTCTTCCCTTGGGGCCCGCGGACCTACGGCGGTCAGCGGGCCCGTTTTTTATCTGGGATGGACCGGATTCATTGCCGTGATACGATCACGGAGGAGCCGTCCGCCAAGGTATCACGATCTGGAGGTGCGCGTGATCCAAACACTGATCAAGAACTGGTGGTTGCTGGCATTGTGCGGCGTTCTTGACGCCATGTATTCCGTCACGAACCTTGTTATGCAGGGCCCGGATGGATCCCTGACTTTGCGCAGATTCTTGGGGGAGGGCACGGTCAGGTATATGGGCGAGCTTGCACTGGCGGCGGGAGTCTGCACCATCGCAGCCGGGGTGTGGAACTCCCGAAAGGGCAAATCCTGGCTTCTGGCGCTGAATGGCCTCGCTCTGAGCGCATTCGGACTGGTGTGTACTTTCTGGATCCCCAGAAGTAGAGTCAGCTTTCTTCCTTTCGCACTTCTGTTCGTCGTGATGGCGATGAGCATCGGTATTTTGGCATTGGCAACCGCGCGAACCCTGCGGCGCCATGTTCCTGACAAATGGTTTCTTGGCGTGGTCGGCGTGGCGTCGATTGGTTTTGCCTTGTCGTTTTTTGCCGTGGGGTTTCGCTGGATCAGACTTGGACCCGTTGAATACCTTGTTTGGATGAGCTCTTACTTCGGTTTCAGCGCAATCTGCATGCTGGGGCTGGGCCTGCGGCTAAACAGCGTGCGGGCGGCGGTGCATCGCGTGGCGAGCGGCGCGTTGGCGGGTGGCTGAGGGTAGTGCTGTTATTTTGGTGGCAGCGAGGGGCAGGACGACCTAAGTTTACATAATCTCCGTTATCGGAAATTGCGAATATCCTTACTGCGCAGCCGCCTTAGCCGGAGCCGCTTTGGGCAGCTTGGCCACTTCAGCTTTGGCGCGTTCGAGGTCGCCGCTCTGATAGCCGTAGTGCCGCTTGGGCAGAGTCCCGATTTCCGCCTGAATAGCCTGCTCGCGGTTTCCGGGATTGGGGTGGTCGGAAAGAAACTGCATCGTGCGCGAGCCGCCGTGGGCTTCGAGCTTCTCGAAGAAGCGCGCCAGTTCGATGGGGTTGTAGCCCGCTTCCGCCATCAGGTGCGTGCCCAGAGCGTCGGCCTGGCTCTCATCATCGCGCGAATACTTCAGCAGAATGGAATTGGCGCCGAGCCCGATGCCGAGCTTGGTCAGCTCGCCCAGCAAGGAGCCGTCGCCAGCCACGGCGCCGGCCAACATTACCGGGATTTGCAGCAGGTTGGCCTTGGAGGCCTGCTTGGTTCCGTGGCGCAGGATGACGTGGGACATTTCGTGGCCCATGACACCGGCGATTTGGGATTCATTGTCGGCGTTGGCGATGGTTCCGGAGTTGACGAACATGGGGCCCCCCGGGAGCGCGAAGGCGTTAATGTTGGGATCGAGGATCACGGTAAAATTGAAAGGCCAGTCCCCTGCCTCCGGCTGCGCCATCAGCCGCTTGCCGATGTGCCGGATGTAATCCTGTAGAAACTGGTTTTGGACCACCGTGACCTGCTTGCGCACCTCGGTGGCGGCTTCCTGGCCGAGCTGAATGTCCTGCTGTTTCGAAAAGAAATTCAAGCCGGAAGGTGTTAACGGTTCGCCCGGCCTGCGCCAAGCCGTCAAGCTCAGGGCGCCGGCAACCAGCAAAAACAAAATTCTCTTCTGACGCATGAGTGAACCACTCCTCGCGGCCTCCCGGGTAACGGTAATGAGCGGCCGCGAAACGCCCAGTTCAAATTATCCCGTTTTATAATTGTTGAATGTTAACCCCCACCGAAAAGATCTGGCACAACGGCCGCTTCATCGCCTGGAACGACGCGCGCATTCACGTCCTTTCGCACGTCGTAAGCTACGGCAGCTCGGTTTTTGAGGGCATTCGCTGCTACGCGACTCCCTCCGGCCCGGCCATCTTTCGCTTGCGCGAACACATCCGCCGCATGCTGGATTCAGCCAAGATCTACCGGATGGACAACATCGGCTACACGGCGGGTGAGCTGGAAGAAGCCATGCGCGAGGTGGTGCGCGTGAACAAGATGCGTTCGTGCTACATCCGGCCGATCCTGCTGCGCGCGTATGGCGAGATGGGCGTCAACCCGCTGAAGAATCCGCTGGATGTGTACATCGCCTGCTGGGAGTGGGGCAAGTATCTGGGTGAGGAAGCGCTGGCGGAAGGGGTCGACGTTTGCGTTTCAAGCTGGAACCGCATCGCGCCCAATACCCTGCCCGCGCTGGCCAAAGCGGGCGCCAACTACATGAACTCGCAGTTGATCAAGATGGAGGCGGTGACCAACGGTTATTCGGAAGGCATCGCTCTGGATGCTTCCGGTTTCGTCAGCGAGGGATCGGGCGAGAACATTTTTGTGGTGCGCGATGGCAAGATCCTGACGCCGCCGCTGGGCGCCTCCGTTCTGCCCGGCATCACGCGCGATTCGGTGTTGCGGCTGGCGCAAGAGCTGGAGATCCCGGTGATCGAGACCCTGGTTCCGCGCGAGATGCTGTACATCGCCGACGAAGTCTTCTTCTCGGGCACGGCCGCGGAGATCACACCCATTCGCTCCATCGATCGCATCCAGATCGGCAAGGGACGCCGCGGACCGGTGGCTGAGCGATTGCAAAAGGAGTTTTTCGCGATCGTGAACGGAACCAAGCCCGACCGGCACGGGTGGCTGTCGCCGGTGGGCGAGCCGGAGCCGAGTCTCGCGGGCAAGAAATAAAAAAACAGCGCAACCTGAGCCGGCCACCTCCCCCGAGATCTACCGCTCCGATTGCGCTGTTTGTTAAGGAACTTCTCTTTTGTAGCGTTTCTCGTCTCGCAGCGCCAGAAAAAACTTCTGGCCTTGGTATGCTTTTCAACAGATTTATCCATGAAAATTATGTTACAGTTGCCGCCATTCTAATGTGGCAAAGCTGTGAATAAAGCAAACACATGCCAATTTGTTCAGGTGTGGACGCAAATACCGGCTCGGGAATTGAAATCGGGTTCGACGAGACGATTCGATCGGTGCGAGCGGCTGCCGAGCGCCCCTCCCTATGGGTCGCCCCTGGATGGGTGGATATCCAGGTAAATGGTTTCGCGGGGGTGGATTACAACGCTCCAGCGGCGCCTCGGGATGAGATTGCGCGGTCCATTCACGCGCTGTATGCGACGGGCGTCACGCGTTTTTATCCCACAGTCATCACGGGAGCGCCGGAGGACATGGTGGCGGCGCTCCGGAACCTGGCCCGGGCTAAAGAATCGCTTGAAGAAGGCGGCGCCATGGACGGATTTCACGTCGAAGGTCCGCATATTTCGCCGGATGACGGACCGCGAGGCGCACATCCCAAGCGTTGGGTGAGACCGCCGGATATCGACGAGTTTCATCGGTGGCAGGAAGCCGCCGGCGGTCATATCCGCCTGGTGACACTGGCGCCCGAATGGGGGGACGCGCCGCGATACATTGAGGCTGTCGTGGGCGAAAACGTGGTGGTGAGCATTGGGCACACTGCGGCGGAGGCCCGGCACATCGCGGACGCCGTGAGCGCGGGAGCCACCATGTCCACGCACCTCGGCAACGGCGCGCACGGCGTGCTGCGGCGGCATCCCAACTACATTTGGGAACAGCTCGCCGAAGACAGGCTGCGAGCGAGTTTCATTGTGGATGGCATTCATCTGCCGAAGTCGTTTCTGAAGGTTGGCCTGCGGGCCAAAGGCGTAGAGCGCGCCGTGCTCGTCACTGACGCCACCTCTCCCGCGGGTTGCCCGCCGGGGCGATATCGTCTCGGCGAGCAGGAGGTCGATCTGACGCCGGACAATCGCGTGGTGCTGGCGGGACAGGAGCGGCTGGCGGGTTCGGCGCTGCGCATGGACCGCGGCGTGGAGAACCTGATGCGGCTGGGCGAGCTGAGCCTTGCGGATGCGATTAAGCTGGCAACCGTGAACGCGGCACGCGCCGGACGGGTTCCTGGCCGGGAAACCGGGCTGACCCCTGGCCAGCGCGCCGATTTCGTCTTTTTCGATTTTGATCCCGCGAGCCAGAGCCTTCAGGTGAATGCAACTTACGTAGGCGGACGCAAGGTCTGGAGTCTATAATTGGCTGTGTTGCCATGAGTGAACCCGAGCCCGTTCCCGTTGAGCCCGCGGCGGCGCGCGAAGAGCCGATGCTCTACTGCCCGGTGTGTTCGAGCCGCCTGAGCGGCCGGAAATGCAAATTGATCTGTGAGAAGTGCGGCTACTATATGAGCTGCGCGGATTATTACTGAAGTGGCCGGAGATGTCCGGCCACTACGGCGCCAATGATGCCGAGGTAATCGTGCGATGAGCAACCTACCCGAAACGTTGGA
>Ga0187817_10000941_pt1 | contig 13484 bp, 12 predicted proteins | sample NC_wetland_sal_i_17_FD_132431 | JGI IMG/M metagenome (GOLD analysis project Ga0187817, IMG submission 132431) | Wetland sediment microbial communities from Neuse River Estuary, North Carolina, USA - SO4_2 | ecosystem: Environmental > Aquatic > Freshwater > Wetlands > Sediment | place: USA...
GTTCGCCGGGCAAGAACTTGTAGTAGCGCGAGATCGAATTCAGCAGGATCTCCGGGTCACCATTGTCCAAGTGCGCTCCCGCGAGGAAGTCGGCACAGATCATCTCCAGGCAGTAGCCACGCGATTTGTCCGTGCCCAGCATTAGGGCTGCCGTCTCGATCGCCTGCTCGATCACCGGAATCTGGCTCTTATAGACCTTGAAGTAGATCAGCTCTGACGGCTCCTCTTCCCTTCCCGTCAGTTCCTTCTCCACTGCCCGTCTGAAGTCCTCTTTCGGCAGCTCTCGAGCTTTGTGCAACCAGGTTGCACAATCGAAGTGCTGACCGTCCCGGCGTGCGACCTTCGCCAACTCCAACCCTTTCGTCCATCCCACTTCCTTCAAGTCCTTCCGCGCCTGCGACGATTCGCCGCTTCTGCGGGGATGAACACCGGTTCCGCCGGAGCCAATCCGGCTGACGGCTCGCGGACAAACTCAACGCGGCGGCCGTTTCGCGACGATGTACGCGAGGTCCCGCTATTCGACGCGGACTGTGCCCGCCGCGATGTCCGCAAAGTGGTCCCGCACGCTGTCGGCGTCACTTTTGGCGACCGTGCGCGAACCCGTCGGGAAACTCTCGGCGATGCGCGGCGAGCTGAGCCAGTTCTCAATCTCCGCGTCCAAAGAGTTCCCGTTTTTCATCACGACGTGAGAATCGGTGCCCGCTGCGATGATGGCGTTTGCTTCGAGCTTGGCGCGCAACGGGCTGTCGTGCGCAATCCCATGGCGGCTAAGCGCATCGCACACGCAAGTCCGAATGTGAAACTCCTTGAGGGCGTCCCTCATGCGTTCCTCCCTTTCCAACCAGTCTAGATCAAGGTTCAGGCACAGTGTGGATGGGTTATCAAGATATGCATGTCGATGTCGACTCCCATTGCAGAGCCGGGTCGCAGTTCGCGATTTGGATCTGGATTTCACGTGCTCTGCTTCTGCTAACTTCGCGGGGCGGCGCGGATAGAAATCGCACACAAAACGCACACAAGAACCGTCTTTTGTGTCCTCCGTGTCCTTTGTGTCCATCGTGGAATCAGTAAGTTACTGAAAACAGGGACCGCCGAATCGTTCAACTCCGTCCCTGGCCACCACATTTTTCAATCACTTACCTCAGCGTCCAATTCCCTGTTCGCGTCCAATTGCGTCCACATGTTCTTCATTTCGCGCTCTCGTCTAGACCCTTGATGTGGAATCGAAGGCCAAAACCTAGCTCGGTTCTGCGTTCTCCAAAGTCCTTCAACAAAGCGATCAGATCGTTCAAGGCTGCATTCTCTCTCGTATCCTCTCGCACCAGCAACGCAGAACAGTTCCCGCACCTGAGCGGTACCTGAGTCTGGTTTTTCAGCGGTCGGACCGTCTTGCTGTTACAAGCTTTGCATTCAAGTTCCACCGCCGTGATGTCTTCCGGTTCGATAGTATGTGTCTTGGTGATCGTCATCTCAACCTTTCAGTTCACAAGCTGGCTGAGCCGCGCCACTGCGCGCTCCTGCGACTCGGAAAAGAACTGCTGGTAGATATCCAACGTGGTCGATGCCCGAGAGTGCCGGAGTTGCGCCTGTGCGTCCTTCACATCCGCCCCGACCATCTTCAGCCAAGTTGCTGGTGCGGAGTGAGAAATGGCTTGCTGTGTCTGCGCCCGCGTTTCTGCTTTTGGCAACTGCAGCCCCAATTCCGGTTAGCCGACCAAGCGCCCCGGCACCCGAAAAAGCGCTGTATGGTGGGTACCTATTCGCCGAGCGGGCCGCTATCTTCAGACCGCTGGTTCTCTTCCCAGCTAGGCTCATTCGAGTGTAGCGCGGAGCGGGAGGTCCTGGATTTGCGGCAGCCCTTCGGTAAGCCGGTAAGGTAAGGGTTGGCGACAACCGCTCCGGCGTCGATATGGCCGCTATCGCTCCATGTCAATTCCCGGACTGAATTTCTGTTACCCTACGCTGCGGGCACTCCCTCGTTCAATCATTGTTCTCGAAAGGAACCGCCTATGCTCAAGCGCAGCTCTGCATGGTTGTTTGTTCTCATCGCAACGTTCGTGTTTGGCCAGAAAACTCCAATCCAGATTACTGCGGACCTCACCGAGGCGCCGCGCAAGTTGTATCACGCCGAGATTGACATTCCGGTCACGGCGGGGCCCCTGGCGCTTATTACTCCGAAATGGATTCCTGGGTACCATAGTCCGGGCGGGCCGGTGGCCGACATCACTGGAGTCGTATTTACGGCAAATGGAAAGACCTTGCCCTGGCGGCGCGACGACGTGGACCTTTACGAATTTCACCTCACGGTGCCGTCGGGCGTCAGTTCCGTACACGCACATCTGGATTGCATTACGACCAACGTTACCGCCAGCATCGCTGTCCTGGAGTGGGAGAGGCTAATGTTGTACCCGGCGGGAATTCCGGTGCACGACATTCCGATTCAGGCTTCAGTGATTGTTCCGCCAGGATGGGGCATCGGTACGTCGCTGACGCCGATCTCCGCCTATGATGCCCAGCATCCGGCTGGGGGCACGGTTCACTACGCCGCGACCACCGTCGAGATGCTCGAGGACTCGCCGATTATGGCTGGCGCCTACTTCCACGAGTATGCGCTCGCTCCTGAACTCACGCCCAAACATTACATTGACGTCTTTGGCGATTCCGCTGAGGTAGCCGACGTTCGTCCAACGGTGCTCGAGCACTGGAATCGCCTGATCCATGAGGCATGGGCCATGTACGGCGCGCCGCACTATCGGAGCTATCACTTTCTGCTCGCCCTGCGCGGCGCCATGGGAGGCGGCGGCCTCGAGCACCACGAGTCTTCCGACAACAGCCTGCCCGAGCGAGGCCTGAGCACCGACAACGACGAGATGGTGGGCAGCGGTCTCCTGCCGCACGAGTTCACACATTCATGGAACGGCAAGTATCGACGCCCTGCAGGCCTGGCCACGCCGGACTACGCGACGCCGATGAAAGGCGAACTGCTTTGGGTGTACGAGGGCCTGACGGACTATCTGGGCGAGTTGCTGGCTGAGCGTTGCGGCGCCACCTCGGCTGAACACTACCGTGAAGCTCTGGCGCTCGACGCTGCGAATATGGACAACACGACAGGCCGGGCCTGGCGCAGCATCGGAGACACGGCGATATCTATTTCGGGGTTGGCCACTTCGGCGTTCGGCCGTGGCGGAAATGCCTGGGCCAACTGGCGCCGGAGCGCGGACTATTACCCGGAAGGGAACCTGCTTTGGCTCGACGTGGACACGACTATTCGCAAGCTCACCAACAATAGCAAGAACCTTCGCGACTTTATGGTCATTTATCTGAACAAGGGCGGTGGCACCACTCCGACCGTGGTGCCTTATGACTTAAATGAGATCGTAACCGACTTGAACCAGGTCGTGAAGAACGACTGGGCGGGATTTTTGAACGAACGCGTCAACGGCATCAACCGGCACGTCAACGTCGAGGGCATCGGGCAGGGGGGTTACAAGCTGGTTTACACCGACAAGCCCAGCGAATACCTGAAGGCCAGAATGGCGCAGCGCGGAGGCGGAACGGACGTGTGGTTCTCGCTGGGCGTGGCCCTTGATACCGATGGCACCACTATCACGGATGTGCGCGTGGGCGGGCCGGCCGACAAGGCCAAGATTTTTCCTGGCGAGAAGATTATGGCGGTGAACGGGCGAGTCTACTCGAAAGACGCTCTGCATGCTGCCATCCGGCAGAGCAAGACCGCGTCGGCACCCATGCACTTCATCCTGCAGAACGACACGATGGTGACTGAGGCCGACGTGGATTATCACGACGGCGAGCGCTACCCCACACTAGAGCGTGTAGAGGGCACACCCGCATATTTGGATGACATCACGAAGCCCTTGGCACAGACGGGGGAAGCCAAGTAAAGTCCCCGATGGACCCAGGAACGGGTCAATGGGTGTTAAGGGTGTTTGTGTCCACCATGGGCCACAATCTCAAAACTTGGAAAAACCCTTCTTACGGGATACGCTGGCTTGAGGGGAGGCTCTATGGGATTTGTTCTCGATTTCGACGCAAAGAACAACATCCTGCGTGTGCGTCTAGAGGGCCGGGCGACCGACGCGACTGTATCGGATGTCTACGTGACTGTAGTAGGATACACGGCGTCCCATCCACCGTGTCGCGCCATTGTTGACGTCTCGGGGGTGACCGCGTTTGAAGTTTCCAGCAGCGCGATCCGGCGACTGGTAGAGGCTGCCCCTGCATTCCCGATTGAATCTATGCGGATCTATGTCGCTCCGCAAGCTCATGTGTTCGGAATGGCACGCATGTTTCAGATCCTGGGCGAAAACACTCGGCCGAATTTACATATCGTTCATACCATGGACGAGGCATACCGTTTGCTCCAGGTGGAATCACCAGAGTTTGACCCCATAAGCTGAACAGTCGCTTTCCCAGCGAACGCTACCGGCTATCGCAGAGGAAACAGGCTGTTGAAGGGCCCAATCGTAGGTAATGCCACCGTAATCAGCGGCGCGTAATCTTTCGCGGCGGTAAACTTTCCATTACACACCTGCTAACCGGCTGAAAGTCCGGCCCGTCCCAGCTCGTAATTGTGAATTAAGATTCTATGGACGCCTACACCGGGCGGGCCCACCATCGGTCGGGAGGAACAGATTGCCATTGAAGCGCGAAGCCGGTTGGTACAAAGACGCGATCATCTATCAGATCCATGTGCGCACTTTCTTTGACAGCAACGGGGACGGTATTGGCGATTTTCAGGGTCTCGCCCAGAAGCTGGATTACGTGCAGGAACTTGGTGTGAACGCAATTTGGTTGATGCCGTTTTTCCCCTCTCCCTTGCGAGACGACGGTTACGACATCTCCGATTACAGATCGGTTCATCCGAGCTACGGGACACTGGAAGATTTCAAGACGTTCCTTTCGGGCGCTCATGACCGTGGAATCCGGGTGATTATCGAGATGGTGGCGAACCACACTTCTGATCAGCATCCATGGTTCCAGGAAGCTCGGAGTTCACAAGACAATCCGAAACGGGACTGGTATGTATGGAGTGATACCGATACCAAGTATCGTGGGGTCCGAATAATCTTCGTCGATACCGAGATGTCGAACTGGGCCAGGGATCCTATTTCCAAGTCCTACTACTGGCATCGCTTCTTCAGTCACCAGCCTGATCTGAATTACGACAATCCAGCAGTACGCGAAGAGATGTGGAACATTATGAGCTTCTGGCTGGAAATCGGAGTCGATGGTTTCCGGCTGGACGCTATTCCCTACCTGGTCGAGCGGGAGGGGACGTCTTGCGAGAACCTGCCAGAAACCCACGCGGTGGTCCGGGAACTGCGCAAGAAAATCGACGAACATTTCCCGGGCGCCATGCTGCTGGCAGAAGCGAACCAGTGGCCAGCCGACCTTCGTCCGTACTTCGGCGACGGAGATGAATTCCACATGGCGTTTAACTTTCCCTTGATGCCGCGGATGTTCATGGGTCTACGGCTGGAAGACCGCAAGCCAATCACAGAAATTCTGCGGCAGACGCCAGAGATCCCCGCCTCCTGTCAGTGGTGCCTCTTTCTGCGCAACCATGACGAATTGACTCTGGAAATGGTTACCGATGTCGAACGCGATTACATGTACGACATCTACGCCAGCGATAAGGGCATGCGGCTGAATCTCGGCATCCGGCGACGCCTGGCTCCTCTGCTGGACAATGATCGGCGGCGCATCGAGTTGATGAATGGCATGCTGATGTCGCTGCCCGGCACACCGATCATCTATTACGGGGATGAGATCGGCATGGGTGACAATATCCACCTGGGAGACCGCAACGGAGTACGGACTCCGATGCAGTGGAGCGGCGGTTGGAATGGCGGCTTTTCTACGGCGGATCCGGAAAGTGTCTACTCGCCGCCGATTCTCAACCCGGTCTATGGTTACCAGGCGGTGAATGTGTTATCCCAAAAGCGGACCGAGCATTCCCTACTATCCTGGATGAAGCACATCATGCGGATTCGCGGTTCCAGTCCGGTATTCGGTTCGGGCTCGATCGAGTTTCTTTATCCGGCCAATCACCGCGTGCTGGCCTATGTTCGGCAATTGGGCAAGGAAACGGTCTTGGTGGTAAACAATCTCTCCAGTGCCGCGCAAGCGGTTGAATTGGATCTGCGCCCCTACAAAGGAAATATTCTGATCGAAATGTTTGGTAGAAATATTTTTCCTCGCATCGGCGATCTGCCTTATCTTTTAACCATGGGTCCTTACCAGTTTTACTGGTTCCGTCTGCGACGGATCTGATCTACAAGGGGCGGCGATGACAGCTCCTTTATTTACTATTGTCAGCTCGGGCGGTGGCTCGAACCGCGCGGGAAGGACGATCTACCTGAAGTCTTCGCTCGGAGGATGAATTGGCGGAAGAGACGCTGTTGACGGATGATTTTCTTCGCCAACTCATCAATGTGGGCGAGGTCGACATCTTGGTAGGCTTGCCCACCCACAACAATGCCAAGACCATCGGACCCATCATCCAGGCTGTTCAGGCCGGAATCCTCAAGTGCTTTCCCCGCGAACGCGCCGTAATCATTAATGCCGATGGCGGATCGCAGGACGGAACTCCGGATCTGGTAACTGGCACCTCGATCGACGATGTACGGAGAGTGCCTAACGCCCACGCGTTACGTACCTTGCACTCCATCAGCACGCGGTATGCGCGCACTCCAGAGCCTGGAACTGCCCTGCGGACAATTTTTGCGGCTGCCGACTTGCTGCGCGCCAAGGCATGCGTCGTGGTTTCCCCCGATTCGACGACCATAGAACCCGACTGGCTGCAGCGGCTTGTCACTCCTGTTTACACCGATACCTTCGACCTGGTTTCCCCCATCTATCGCAGGCAAAAGTTCGAAGGCGTCCTCATGCGGAATCTGCTTTACCCCATGACACGCGCCATCTACGGCTATAGAATCCGCGAGCCCTACGCCTCGGAATTCGCCATCTCGGGCCGCCTCGCCACCGATTTCCTGACCCAGGAAATCTGGAATGACGACCGGGGCAGAACCGGTGCTGAAATCTGCCTTACCATCACAGCCATCACAGGAAAATACCGCGTGTGCCAGTCGTTCCTGGGGACGAAGACGCCGCCCCATCGAGGCGCCAGCGATTTAGTGGCAGCCATGCGCCGGACGGTGGGCGCTCTATTCTCCTCTTTGGACAGCAATTTTCCGCTTTGGAGTACGATCGCCGAATCTCAACCTGTGACCACTTTAGGGGCGCAATCGGAGGTTATGGCAGAACCTGTCCGGGTGAACCGCAAGCAGCTTCGGGAAATGTTTGCCGCCGGCGTCGCCCAGTTAGGACCTGTTTTCCAGTCGATCCTCTCGGCTTCGACGCTTTCCGAGCTGCAAAGAATCGCGACCCTTGAAATCAGTGAGTTCAGTTATCCGGCGAATGTGTGGGCCAAGACGGTGTTTGAGTTCGCGGCTTCCTATCACAGATCCGTCATGAATCGTGACCATATCGTTCAGGCCCTGGTTCCGCTCTACCGCGGAAGAACTCTGTCCTTTCTGCTGGAGAATCGGGATGTTTCGGGGGAAGACATCGAAACAAATGTGGAATCATTGTGCAACGAGTTCGAACGGTTGAAGCCCTATTTGCTCGAAGTTTGGGCGGATAGAAAGTGAGGCGCCAATGCGAGAAATCATCATCACCGAACTGACCCAGGCCTTGCAGGAGCTGGCCAGAGGCTTTGCCCACTACCTGCCCCGGCTAGTCGTGATGTTAATCATTGCTTTCATCGGATGGATGATCGCGTACTTGTTGAAGGTGCTGGTGCGGAGTGTCCTGCGCCTGACAAGGTTTTCCAAACTCTCGGAAAACTCAGGCGCAACACAGCTCCTGAACCAGGCGGCGCTACCTTCTTCAACGGAACTGTTGAGCCGGTTTGTCTTTTGGGTAGCCTGGGTCGGGTTTATTCTCCTGGGCGTGAACGTGCTTGGAATCGTGGGTTTGCAGGAGTACATCTCGCGGTTCTTTCTCTTCTTGCCTCGGTTGTTTGTGGCCCTGGTTATTCTCCTCTTCGGATTGGTAGCGGCCAACTTTTTCTCCCGTGCAGCACTGTTGGCGGCGGTCAATGCGAACTTTCGGTCATCGCGGTTGTTGAGCATTTCACTCCGGATTATCATCAGCATCTTTGCGTTATCCATGGCGTTCGAGGTGTTGGGCGTTGCGGAAGAGACAATGCTGCTCGCTTTCGGGACCGCGTTTGGAGCGGTAATGCTCGGCTTGGCGATTGCGTTCGGCATTGGAGGCAAGGACTTGGCGCGGGAGTTCCTGGAGAAAAGGCTCGTTACGAGAAAGACGGAGGAGAAGGAGGATGAGCTATCGCCTCTGTAGCCGCACCGTCGTGTCAGGTCCGTCCCTGGTTGCTCAAGAGAGCTTCCATCGAGATAGATCCTGGGGTGCGTTCAACCCTCTAAAATTTCTCTAACTGGTGCAAGACGACGTTATCTGTGTGATGCGGATGGCGAGCTGTAATGATCTCTTGAGCGACGACGCTCCAATGGGTGAACGAAGCCTGCGCGTCACTGTCATAGTGCAGGCGATAGTGAGCACTGCATTCTTCACACTTCAACGCATGGCGGGCATCGAGCATCAACCCGATCCTGGAAGGACGAGCGCCGACTTTGACCGCTTCGGCATGCATACTTTTAATCGTAGCACCGCTGCGCGCGAAGGACACCACGAAAGCACAACTGATCTTGGATGCAGCCGCGAGTAGAGTGCACTGAAGCGATGCGGGTTGCCCCACCGTTAAAGTTAGGTACGGACATGCCTTGCCCTAACGCTGCCGTCCTGCGTATTGTTACGAAGTGAAATTTCCGCGATGCAGCGGCATCCTGCTCCACTTCACCTCTCTGCCCGGACGCTTCGGAATCGGTGATCTCGGCCCCTGCGCCTACGAATTCGCAGACTTCCTCGCCGCCGCCGGCCAGAAGTTATGGCAAGTGTTGCCGGTGAATCCCACGGGATACGGCGATTCTCCGTACCAGTGCTTCTCCGCTTTTGCCGGCAATCCGATGTTGCTCAGTCTTGAGCGTCTGCGGGAACAGGGGTTGCTTCAGGACTCTGACTTGGCGGAGGCACCGTCCTTTCCCGAAGACCTGGTCGACTATGGAGCGGTGATCGAATTCAAGACGGCCTGTTTACGCCGTGCAGCGCAGGTTTTCTTTGCCGATGGTTCCCGCGCCGAGCGTGCGACCTTTGACCGTTTTTGCGAGCGCGCCAGTCCGTGGCTCGACGATTACGCGCTCTTCATGGCTTGCAAAGACGTACACGAAGGAACGGTTTGGACCTCCTGGGACGCGCAGATTCGCAAGCGCGATGCGCATGCTGTAAGCGAGTGGTCAAGGAGATTTGAGCCGGAACTGAAGGCTTATAAGTATTGGCAATACGAATTTTTCCAGCAGTGGGAACATCTGAGGATCTATTGTCAGCAGCGCGGCATTTGCTTCATGGGCGACGTTCCCATCTATGTTGCGCACGACAGCGCGGATGTCTGGGCCCACCCCGATCTGTTCCATCTCGACGGCCAAGGCTACCCGAGGGTGGTCTCGGGCGTGCCGCCGGATTATTTCAGCGCCACCGGACAGCTTTGGGGGAATCCTATTTATCGTTGGGACTTGGTGGCAGCTAGCGGATACAAGTGGTGGATTGAACGCTTCCGGGCGTCGCTGGCGCTTTTCGATATGGTGCGCCTTGACCATTTTCGCGGTTTTGAATCCTACTGGGAGGTTCCCGCCGGCGAAACGACCGCCATTCACGGTCGCTGGATCAAAGGTCCGGGAGAAGAATTTCTGTCGGCGCTGCAGAACGCATTTGGCGGTCTGCCGATTGTGGCGGAGAATCTGGGCGTCATCACTCCACCGGTGGAAAAATTGCGACAGCAGTTCGGGTTGCCGGGCATGAGTCTTTTGCAATTTGCGTTTGGCACCGATCCGCAGGGTCCATCGTTTCGTCCACATAATTACAGTCGCGACCTGGTCGCCTATACCGGCGGGCACGACAATGACACCACGGTGGGCTGGTGGTCGAGTTCGGGCACCGGAGACAGCACACGCACGCCGGACGATGTCCGCAAGGAGCGTGAGTTCGCCCGGGCGTATCTCAACTTCCGAGACGATTCCGAGATCAACTGGGTCATGATTCGCGCGGTGTTGGCGTCGGTCGCTGACGTTGCCATTGTCCCGTTGCAGGATGTGCTGGGACTGGGTAGCGCCGCGCGCATGAATCTTCCCGGCAAAGTCAGCGGAAACTGGAAATGGCGCTATCGTCCGGGGGCGTTGAGCAGCGACCTGAGCACGAGACTTCGAAACCTGGTCACATTGTACGATCGTTAAGAGAATCGTGTCGGCATGAAGAGTCTATCGACAAACTATTATCGTGCGTCAACTGGTCGCAAGGAAGTTCAGACATTGACCCCGGAGCAAGTGCCGAGGCGACAGTACGAGTCTATGAACAAATGACGAGGCAACACAAGGGCAGGCGGGGTTACAGTTTGCGGTTTTTAGCAACAATGGGTTACTCTTTGCGCCGCGCAGTGTCTTTAGATTCTGTTGATGGTGGCACTCATAACCCAAGGGTCGGGGTCACCCAGCCTCGCCGTCTAGCTGCTCATTTGCGAACCTTCGGTGCCGCGTGCCAGCTTCTCCTGCACTTCCTGTTGGAAATGTTCTCGCTCCTCTTGAGTTCCTTCAGTCACGCCCTGCCTTTCGATAGCTCTCCGATGCGGCGCCAAAGAGAGGGTTCGTTCAGGTAAGGTCCGTAGCATCGTGTCTCGTTTTGCATCTGCCGCAGGATGTCCCGAGGGATCACAACCCCGAAGTACTCTCGCGTCGTCCCGTTCCGCCTGCCAATCTCCTGATCAGATGCACGAAGCGTCAAATCGACGACCTTGTCTCCGATCGTGACCCAGGAGTGCTCGACGACACCAACAGTCGAATCCCGTAAGTAGCCTTCGCAGTATGCCAAGCGCTGGTCCTTGCCCTCCGCGATTAACATTGCGGAGTTTTCATAGCAGCGCTTCTGCTGGAACGATTGCGGGCCTCGGTACCGATTCGTTCGGCACGCGTGCCTGTCATTACGACGGGCGATCGGCAACACCTTCCCCGCAGTTTGCACTACGTAGCGGGCTTCATCGGACGTCATTGGCGCTGCGCATCAGTTGGCCGTTCTCGGCGACACGTTCTTCACCATTGAACCGGGCCGCGCCAAATCTTGCCCGGTTCGACTCCGCGATCCTGCGAAGGCAGGCTCTTAATTCATTCTCGCTCATAATTCGCGCCGCTACCATCCGCAGATCTCGCGCCACGTCTGCTCAGCACTGTCATCGATTCAATCAGGGAAATCTTCGTCCAAAAATGCCGGCACATCGGCTCCAATCTGTTCCTGCAGTTGTTCGAAAATACGGGTGTGGCCGAAACCACACTTGCCAAAAAATCGTCCAATGCACGACTGCGGCTCGCTTCCCGGAACGGCAACAAGTTCAAATTTTTCCTTCCCCGAATGTCGATTTCCTTTTTGTCTTGATTCCTAACCGTTCCGGTTTGTCTGTTCCCGTGCAATCGGCCACCGTCGATCTATCTCCTCCATTATCCGCTCTGCCCACCTGATCGTGTCTGCGATGCCGCTCACCGTGGCGGGAACCCGCGCTCGGCTGTGTGCCCTCTCCGAACGATGGAAATCGCCCACGGAAATCACCCACGATCCATCCGTCTTGCCCGTATTTTCCGGTGTTTAGCAGTCCCACGGCAACCTTTGAAGTTGTTGAAAACACTGGGAATGTGAGTTCTGAAAAGCTTAATGTTGCCAGTTCGAACGGGTCCCATATCAGCTTCATTCAACAAACCTTACGCCAAATGTGACTAACAGAAGCAGACGAAATCACCCATCGCGATCACCCACGACCACTTCTCGCAAGCGCGTTTCCCAGTACCGATCCCGGCAAACTTCCCACAAGCCGACTTGAGGACCGTGTCGAAAAGATTCTTTCGAGTGCCCAACTTCCGGTTTGCCCGTGATCCAGGCGCAATCCGCAGTCACAAAGCTCACTGCGCCCGTGGTCCCGGCAGGTGCTAGTCTGGCGCTGCAGCCGATGAACAACCGTGAAATCCAGGCAGCTTGGAAATATCACGATGGCACGAAGCACTCCTACTGGAGTATTCGTAATCATCCTCAGTTCCTGGACTGGGCGAATCGGCCGTTGCCTTTCAAAATCTATCCAAAGATAGAGCCTCTTCCACTGCCGCGGGACGTGCCGCAAACAGGGGTGGCCGCACTCTCCGCAATTTCAGAACCAGTGCCTTCTCCACGGGCTGATTCGGTCCCTGACCTACAGGATCTGGCGCGTATCCTCTATTTCTCGGCAGGGATTACCAAACAGCGTGCGTACCCAGGTGGAGACATCTACTTTCGCGCCGCAGCCTGCACGGGAGCTCTCTACGAGATCGAACTGTACGTCGTGAGTAGTGATCTCCCGGGTTTGGATGCCGGCGTGTATCACTTCAATCCGGCGGATGTATCGCTGCGGCTTCTGCGAAAAGGTAATTTTCGCGGGAACCTGGCTCAGGCGACGGCGATGGAACCCGCGGTGGCTTACGCGCCGGCGACGATCATCTGCACCGGAACGTACTGGCGGAACGCCTGGAAGTACCAGGCGCGCACCTATCGCCATTTCGGTTGGGACAACGGCACCCTGCTGGCAAATATGCTGGCCGCGTCTGCGGCTTCGGGGCTGCCGGCTGAAATCGTGCTCGGGTTCTTGGACGCCGAGGTAAACCGCCTGCTCGATCTGGATACGCGGCGTGAGGTTTCCTTGTGCCTCGTGCCGATCGGGCGCACATCGGAGAGTTCGCTGCCGGCACCGAGAGAGGCTCCGGCGCTTGGGCTGGAGACAATCCCGCTTTCACAGCACGAGATCGAATATCCCGCCATGCTTGAGATGCACGACGCGTCTTCGCTTGCGTCCATAGAGGAAGTAGCTCAGTGGCGCGGGAAGCCACCGGTCCTTTCATGTACCCCTCTTGCGGGCGACGCCGTTCGCCTCTCTCGACCGCCGGAAGAAGAACAACCGAAAGACACGACCGAGGAGGTAATCCTGCGCCGCGGCTCTACCCGAACGTTCGATAAGGCGGCATCCATTACACTGGCGCAACTTTCTACCATTCTCGACTACGCCACGCGAGGCCTTCCGGCTGACTTCCTTGAGCCTCCAGGCGCGCAGCTTAACGATCTTTACCTGATTGTGCATTCTGTGCAGGGGCTCAGGCCGGGCGCATACTACTTCGGGCGTGAGCAGGACACCCTGGAGCTTTTGAAGGAGGGAGAATTCCGCGCCGAGGCCCATCACCTTGGGCTGGAGCAGGAACTGCCGGCGGACGCCTGCGTGGACATCTTCTTTCTCGCCGATTTACAACGCATACTGGAGCGATACGGGA
>Ga0187817_10000943_pt1 | contig 13469 bp, 11 predicted proteins | sample NC_wetland_sal_i_17_FD_132431 | JGI IMG/M metagenome (GOLD analysis project Ga0187817, IMG submission 132431) | Wetland sediment microbial communities from Neuse River Estuary, North Carolina, USA - SO4_2 | ecosystem: Environmental > Aquatic > Freshwater > Wetlands > Sediment | place: USA...
ATGCGATCCCACTCACCACGACGAGCAACGCTCCCAAGGCGGAGGCGGGACCGGGAAGCCGGAGCGTTTCGAGCAGGTAGGCTTCGACGACGAGGGTAGTGTATGTCGGAATGTAGAGGAAGTTCGTCGCGGCGAACTCGCCGAGGCCAAGCGCGAAGGCGAACGTAGCGCCGGCCACGAGCGCCGGCCGAAGGAGGGGCACGTCGACTCCCCAGAACGCGCGCCACGGGGACGCCCCCAGGGTCTGCGCGGCGAGGCGAGGGTTCGGGGGAAGGCTCCGAAGCGATGCGCGGACGCTCTGGAGCACGAAGGGTAGCGCCAGCGCGGCCTGGCTGGCCACGATCAGGGTCCAGAGGAAGGGAGGCATGCCCAGGCTGCTCCCCCAGAAGTCCCGGAGCGCGAAGGCGAGGATCACCGGGGAGAGCAGAACGGGCAGGAAGGCGAGGCCCTCGAGCACTCCGATTTCGCGGCGCGGTCGCGTCGAGGCGTACGCCACCAGAAGCACGAGGGTGGCTACAATGGCGGTGGCCGCTCCGGCGAAGAACAGGGTGTTGACCAACGCTTGGCCGGTCGGAATGCCCACCGCGGCGGTGGTCCGGGCCGTGAACAGCGCGGACCAGTTCTCGATCCCCCAGCCGCCTCCGACCAGGTGAAAGGAGAGTAGGAGAACCGCCCCCAGCATCGCGCCGACGAACACGAGCAGGGCCACCATCGTCGCGGCGAGGGCCGCCGTCGTGGGCCGCCGCCAGTACACCGGGTACAATCGCGGCGTCCCACGCTCCCGGCCGCCGATCAGCCGCGCTCGACGCGCCACGACCAGGTAGAGGACCGCGGGGATGCACAGCAGGGCGACGGTCCAGAGCGCGAGGCCAGCGCCCAACGTGGGGGCGGCGTAGACGGTTCGTGTCAGGGAGTAGATCCAGACCTCGATCGTGTAGTTGGAGGGGCCTCCCAGAAGCAGCGGCGCCGCGAAGCCGACGAAGGACAGCAGGAACGTGAGGAGCCCTCCGCTCGCGGCGCCGAGGAGCGAACCTCGTCCCCAGACATCCCGGAACCGGCGCCAGCCGCCGCCGCCCAGGCTTTCGACCGCCTCTTCGAGCCGAGGCGAGGCGTTCGCGATCGCGGCCGAGGTGAATAGCGCGACGATCGATGCGTTGTAGAACACATTCGCCAGCACGATCGCCGGCAGCCCGTGACCCAGGACTCCCAGCCCGGAAGCGAGTGGGCTGGATCCACCGAACAGCTCGTCGATCCCCAGCACTACCACGAGCGGCGGGAGCAGGAAGGGGATCAGCAAGAAACTGAACAGCAGGTCCCGTCCTCGGAAGCCGTGTCGGCCGAGGAACACGCCGCAGGGGTATCCCCAGGCCACCGCGAGCCCGGCGCTCAGGCCGCCTTGGACGAACGAGTTCTCCAGCGCCCGGCGCGCCACTTGGGAGCCCAACGACGGGCCCCAGACCAGCGCTGCGAAGCCGGTGCCCGCACCGAATCGATCGACGGCTCCGGCGAAGAGCGCCGCCGCCGGGAGCGCGACGAACAAGAGGACGAACAGTGCGAGCGGCAATTCAGCGAAGACTTCGCTGGCGCGGCCCCACAGGCGCCGAAGACCCGACGCCTCGGTGGCGGACAGAGTGGTCATGATTCCGATACCCCGGCGCGGGACTAGCCGCCCACGGCCGCTTGCCATTCGAGGATCCAGCCCGGGAGGTTGGCCGCGGTAGCGTTGACCGACTCGAACGAATTCAGCGGTGTGATGGAAGCGGGCGGGACGCTCCAGTTGAAGGCGCCCGGCAGCGCCGCCGTCTCGTTCGCGGGGTACTCCCACTCGTTGGTGGGAATGTCGTCCTGCACCGGCCCGGACAGTAACCAGTTCTCGAACTGCTCCGCGAGCGTGAGGTTGTGGACCCCACCCCGCACGATCCCTACTCCGTAGATCGATTCCCAACTGTAGTTCTCGCCACTGGATCGCAGGATCGAGGTGTTGAGCGCGCCCGCCGGCCCGAAGTAGGCGCCGTACGCCGGGTCGGTCGTGTAACTGACGAAGCTCGCGTACGTTCCGGCCAAGAACTCGGAGTAGCCGGTCCCCCAGTCGGTCGTCGACGGGGCCACGGGGCCGACGGTGTGCCAGAAGTCCGTCCAGTTCTCGTGCAGCACCTCGGTCGAGAAAGCGATCTGCATCGCCAGGAACTCCTCGCCGGTAATGTCGGGCGGCACTTCGTAGAGGAATTGGGAGGCGAGGGAGCGGTTACCCGCCACGGCCTCGAGGTAGTTCCCGGTCGAGAACGGCGATCCGTGCGCCCTGTCGTAACTCACGTTGTAGTCGAGTCCGATGAACCCGTACTCGTAGGGGACCGCCGCATGGTCCGGCGCAAGGTTGGCGACGAGCCCCGGCGGGACCTGGGCCAGTTCCGGGGGAGCGTAGGAAACGAGGAGCCCGGCGGCATCGACGCGAGGGGCAGTCAGCTCGTCCAGACCGATGACCACATCCGGTAGGGGTTCCCCCGAGGTCAGGAGATTCGTCGCCAGGTCGCCGTTCACGTATTCGACGCACACCCGGCTGTCCGTGGTGTTCTCGAACCCCCCGAATACCGCCGCGCGTGCGGAGGCCGGGTCGGTCCCCGAGTCGAAGAAGCTCGCGTACGTCTCGACCACGAGGGTGTGGGGCCCGCCGACGCAGGGGCTCTTCGTCGTTTCGATGTAAAAGTACGTGCCAAACCCGGCCACGATAACAATGGCGGCCACGACGGGGACGAGCCATGGGGTCCGGCGCACCGGCCGTCGAAGACCGCTCGTGGGCGCTGCCGGCGTCGTCCCTTGGTTCGTTCCCTCAGCCATTCCCGCAGCTCGCTGCGGGGGTCGCTACACGCGGAGGCATGGCCTTCCCTGCGCCGGTATTACCCAGATCAGGTTCAAGGGGTCGACAGAGACCGTCTGTCCTCTCAGCCGCGTGGCAGCTCCCCCAGCGGTCCGGGGGATTGTGCGTCCGGCATAAGACCCTGCCGGAGCCGCCCGATCAGCCGCTAGCGGGCATGACCCCGTTGTCCCAGTTCCCTACCCCGTGGGATCGTCGATGTTCTGCGGCAATCGCCGGCCTGTTTTGAAAAGGGGTCCGTTTTCAAAGCCCGAGTTGGTTAGACTGGGACTCCGCCAGGGTTTTCGTCCATCGCTACGGGGTGACGGAGCGAGGACATGCTTCGAGGGAATTGACTGGCGTCACGGCAGGCTTTAGCTCGGAGACGCATGGGGTCTAAGTGGACGACCGCGACCTCGACATCCTGCGGTGGATGTATCCGGACGGGGTGTTCTCTTTCTGGGGCGCGGACCCGAGGATCACTCCCACCGAGATCTCCTCTCACGTCGGGCTCGACCGGACCGCGGTTTGGGATAGGCTAAGGAGGTGGAAACGGGAAGGGTTCTGGAACGGCTTTGAGGTGACTCTGAACCTCACGACCCTCGGCATGGAAGAGGTCCGCGTCGAGATCCAGGTTGCGGACTCGGCAGAAGGTTCGGCCCTGCTGGGCGAGCTCGAACACGTCGACGGCGCCCTCTGGGCGCGAGTCTGTTTCGGGGACACGATTACACAGCGAAACGTCGAGGTCGTGGTTGTAGTCTTGGTCGACGACGATCCAGCGCATCTCGAACGAAGGCTACGAGGTCTCCGGCAACTCGCCCCGACCGGAGTCATCGGGGGCCCGTTCCGTGACGACGCCCCTCCGTGTACGCGGGATCTCACGCCCCTCGATTGGCGGATCATCGCCGTAATTGTCGCACACCCCAATGCCTCGCCCTCCCGGGTCGCACGCCTCCTGGGTGTCACGCGCAAGACTCTAGTTCGTCACCATTCAGCGCTGATTGACAACCACGCAGTGTTCTACATCCCGAAGGTAGACTGGACACGGCTGGGATGCGTGGCCCTGGGCTTCTTCTGCGACGACTCCGAGGCCGTCGATTGGGTCAAGAGGGCCGTAAAGGCTCGATTTCCTCACGCGATCCCGTGGACCCTCCGGCCCAGATCCGAGGGGCTCAACGCCGGCTGGGACAACTCGACATGTTTTGTGGAGATCGTCCCTGCCCACTCGCCTCACGAAGTCCAGACGATCGTTCGGGACCTTTCCATGATTGCCGGTGTCAGCAAGGTGCGCCCCGAGTACTGGGGACCGGAGCGTCGATTCTCAAGGTGGGTGAGCGAGCGCATCGCCGAACATCTCACCACCCCCGCAGCCGCTGCACCCGGCTCCATTCCTCGCTCAGGTGGTCGCAAGAGTGGCGGGCACGCGACCCCACCCCGACGGAGGAATTCGAGTTAGCGTTGCGGTAGCCCTCGACTCCTGACTCGCTACGGTCGAACCGGGAACCGTCGGGCCAGCCTCGCTCTTCATCGTTCCTCGATTCGACCAGGTCCGAGACGTCGGACGTGCGACTCCCGGTTTGTTGGGCGTCGCCCAACGAGGGGTCTACTAGGACTACGCCCCTCTCGATTTAGGGGGTTGGTTAGCGTGGGTGCTCTAGGGCATGTCGAGGCTGCTCGACGGAAAAAGCGTGAGGGATTCGCCACAGGTTCGGTGGGCTTGGTTTGTCTTCTCGCGGTGATGATGTTCTTGCCAACGGCGGGGGCAGCGAGGGCGAGTCCCTCGGTGGCCTGTCCGTCTCCCACGGTCGCCCAAGTCGTAAGCGAGGTATCTGAAATCCCCAAGGGTTCGCAACAAATCTTCTCGGTTTGGTGGACGTTTACCAACCTCGAGGATCTCGAGGTGAGCGGGTACTACTGGGCTCTTGACTCGGGCATTATCACTAGTCAAGCTTGGCAAGCCCCCGACGGCTCGTTCTACGCCCTAGAGTCCGTGGGGTTGCTTTGGCAAACCTATGCGGGGGCGTTGAGCCCGGTTGCCGGCACTCCTGAGCCGAAGAACGGATTGGGCCCCGAGGTCCAAGCTGAATTCTACCATATTACTGCAACGCTCACGCTGGGGTCGATGTCGACCCACGGCTACCTTGGGAACATCAATCTAGGGGGTTCGAAGGCCGATATCCTGAAGGCACCTGGCCCGCAAGTAGGGACGGGATCGTACGATCCTTTTACCCAGCTCTATTTCAACAATTACGCGGGTTTTGCTGACATCCAGGACCAGCTTTCGTGGGCTTACTTCTACCTCCCCAACGGGCAGGAGTACTGCGGCACGTTGAATTTCATCACGTTTGCCCTAGCGTGGGCGGGCGACATCGTGACATAGGGCCTCGGGGGGGCGGGGGGCCCCCCGAGGACTTGCCGATGAAGACTTCGTGGTGAGCCGCGTTCGCGAACGAGGCTGCCGGCCGCGTGTACGAGACGGATACGCTCCAGGGCTCTGTAGCGGACTCCACAGCGCTTCAGTGTCGCCCACCGGCAAAGACCCTCAGATTCCGGAATCTCTCTGGCCGCGGGAAGCGGGTCCAAAACGCGCGCGTTCCGTAACGAGAGCCCTAGCAGTTGATTGTTCGGACCCATTTCTACCCACTGGGTTCTGTAATGGGTCCCGTGCTGCAGCGAGGACCTCCCTCTTGCCGAGAGAACCTTGGAGGCTTTTGTGCGGGGGCTCCTTGACCGATGGGGCCAATCCATCTGCCTACTCAGTAATCGGAACCCCGTGGGCCCGCGGTGCCCATGCGCTGCACGGCCGCCCAATAGGAGTCCCGAACCGGAGGCCGCAGGAGGTGCTTGCCGTCGCGAAGCAGGCCGCGGCGCCTGGTGAACCGACCGACGCGAGAAACGACGGCACCGCCGCCTTGCAGCGTCGAGAGGACCTCCTCGACGCGGTGCGGGTCGGCGGCGAGGAGGAGCGTGCCCTCGCTGCTGGCGTCGAGCGGGGCCATTCCGAAGAGCTCGGCCACGTCTCGGACGGTCGGGTCTATCCAGGCCTCCCCGAGGTCCGATTCCAACCCGCGACCCGCGGCGACGGCCATCTCCCACGCCGCCGTCCGCACCCCGCCTTCCGTCGCGTCGTGCATCGCCCATACACCATCTTCGCGAAGACCGACCTTCGCCGCCCGGAGCGCGTCCGGCACGGTGGACATTCGACCCGTGAACGCCCTCGCCCTTCGAAGGGTTTCGCTTCCGAGCCGGTCCTCGATCCGCTCCGGAAAGAACGTCGCCAGCATGCCAGTCGCCTCTAGGGCAACCGTCCGGGCGATCAGGAGCTCCGCACCGGCCGGGATCCGCCGGGTCGTAACATAGCCCGTGGCGGCCGAGGCGGCCAGGAGCGTACCCGAGCCGACGATCGGGAAGGCACAGCCCGGGTACCGGCCGGTGTGGCCCGTCACGATCGAGGCGCCCAACCGGCGCGCTTCCCGGTCGAACACCCGAAGAATCGTCTCGAGCACGCGATCCGGAGTCCCGGGAGGCACGTCGAGGTCAATCGTCGCCCAGTCGGGCCTCCGACCCGTCGTGGTGAGGTCGCTCGCGAGAATATGGAAAGCAAACCAGGCCGCCCGCTCCCACCCGAGCCGTGGTTCGATGTAAAGCGGGTCCGTCGTAGAGAGAAGGACGCCTCCCTCCGGCAGCTGGACCACGCCCACGTCCACGCCTGTTCGGGGCCCTACGACCACGTCCCGACGCCGCCGGCCGAGATGGGGTCGGATCACCCGCTCGAAGAACCGCCGTCCAATTTTTCCTTCCGGAGCGAGGGGCCGGGGCGCGGCGTGGGGTCCGGGCATTCCCTCCTGCGAGTCAGCCAAGAGTATCTAAGCGCCGACGGCCCTTCTTCGGTTCGTGCCGGCCCCGGTCGATTTCTTTGCCCTGGGGCTCCTGTTCGGCCTCGCCTTCATCATCATCGTATTCCTGGTCACGCTGTGGCGGTTCCGACGGCGAGAGCGCCGCCGGGCCGAGGCGGAGGCGCGGCTGCTTCTCGGTCAACGATAACGGTTTGAGCCCGGACACCTCGGCGGGCGCGTGCAATCCTCCCGCCGTCGGCTCCTTGTGCTGGGTCTCGACTCCGTGCCCCCGGAGTTTCTTTTTGACCGGTTCCTGCCCCGGATGCCCCGACTGAAGTCCGTGCTGGACCGGTCCCGGTTCGGGACCCTGCTGAGCACCGACCCGCCGATCACGGTCCCGGCCTGGGCCGTAATGTTCACCGGCATGGACCCGGGCTCCCTGGGTCTCTACGGATTCCGTCACCGCCGTCCGGGCTCGTACTCGGAGATGTACACCCCGACCCCCCAGATGCTCCCCGCTCCGCCCCTATGGTCGATCCTCTCGCGCCTCGGTCGCCGTGTCGCCGTGATCGGGATGCCCCCCGGATATCCCCCGCCCACGGTGAACGGGATCTACATCTCCGACTTCCTCACTCCCGACGGTGCGAAGGACTTCGTCACGCCGGCCTCCCTCGCTCCCGAGATCGAGACCGCGAGCGGCGGCTACCAATTTGACGTCACGTTCCGAGCCGATGACCGGCCCCGGGCCGAGCGCGACCTGTTCGAGATGACGCGGAAACGATGGGCGCTGGCCCACCACCTGTGGCAGAAGGAGCCGTGGGACCTGTTCGCCATCCACGAGATCGGTACCGACCGGTTACATCACGCGTTTTGGAAGTTCTTCGACTCGGCCCATCCCCGGTTCACCCCGGGGTCCGAGTACGCCGACGTGGCAGACCGGTACTACGCTCTGCTGGACCAGGAGATCGGCGCTCTCCTCGACCTCGTGCCAGACGACGTGACGATCCTCGTCGCCTCCGACCACGGAAGCATGGCGATGCACGGATGTTTCTGTATCAACCAGTGGCTGGAGCAAGAGGGCTATCTTCATATCACGACCCGACGCCCGGCGCCCGGCACCCCGTTCGAGAAGGTCGAGGTGGACTGGGATCGTACGGTCGCGTGGGGGGCCGGAGGATACTACGCCCGGATCTTCTTCAATATTCGTGGACGCGAGCCGAACGGCCGGCTCGCGGCGAGCGACGTGCCTTCTGTCACTCACAAAATGACCCGCGCGCTTCAGGCGGTCCGGCGGCCCGATGGTGCTCCGCTCGGCGTCCGGGTGCTGGAGCCCGCCCGCATCTACCGGACGGTCCGCGGAGACCCGCCGGATCTCATGCTATACTTCGGGGACCTCCGTTGGCGCTCGGCCGGCAGCTTAGGTCATCCGGGCCTCTTCCTGACCGAGAACGACACCGGCCCGGACGATGCGGTCCACTCGTTTGAGGGAGTGTTCGCCTTCGCGGACCCTCGGCGCCCCGCCAAGGAACATTTGCCGCCTCAACAGATCATCGACATCGCCCCCACCCTGCTCAAGCACCTGGGCGTTCCGTTGCCGCCGACGATGCAGGGCCGGCCGATCGCGGCGCTGGACTGACCGGGCCGGGCCCGCGCTCGCCTACTCTTGGAGCGACCGGGGCCCGGGGATTGTCTTGGGCTGGTCGGCCTCGGTGGGCATGCCGGTCTTCCCTTCGACGATGTCGCAATCCTTCCAGTTGATGCCGACCGTGACCTTCGGGAAAGCGACCTTCAGGGTGTAGTTCGCGATCTTGCCGACGACCAGACCCGTGGCGCCCTGGATCAGGTTCGGGTTCATGATCGACAGGTCCCGGACGAGGATTACCCGCGTTTGGTTATACACCACACGCGACAGTTCGCTGCGGTCTTTCATCGGTCAGGTTCCGCTCGCGGCGAGGGCCTTCGCCGCCTAAAGATTGTGCCTCAGTCGGCCATGAAGGCTTTTTAGGCGAGTGGCGGGTATGTCGCCGGCCCGGTACCGCATGGCGTCAGCAGGTCATCGGCCCGAAAAATCCGAAAAGACCGTTCACCTGAGGATCGACCCGAACGATGAAAGCACGACCCTCGAGGACGTCCTGGCGAAGATCTCGGACATCCAGCGGAAACATCCGGACCGGGAGGTCTTCTTCGACGGCGACGAGTACGCCATCTGCTCGCGACCCAAGCGCACGAAGGCGCCGGCTGTCCACCCCGTCCATTGACACGGCCCCGCTTGGCGTTCCGCTCTTCGTCCTGAACCTCAAGGCCTACGTGCCCCGGCTCGGCGCGGGGGCGACCCAGATCGGTAAGACGTTCGAAACCAGACTACGCGCCGCGGGCGTGGCCGGCGCTATCGCACCTGCCGCGCCGGATCTCGGGGTACTCGCACAGCGCTTGGGGATCCCGGTGGTCGCCCAGCACGCCGATCCGTACGAGGCCGGTCCGCACACGGGGTACGTCGTGCCTGAAGCGATCGCGGCCGTCGGTGGCCGAGGAAGCCTCCTGAACCACTCCGAGCACCCCCTTCTGCCGCGTACGATCGCGGCCACCTTCCGGCGGTTGGAGGCTCTGGGTCTGGTAGCGATCCTCTGTGCCCGCGACGTTGCTCGATCCGGACGGCTCGCGAGGCTCCGTCCCCGGTACCTCGCAGTCGAACCGCCGGAATTGATCGGAGGGACTCGGTCCGTCTCTACGGCAAAGCCGTCCGTCGTGTCCGGCACCGTCGCCGCCGTCCGGAAGGTTTCTCCCCGGACCCATGTCCTCTGCGGAGCGGGGATCCATAACCGGCACGACGTCCGACGCGCCTTCGAGCTGGGCGCGGAGGGCATCCTGGTGTCCAGCGCGGTGGCCCGCGCCGACGACCCGGCTCAGGCGATCGACGAACTCTTGGCAGGATTTCCCTGACCTACGGCGCTGCTCCTTAGCGGATCCGCTCCAACGCGAAGGAACCAATGATCAGCTGCCGGTTCGTTGCCCGGTACTCCACCCAGTCGCGGGTCTGCACGTCGCCCAGCCCCTGGACGGAGAGGTAGGCCCGGTCGCGGTCCTGCTTGAACCGGATCGCGCCGTCGATGCGGCTCTGCGCCACCTCGACCCGGGAGTCCGGCACGGTCCCCTGGTCCACCAGATACACCGCGAGCGCCGGTCGGGCCTTGAGAATCCCCACGAAGTTCTGGAAGAACGAGAAGGCTTCCTTTTCATCACTCTGGGCGAGGCAGGTCGAGAGGTTCAGGAACCCAACCCGGAAGCTTCCGGCCTTCGTCTTCTCGGCCATCTGCGCGGCCTTCACGAGAGCCGTGAGAATCCCCGGGTGGTCGGACGGTCCCTTCACGACGACGTGGGAACCCCCTTTGGAGGTGCTCGGGTCGACGGCCGGGTTAGAGGCGTCAATCCAGGTGACGAGGCCGAGTTGCTCGTACTCCTTGAACTGAGGGGTAACCTTCCCGATGTCGGCGGCGATCTCGTCGGGAGACCTCGTCGTCGTGACCAGCACCGCCGGCTCGCCCCGGCGGAGCCCCTCCGCGACGAACGAGTAGAGCAGGATCTCCTTTCCGGTGAAAGCGGGTCCGACCAACAGGATGTGTGCCTTCGGCGGGAAGCCGCCGGCCAGCAGGTCGTCCAGGCGGGGCGTGCCGGTGGGGAGGCGGTCGGTCTGGCGTGTGACCGTCGGGGCCGCCAGAGTAGTTTCGCCACTGCCACCGATCGTGGCCCCGGCCTCGGCCCGTTGGCGGAGGAGCTGCTGCTCCCTGTCCTTGAGTTGTTTCTCACGGATGTCGAGGATCCGCTCGCGGTCGGCGAGGTTGGTCGCCGCACCCGCAGAACCCCCGCCTCCCGCCACCTCGGGCCACCTCGTTTGTGAGAGCTGACGGATCGACAGCTCGGCCTCCTTCGCCTCATTGGTCCGTTCCCGTTCGATGAGGTTGCGCTCGCGTCGGGTGAGCTCGTCCCTAAGGTGGGAGACCTCCGCCTCCTTCTCCTTCAGGGAAGTCTCGCGAGACGAGAGGAGGTGGCCGATGCTCTCGACCTCTCCCACCTGAACTCCCACCTTGCCTTCCCGCTCGTCGAGCAGCTTCAGCCGATCGCTGGCCTTCTTCACCGCCTCCTGGTACTGCGTCTGGAGCTGGCGGGCGGCCTCCGCTTTCTGGGTCGACTCCGTCTCGAGTTGCTTCACGGAGAGGTCCCGGATCGTGAGCGCCTGCTCGCGACGGCCCAGGTCCTCGCGGGCCTTCTTGGCCTCTTCGAAGGAGGTCTCGAGTTGCTTGGTCCGTGACTGCAGCGCCTGGCGGTCCTCCTCGAGGCGTGCCTTCAGCTGGGCGAGCTCGACCGCGCGCTTGGCGATCTCCTGAGTCTTGGCAGCGAGGGAGGTGCGGTCGGCGGACGCCACGGAGGCGATGCCCTCGCGGCCGCGCAGGTCGCTCTCGAGTTTCATCATCTCGGAGGTCTTCTGCTCGAGCTGCGCCTGCCGGCCCGCGAGACGCGTCTCGAGCGCCTTCAGCTCGTCGCCCCGCTGGGCCTGGTCGTCCCCACGCGTCTTGACCTCGATCTCCCGGCGGCCGAGGTCCGACTCCCGGTCTGCGACCGACTTTTCACGCTCGATCAGACGCTGCTGTCGACTGGCCAGCTGCTGTATCTGGAGCTTGAGGGTAGCCTCCTTGTCGTCGGCCGCCTGGCGCGCGGCGTCCGCCCGGACCGCGCCGAGCTGCGTGGCCTGCTCTCGTTGAGTGACGTCCGCGCCCCGCTTCCGGACGTCGGCCTCGAACGCGTCGAGGGCGGCCCGGTCACTCTCGTACGAGCGGGTGCGGTCGTGGAGCGCCGCCTCGCTGCTCTCGACGTCGGCCTCCCGTCGGATGAGGGCCTGCTCGCGGAACGAGAGCGCCTGGTCCCGGCGTTGAAGCTCCTCCGCGAAGGCCGCGAGCTGCCCCTGCCCTCCCTGCATCACCTCTCGCTCGTGCACCTCGGTGCCGGACGAGATCAGGTGGAGGAAGGAGCCGGAGGTCTGGAAGAGCGCCGCACCGACGAAGAACGTCGTCGCGAGCCCGCTCGCGGCCGCGGTGGGGCTCTTCGTGACTTCGGGAAGGTAGAGGGCCAGCGCGATGGGGATCGGGATGATCGCCGCGACAATCGAGGCGATCTTGCGCTGGCTCCACTCTTGCCAGGTCAGGGCCATGCCGATGAGGGGCAGCGCGATGCCCGCCAGTGCCAACGGGTACAACGTGGGCAGAAGGTTCCAATGTCCGGTGGGGCCGTACTGAGCCAGGCGGGCGACGAGCAGGTACGCCAGAATGACATTGAACGCGAGAGCCACCCAGCTAACGATGAAATGAGGTTCGGCGTGGGAGAACCGTTCGGCCTGCCATTTCACCTGAACGCCGATGACGGACAGGTAGAGGCCTCCGATGAGAGGGAAGATCACCGGAAACAACGCCTTGAGCAGAGGGGCCGCCGCGATGTTGAGCCCAGGCTGCAGGTAGAGGACCAGGAACGCGTCGACCAGCAGCGCCACGGAAACGGCGACGCTGTAGTAGTGCGCCGAACGCCCGATATTGAGCTGGATCAGCGCGTCCTGGCGCGCCCGCTCCACCTCGGCCGGCGAGGGTCGCGGCGGCGGCCGCGTCGCTGCCGCTGGCGCCGTGGCTGAATTAGAAGGGCCAGGGGTGGCCCGGGACCTTTTCTTGGTCACGGAGTCCGCCTACCTGTTCAAAGCGGTGGCGCCGTTACTTAACCGTACGCTTTTCAGCGCCATGCGGTCAAAGAGGAGGGCGCTCCGCCGCGAGAAGAATCGCTGCGGCACCGGCCAGCCGCGGGGGCTCTCTACCGATCGCTTCCTCGAGTTCGAGTAGGTGGGCCCAGGCCGCCGGGGCAGACCTCACCGCGCCCAATCGGCTCGCGTCGTTCCCGAGGCAGGGGGCCACCGCGACGACCTCCTTTATCTCAAACCTGGCGGCCCGGAGACGCGCCTCGACCTCGGAGGCGGCAATCCGGCGGAAAGGGCGACTCCCCGTCTCCCGCTCCCGTACCCGGTCAAAGCCCTCGCGCTCGACCCGCGGCTGGACCGCACGGAGCGGTGCGACGAGCAAGCGAGCGATCGCACCGGCGGGGAGCCGGTGCAGATACCGAGAACGTTCGCCCGGACCCGCGACGAACTCGACGAGAAGCTTTCCCCCGGGACCGACGAGCGCGGCGGTTCGGGAGAGCAAGGCGGGCGCGTCGCTCTCGGCAAATCCGAGGACGTTGCCCAACACCGCGACCCGATGGAACTGGCCGGCGCGAAAGGGCGGGGTGACCGCATCGCCTTGGACGAGGTCGAGTCCGGAGTGACCTCTCCCAGCGGGATCCTGCTGGATCCGCTCCAGCATCGCCCGCGAAAGCTCGAGGAGGGCGACCCGGTCGCTGGCGTGACCAATCAGCCGAGTGAAACGGCCGGGCCCGGGACCAATCTCGAGGCCCCGGCCCGGCGCCGACGGCCGGTGGCGCTCCAGGAAGCGCTCCCTCAACTCACGGTAGAGGTCGCGGAGCGGAGTTCCTTCGTACCGTCGCCATTCGCGTTCAACCCGGTAGTCATCCCATTCCAGGAAACGGTGGCGCCCCGGCAGGGGGCGTCCATTCTCCGGAGAGGTTCCGGAGGGGGAAACCGCACGTCGAGATCGCGGACCTCGTGGGTGAGTGGACGGTAGCCTCATGGAAAGGAGCAGTTACCCCGGGCGCTCCCGGTGGTTATAAAGCCCCGACGCACTCCCGATGTGAGG
>Ga0187817_10000945_pt1 | contig 13462 bp, 10 predicted proteins | sample NC_wetland_sal_i_17_FD_132431 | JGI IMG/M metagenome (GOLD analysis project Ga0187817, IMG submission 132431) | Wetland sediment microbial communities from Neuse River Estuary, North Carolina, USA - SO4_2 | ecosystem: Environmental > Aquatic > Freshwater > Wetlands > Sediment | place: USA...
CATACTGCTCCTCATTCGAAAGAATAGTGTAGGCCCAGAGGGTCTCCAGCCGCGTGGAGACATAGGAGCCTACGGCGATGGCGGGTGTCGAAAGCAGGTCCTTATTGATTCCTGCGGCTATGGCCAAGTCCCGGACCTTATCATAACCAGCCATTTGCGCCAACTGAACCGTGGCTACATTCAGCGAGTGGGTGAGGGCATCGCGCAGAGATACGAGCCCGTAATATTCCTGCTTGTAGTTTTCAGGTTCGTAAGTGAGATCGCCGAATTGGAAGGTGGTTGGCTCATCGTTCAGAATGGTTGCCGGGGTAATCAGAGGCTGCGAGCCGTTCACACCCGAACTGAGGGCGGCGGCGTAGACAAAGGGTTTGAAGGAAGAGCCCGGTTGTCGCTTGGCCAGGACATGGTTCAGTTGGCTGCTGGCGTAGTCCCGCCCCCCCACGAGAGCTTTGATTTCACCCGTGTGGGCGTCCAGCGCCACCAGCGCCAGTTGGGGTTGATTCGGATTCTGCTCCGCATCAGACTTGGCACGCTTTGACTTCTTTAGTTCCCGATCCACTTCGTATATGCCCAGTCGCGCGCCCTCGGAGGCCGCCTTCTGCAAATCGAAATCAAGAGTGGTATAAATACGATAACTTTGCGAATTCAAATCCCGTTCGGAAAACTGGGTGAGCAACTGGTCGCGCACCATGTCCACGAAGTATGGGGCTTCGAGCCCTTCCACGTTCTGATTGATCACCCCCAGAGGCGATGCCGAGGCTTCCGCGGCCTGCACGGAGGTAATCATACCCAGCTCGAGCATCTGACGGATCACATAGTTGCGCCGTTCCAAGGCCCTGGCCGACCGCCGGTAGGGAGAGTACATATTCGGGCCGCGGATCAGCCCCGCCAAGAAGGCCGCCTCGGGTAACGTCAGGCTGGCAACATCCTTATTGAAATAAGTGCTGGACGCCTCCCCCAAGCCATAGATGGAAAAACTCCCCCGCTGGCCAAGGTATATCTGGTTCGCATAAAGCTCCAAAATCTGTTCCTTGGTCAGGCGCTGTTCCAGCAGGAAAGCTAGAAATACCTCCTCGATTTTTCTCCGCCAAGTGCGCTGAGGGGTGAGGAAAAAGCCGCGCGCCAACTGCATCGTGAGCGTGCTGCCGCCTTGCACTTTCTCTTCCGCCCGGATGTCGGCCAGCGCCGCTCCTAAGATGCGGAAAATATCGACTCCCTGGTGGGAGAAAAAGCGGTGATCCTCCGCCGCCAGCACTGCATCCACCAGCACTTTCGGGAGGTCCTGGTAACGCACCAACCGGCGCTTCGAGCGGGTGCTGTCAAACAGCGTGGTGATCACCTCAGGCTCGAGGTCGTAACTCTCCAAGCTCGGCCCGCCGTTCGGCGAGGTGATGGAAGCAAGCCGGCCATCGCGGAAGGTCAAGATGGCCGGGCCTTCTTTGGTGGCCTGGTCGGCGAAGAAGGAAAGGGGGCCGGGGGAAATTTCAATCCTGTCTTTTGCCAACGTGTAGGTGCCGACGGAAGACGCCCCGCTGTTTTCGGCATAGAGGGCGCGGCGCAAATGCTGGGCGACCTCTTGGGGCGTACTTGCTTGACCGACGGAGATCGGCGTAGGTGCGGCGAAGACCAGGGAAGCATTATTGAAGATTTCGCCACTCAGGCGCGCGTCAATGAGGCGGGAGAATCGAACGTAGTAGTATACGAAAAGGCCGGTGAAGCCGAGCAGACCCAACAGGCAGCCGGCGACCACACCTTTTTTCCAACCCGCCATCTCGGCCAGGCGTGACCACCCCGGCTTCCGGGACGGATGGGACTTCGAACGCGATACTGGCGCATATCGAACCACGGGTTATAACGACGGGCTATCCGCCGATGGCGTGAAGTGAAGCCGAAGAGTATAAACGGTCAGATCCACTGGCACCGTGTAGTCCAGGTTGATTGATACGTGACGTGAGATGGTGACCTTGACATTGTCGGAAGTAAGGGGAATTCCATGATCCTGGGCGAACGTAATCACCTCGTTACCTACCTCATCCGGCGTGGCGGGCTTGCTTCGCACGGCCAACTGAGTCGTGAGTTGCCGGATGTGGTCTTGAAGCTGGAAATTCCCCACATAAGCCGGGATTACCTTTACGGTCACATAAGCGACGGCTCCCAGGAATGCCAATGACAACAGAGTTTTGAGCCGTCCCGAAGCCTCTTCTCCTCGCCGCATGGCGGTACCTCGTTGACCCCTTGCTCCCTAACCAAGATACTCCACTTGCAGCCGCTCCACGACCTCTGACAGCTTAACATCGCGCACTCGCTTTGTCGAGCGCTGGAAGATCTCCGCCAACCCCTGCGCAAACTTCCGTTTGCCCAAAGTGACCCGGTAGGGCACCCCGATCAGGTCCGCATCCTTGAACTTCACTCCCGGGCGCTCCTCGCGGTCGTCAAACAGCACATCCACCGAGTGGGCCAGCATTTCTTCGTAAAGTTTCTCCGCCGCCGCGCGCAGGTCGGCATCATCCATGTTGGCCGCCGTCAGGATGACGTCAAATGGCGCAATCACCCGCGGCAGGAACATACCATCCTGATCGTGGTTCTGCTCCACGGCGGCGCTCAAGATGCGCTCCACGCCGATTCCATACGAGCCCATGACGAGCGGGATCTCCTTGCCGTTTTCGTCCAACACCGTTGCGTGCATGGTTTCGGAATAACGTCTGCCGAGCTTGAAGATGTGGCCCAGTTCCACCGCAATACGAATTTGCAGCGGCCGCCCGCATCGCGGGCAGAGGTCGCCGGTGGTTACCACCCTCAGGTCACGATACTCGGCCTGGAAATCGCGCCCCGGCGTGACATTGCGGAGGTGCGTGTCATCGCGGTTGGCCCCTGTGATGAGGTTCTTTCGCCCTTGCAGAGCCCGGTCCGCCAGGATCCTCACCCCTTTCAGCCCCACCGGCCCCAGCGAGCCCAGGTGTGCGCCATGCAGCGCCAAGGCCTCCTCGGGTGTTGCGGGGCGGAATACGTCCGTGCCCAGGGCGGTGGTCAGCTTGGTCTCGCTCAGCGTGTGGTCGCCACGCAGCAAGAGGACCACTGGCTTGCTTTCCACCACGTAAACCAGCGTCTTCATCAACCGCCTTGGGCTTTCACCAGTAAAATTCGCCAAGTCATCAATGGTCTTTTGGCCAGGAGTGGGGAATGGCTCGGGAGGCGCATCTCCGGGCAGGTCTTCGACAGGCGGCGCCTGGCCTTCCGCTTTCTCCAGGTTGGCCGCATAGCCGCACTCGGAAATGGCCAACGAATCCTCACCCGCCTCCGTCGGCGCCGCAAACTCGTGCGAGTGGGTCCCACCCATCGTCCCCGAAAATGCTTCTACGACTACGAATTTCAACCCGCAGCGCTCGAATATGCGCTGGTACGCCCGGTAATGCTTCTGGTAGCTGATGTCCAGTCCCGCATCATCCACGTCGAAGGAATAGGAGTCCTTCATCCAGAACTCGCGCAGGCGCAACAGCCCCGACTTGGGCCTCGGCTCGTCGCGGAATTTCTCCTGAATCTGATACCAGATCTGCGGCAGTTGCTTGTACGACCGCAGTTCGTTGCGAGCGATGTTCGTCATTTCCTCTTCGTGCGTCACTCCCAGGCACATTTCATGCTGGTTGCGGTCCGTGAGCTTGAACAACGTCTCGCCGTAACTCTGGTAACGTCCGGACTCCTTCCAAAGCTCCACAGGATTCAAAGCCGGCAGATAAAACTCTTGCGCCCCAACGGCGTTCATCTCCTCGCGAATGATTCGCATTACCTTGAGAAGCGACCTCTGCGCCAGGAAAAGATGTGCATAAACTCCCGCCGCCACCTGCCGAACATAACCTGCCCGCAACAGCAAACGATGACTGGGCACCTCCGCTTCCGCAGGCTCCTCCCGCAAAGTGGGAATGAAAGTCTGACTCCAACGCATTGATGTAACCTTTCACGATTGGCCTGGATTTCTCACCACGTTTGGGTCAACCGGAGCAAGGGCGCAGCTTCAGCCCCGCCCTTCGGTGCCGGTAGTGAGAAATCCGGATTAGTCATCAGTTCTCTGTATTCAGTTGTCGGTAAACCACCCGCCAATCAACGAAGCAGTCTAGCCTACCATGTTCGGATTGTCAAGACGTTCCATCAAGTTCCGAAGTGATCTCCCGGGTGAGCAAGCGCACAAGCTCCTCGACTTGTTGGGGAGAAAGCACGGGAGGAGCCATCTTCGTGACCACTTTGTGAACAATTGTGTAAACCAGCCCCGGGCCGATCTCGGAACGCGCGCCAGGTGCAGCCGCAGGCATCGAGGAGTGGAAGAGTTGAGAAGTCGAGGAGTCGAGGAGTCGAAAAGTCAAGGGGTCCAGAGATGAAGCCGACGAGTCGGCTTCAACTTCTCGACTTATTGACGGTTCGCCTTCTCGACTGCTTGAATCCTCGACTTCTCGACTGCCCTCCGCTCCATGAAGGACCAGCTCAGTCGCAGCTTCAAGGACGGGCTCCGGAGTTGGCACACCAATGACTGGGCTGGGCTCAGGCACCGGAGTCGAGGAGTCAAGAGGAGGAGCCGACCAGCCAGTTTCAACTCCTCGACTCCTCGACTCCCCGACTCCCCGACTGCTTTCAGGACCGACCAGAGCCGGCTCAGGCCCAGCTTCGGGGACAGGTTCGGCGATTGGCTCCGTAGTGACTAAACTGGACTCAGGCGCCGGACTCGAGGCATCAAGTAGTGGAGAAACCAAGGGGAAAGCAGAAGGAGTAGACGAGCTGCTTTCAACTTCTCGACTCCTTGACTCCTCGACTTCTCGACTTTTTGATTCCTCGACTTCTCGACTTTTTGATTCCTCGACTTCTCGACTGCTTTCGAGAGCAAATCCTGGGAACGGCTCGGTGGGTGCAGGGGGCGGTTCCGATGGACCTCCAACCATGTCTTCTGGTGGAACTTCTAGTTGTGGCCCAGGTAAGGAGGGAAGCCAAGTGGTCGGCGCAGGCTCAGGAGAGGGCTGGAGGGGAATTCCAGGCAAAGGCTCAAGCGGTGTCGCTGGCAGCTCAGAAACAAGCGTGTCTGCAGAAGCGGGTGGCGATGCCGGGGCTTCGCTTGCGCCGGTGAATTTCGTCACCATAACAATCAACTCTTGGTGCGTAAAGGGCTTCTTGAGAATACCATCAGCCCTGACCCGCGCACCTCGCTGCTCATCGTACGGCTCCAGGTCGCTACCCACCAGCAGCACAGGCACATGGAGCAAATCCGGCGAGGTCTTTACAAATTCACAAACCTCGTACCCGTCTTTGCCGGGCAGGGACACATCAGCAAGCACCAGAACGGGCTGCAATGTGGAAAGTTTCTTAACCGCCGCGACGCCATTAGAGACAGTTTCAGCCTCGAAGCCCTCGTCTTGAAGAATCCTCTGGACTTTCCTTTGAATTATAGGGCTATCGTCTGCGACAAGGATCAACCGTGCCACACGGCCTCCCTTTCTTTGCTGTGACCCGAAATGACCGGTGAAACAAATATCACCTCGAAGAGAGGAAGTCAAGGCAGGGGAGAACAGGATTCAGGAGTCAGGAGTCAGGAAAGCGCAGTTCTTGTTGGTGGAATGACCTACAAGGAATTACAGAGACGCTTCGCGGCGCTCAGCATGCCACATGCGATTCTATTACACCTGTAGCCGCTGCATTCTGACTCCTGACTCCTGCTTTTAGAAGGGGATAATCTTCTTCAGGACGTGGAATCGGCCTTTTTTCTTCTGTTGCGGGGGTGTCCCAGATTGTTCCTGAGGGGCAGAGTTGGCTTTGTCCGTCCCCGCCTTCGCGCCGGCCTGATTGCTGGAAGAGGCCCCCTTGGTTTCCTCCTCTTTCGGCGCGCTGGGATTGCTGGAAGGGGTCGCCTTGCTCTCTTCCGCTTTCGGGCCGCTCGGATTGCTGGAAGAGGTTACGTTGATGTCCCTCGCCTTCGGAGCGCTCTCGTCGGCTGAAGTGCCGGAATTGTTCGCTGGAGCGTCGGCGCCGGTCCCTCTGTTGGGGTCGTCGACGGCTGGCTTGGACTCGTTTGAGGAACCCAAGCTGGAGTCCCCCACGGGCTGAGCAATAATCGAAGCGTTGGCAGTAGTGGGAGCAGTAGGCGTGCGTCTCGCCAATTCGACGCCACTGGCTTGCGCCCCTCCTAATTCAACTGGGCCGCGCAAGGTGGCGCTGGTGTCCGGCGTACCGGACATGGCCGTACCCAGTTTTCCCAGCAAGCTCTTGTTGTGCAACCTGGATGCGTCTGCCTCCGCGCGCGCGAGCGTCGCCTTAGTGGGCTTTGGAACCGGTTGGCCCATCGCCACGAGTCGCGTTTTAGCCTCGTCCACTCGCGGGCTGAGAGGGAATTCCCGCACCAAACGCGAGTAGTAGGGAATCGCTTCTTTGGGGGTTTTCAGGTGCTCCAAGGTCTGGCCCATTCCAAACAAGGCCTGGTCGCCCGCACTGAAGTTGGGATACTTCTCGATAATTTGCCGATAGCGCCCCCGTGCCGCGCGATACGCCCCCCGCATCTGGTAAAAACTCGCCGTCTCGAATTCACCCTCAGCCAGGACTTCTTGAGCTTCACGCAGGCGGGCCTTGGCGCGGATGGTCAAGGGGCTTTCGGGGTATTTGAGCAGAAACTCCTTGAGCTCGGCTTCTGCGAGGTGAGCCTCGGTTTGGTCCCGGTCGGCTTTGGCCATCAAGCGGAAATGAGCCATGCCAACGCGGTATTGGGCCATCGGCGCCTCAGGCGCCGTAGGGAAGAAGGTGATGAAGTCTTTGTATTCAGCCTCTGACTGCGTGAGGCCTGAAACGCCTCCTTGCTCGTAGTATGAATCCGCGATGGCGAGTTTAGCTTTGGCCAGATACTCGCTGTCCGGATACGTATTAATCATAGTTTGGAGGGTAAGACGGCCCACGTCGTAACGCCCGTGCGTAATTTCGTTGGTCGCCTTTTCGAAAAGAATCTTGTCAGGCTGGTCGCCAGGATTGACTGCCGAGGCTAAGTCCGCGTGTCGCTTGCGATGAAAAAGGCATGAGGGGAGGAACACACCACCTAAAACAGCCACCCACAGAAACCAGGTTAGGCGCTTCCAGCCCGTGTTAATGATTGGCTTCGACAGTGTTTTCACTCCTGATTCCCATGTAGGGACTGCCCATTTGTTTCCCTGGGCGGCCACAAGGGCCGCCCCTACAACCGGGCTTCACACTTTGTGCATCCGCCGCGATGCGGAGGCGAGGCGCATCATTTCGCCTAAGCGTGCCTTGGGGTCCTCGCTATTAAAGATGGCGAAACCGGCCACCAGGATGTCTGCGCCAGCTCGAGTAAGTTGCTCCAAATTCTCGAAGCCGATTCCACCTTCGACCTGAATGGCAAAGTCCACGCGCCGCGCATCGCGCAGCGCTGCTGCCGCGCGCACTTTCTCAACCGACCTGGGGATGAAAGTGCGCTCGTTCAATCCCGGATCAGAGGACAAGATTGAAAGATAGTCGAATTCCCCCACCAAGTCCACTACTGTCTCGACAGGCGTCGCCGGATTCAAGGCAATCCCCGCCTTGACCCCCCGCTCGCGGATCTTCTCCAATACTTGATGCAAGGACGTTGTGGCCTCGAGGTGAACCGAGATCCGATCCGCACCCTCCTCGAGGAATCCCGCAACGTACCGTTCCGGACGTTCGATGAGCAAGTGTAGGTCCAAAATCAAGTTCGTGGCTTTGCGCAGAGCGTGGACGACAGGTTGGCCGACACTGATGTCCTCAACGAAATGGCCGTCCATCACCTCCACGTGGAACATCGGCGCGCCCGCAGCCTTGATGGTGTGGAGCGCCTCTCCTAGTCGAGCGAAATCTGCCGCCAGCAGCGAGGGAACAACCAGGGCCATATGAAAGGTCCCACCGGGCAGGCCTTTGTCGCGGGACGCAAATAATAGAGTACCATACCCTCCGGATTCATGCCCAAGATTCGAGTACCGGCGCGGACGAGAGTCTGCGCTTTGGAGCGGGGTAGCGCCGCTACCGCCTTGGAATGCGGCAGGCCGCCTCCCATGGTGGTTCACAGCCTCGCCCGGCAACGGCGGCAGCTTTGCTGCCGCACTCAAGGCGGGCTCTGCCCGCAGTTCAGCGACAGATTACTTGATACTCAGCAGCTCGACATCAAAGGTCAGCGTGGAATTCGGAGGAATCACTCCCGGGTAGCCGCCGGCTCCATAAGCCAAATCGGGAGGGATAACCAGCTTGCGCTTCCCGCCCACGTGCATCGTGGCAACGCCCTCGTCCCAACCCTTGATCACCTCACCACGGCCAAGTTTGAACGAAAACGGCTTTTTCCCAACCGAAGTGTCAAAGACCTTTCCATTTGTGAACCGGCCGGTGTAATTCACCACCACGGTGTCGCCATCTTTGGGCTGCGGTCCTTTGCCAACCACTATGTCGCGATATTGCAATCCCGAGGGCGTGGTGGTCATTTGCGCCGCAGGCTTTGGGCGCGTCGTTCCTGTCTTTGCCGCGGGCGCCGGTTTGGCCGTCTGCTCCTGTGCAGCCCACACGCTCGCGGATAGAAAGGCCAGCAGTATAAGGAATATGGCAGCATTCTTCATCTTGATTTTTCCTCCAAGCTCGGAAATGTAGATTTCTCGCGCGCGACTCTGCCGCGCCCGAATACACTATCAAGAGTGGATGGGCGTTTCAACTGGCATGTTGGCTGGAGAAAGCGCGCGGGTGGCGCAGACCTCGGGTGGCGTGGGTGGCGCATACGTCACGACGAAAAGCGTCGCGGGTGGCGCATACGTGCCGACGCCCTTTGTCGGCATGTATGCGCCCCTCTTGTTCTACAGGGGCGCATACATCACGACGAAAGGCGTCGTGACGTATGCGCCACCCGCGCGTCCCTTGGGGAGATCGCAGCCACCAAAACGCAGGTTCCTACGCCAGCCTGCGAATCCGGCAGCACGGTGACCGAAAAAAGCTTATACTGGCGCGAAAGTGTGCACCCTCTGTTTTCGTCAGAGAGGTTGGGAGGTTCAAATGACGCGACTCAGGCTCCTTGCTTTAATCTTAACGTCCGCTCTAGCTCAACCATTCGCGTGGGCGCTGACTGTCCCCACCCAGTCGGAAAGTGCCTCAGCGAAGGTCGACAAGCTGTTCGAGAAGATGGACCGGACGATTTCGCCGGGCTGTGCACTGGCGGCGATAAAAGAGGGCCGGATCGTTTACGAGCGTGGATACGGCATGGCGGACCTTGACCACAACATCCCCATCACACCCTCCACCGTCTTCCACGTGGCTTCGATGTCGAAGCAGTTCACGGCGGCGTCGATTCTGATGCTGGCCCAGGAGGGCAAGCTCTCCCTGGACGACGAGGTGCGCAAGTATGTCCCCGAGTTGCCTGATTTCGGCGTGCCCATCACCATCCGCCAATTGGTCCATCACACCAGCGGCCTGCGCGACCAGTGGGACCTGCTTGACTTGGCAGGCTGGCGCTATTCCCTCGATCTCATCACGGATGACGACGTGCTCTCGATTATGTCCCGGCAGAAAGACCTGAACTTCCCGCCCGGTTCCAAGCACATGTACTGCAATACGGGTTACACACTTCTGGCTCAGGTAGTAAAGCGCGTGAGCGGCCAGTCGTTTCGCGAGTTTACCACGTCGCGCATCTTCCGGCCGCTCGGCATGAAGAGCACGCACTTCCGCGACGACCACGCCGAGATCGTCAAGAACATGGCCTACGGCTACGAACCCGCGAAAGATGCTTTCCGAATCAGCATCACGAATTTCGACACCGTAGGTGCTACCAGCCTCCTGACGACAGTCGAAGACTTGGCGCTGTGGGACGAGAATTTCTACAACCCCCGCGTGGGCGGCCCGGAGATGATCAAGCAAATGCTGGAGCCCGGCAAGTTGAGTAATGGCGAAAAACTCCATTACGCCTTTGGGCTGGTTATCGGCACATATCGTGGACTGCCAACGGTGGACCACGGTGGCGCCGACGCGGGCTATCGCTCTGACATGATTCGCTTCCCCGACCAGCATTTTACGGTCGCCTGCCTTTGCAACCTGGCCGTCACCAACCCGAGTGAACTGACACGCAAAGTGGCAGATATCTATTTGGCCAATTCCATGACGCCAGCCGATCAAGCGGATGCCGGCACCGAAAAGGCCGTGCAGCTTCCGCAAGAAAAACTCACCACCAAAGTAGGGACCTACCTGAATGCGGATGGCGGCCGGGCCCTGCGCATCACATTGAAAGACGGTAAGCTGAGGTTCACGCCGGGAGCAGAAGAGGATAGTTTTGAGATGAACGCCCTGAGCGAGAATGATTTCCGTCTGGCGATTGCCCCGGTAAACTTCAAGTTTGAAGCCTCGAAGCCGGGTGGCCCGCTACGGATGATCCTGAAGGGCAGTGAGGGAAAGCCCGAGGTTTTCGAGGCCGTGCCTGCTTTTACGCCCACTGCCAGCGAGTTGAGCAGCTACGTTGGGTCCTACTACAGTGAAGAGCTCGAGCCGATCTATGCCGTGAGGGTCGACGATGGCAAGCTGACGCTGCACCGCCTCAAGAACAAGCCTGACGCGCTGCGCCCAATCGCCCGCGACCTCTTTGCCGGGTCCGCAGGGAGCCTCCGCTTTAAGCGAGATGCACAGGGCCAAGTCTCCGGGTTTGTCTTGAATGGGGACCGGGTGCGGAACATACGGTTTCAGAAGGGATCAGGCCGGCCATAGATTTTGCCTGGCCCACGGATGGCCGCCGCCTGAGTCGCCCGGTCGTTGCGCGAGTCTTCTGTATCAGCCCAGTCTTCCCGCCATACTTGGGATCGCGTTGAGGGTAGCGTAGCAAGGCTAGTGACTAGGCCCGCGAGCTGGTTAGGCCTGCGCGAATGGCATGGGCTCGAGGCCGGGCCTTCAGGTGCTTCGCAGGCTGGCGCACTGGCCCGCCTGTAGTAGAATAGCGGCACGAAAAGCAGCCGACCGCCAGAAGTCAGCGGCCAATGAGGCAATCTTGCCACGGCAACACTTACTGAAAACATTCGCGGGTGGCGCATACGTCACGACGCCTTATGTCGTGATGTATGCGCCCCTCAGAATCGCGCCCCTCGGAATCGGCAGACAGAAGCGCCGACATGCCAAGAAAACGGCCCGCCTGTGCCCCGCGGCCCCGAAGGGGCCGAACATCAGTAGCCGTGGGTGAAACCCACGGGAAACGTTGCCCTGAACCTTCGACCCCCGCGGGGTCGAACATCCTTCCTCGCTCCTGGTCCGTAGGTTTCACCTACGGCTACTGACCTTGTTCCCCTTCGGGGAACGCGGCCAATTCCTAACGTAAAGAGATCTGTGACGCACTACACTAGCACGTGTCGGGCTTGGATGCGGCTAGCGCGCACCCCCGGTGGGGTCCGCGGTCCGGAATTTCCATTCCGCGAGGAAAACTGACAAAAGCCGCGGACGAGTTTTGGAGTGCGGCAGCTTGCTGCCGCTTTCGCTCGCCGCGAGCTTGCTCGCGGCCTTACCGTCTCTTTGTAATGCCGGCCAGCAAGCTGGCCTGAGAGAAAGCGGCAGCAAGCTGCCGCAGCGAAGACCGGGTGTTTCAATGCGCTGGTGAATTAGTTTTCGAGCTGGACCGAGCCGTTGCCGTTCTTTCCGGCGGCCTTGGGGTCGAAGGGCACGGAGAATTGCCGCTCGATTTTCTCACGCATGCAGGGGCCGGAGTTGTAAATGCAGAAGGGATAGACCAAGCCATTGGGGGCGGAGTAATGGATCACGCAGCGCTTGACGCGGGCGAAATCGTAATTGTAGGCATCCATGAAATGCATGCCAGCCACCAGCAGCGTCTTGTAAGTGAAGGTGCCGTCGCCCTTGCCTCGGCCATAATCATGGTCGGTCATGCCCTGCAGCGTCTGCAGGAAGCGCTCGAAGGTCAGACCCGGCGGGGCAAACTGCGGCTTGAAATGGCGGCGAAGCTTCTGCCAGGCGTTGATCTTGGTGAACATCTTGAAACGCGCGCCTTCGGCTTGGCGGGCCAGCAGGTCGATATCGCGCAGCATAGCGGGCATATCGAAGAAGCGGGTGATGGGGACGGCCGTCTTGGTTTGAGGGTGAACGTAGAGATAGGTCCCCATGGCGCAGTGGGGGTGAGAAGTGAGGTTGGGGCGATTGTAATTCTGCAAGTTCGAGAGCAGCTTTGAGAAAGGCGAGATGCAGGAAAGTGGAAACCAATCCTCGTACTTATCGGTCAAGCCGGTCTGGTCGGCCACGGCGTGGGCGAGGTCAGACTGCGTGAAGCGCTTGCTTTCGAGTTCCCTGCGGTTGATGCGGCCCGTGAAACAAACCGGTTGGAAGCTGAATCCGCTGACGCAATCGACGTTGTCGATGGCCAGGCGAATCATGTCGCCGATCTGGTGGTCGTTTACGCCTTTCACGATGGTGGGAACAAAGATGATCTTCAAGCCCGCCCGGCGGCAGTTTTCAATGCACGCCAGCTTTTTCTCGAGCAGCCGCTGGCCGCGCATGCGAAGGTAGACGTCGTCGCTGACGCCGTCAAACTGGAGGTAGAGGGTGTGGAGGCCGGCTTCCCTGCACTTCCGCGCGAACTCCTCGTCGGCGAATTCAATGCCGTTGGTGGCGCACTGGATGTGCGTGAAGCCCATCTCCGTGGCCATGCGCAGAACGTCGTGAAAACGCGGATAAAGCGTGGGCTCGCCACCTGAGAATTGCACCACGCGATTGGGTACAGGACGCTGCTCACGAAGCGTCTTGAGCATCCCGCGCACCTGCTCGAAGGAAGGCTCGTACAGGTATCCCGCGGCGTTGGCGTTGGCAAAACAGACCGGGCAGGTGAGGTTGCAGCGGTTCGTGAGATCCACGTTGGAAAGCACCGTGTGCGAAGTATGGAGCGAGCACAAACCACAATCCTCCGGGCAACGCGCCGCGTCGGGAAATTGCGGGTTTTCGATTCCCCGGTTGTCGCCGAACTCGAACTCCTCCATCTTGAGGTAAAGCTTCGCGTCCGAGTAGATCAGATCCCGAAACTCGCCATGCTCTGCGCAGCCCTTTTCCATGTACACCGCGCCATTCTCTTCGAATAGCCGCGCCTCGATCTTCTGCAGGCATTCCGGGCAGACGGACTGGGTGGTCTTGGGCAGGCCCTTCTGTACGGGCTCAATCGGCGCGCCCGCAAAGGTGGCGCGCGGTTGAAAACGCTGGAAATCCCTCCGTCGCGGGGTTCGTACATCTGGAGTGATAGTAACGGTGGCCATTATGCCTCCTTGAAGATCAGTCGCGGCAAAATACGCAGAGTCAGGTAGCCGGGGCGCGGGAAATCCTGGAGGCCTCCACTCTAGAGCCGCCTGGCGAGGAGCAAAATCCGCCCGCAGAGGAAGGCCTTTCCCGCCGGAGGCCAGATTAGACCATTCCAACCATTGCAGGAGCAATACTAAAAACGCGGATGGCGAGAAATGGGCGCTGAATG
>Ga0187817_10000946_pt1 | contig 13455 bp, 7 predicted proteins | sample NC_wetland_sal_i_17_FD_132431 | JGI IMG/M metagenome (GOLD analysis project Ga0187817, IMG submission 132431) | Wetland sediment microbial communities from Neuse River Estuary, North Carolina, USA - SO4_2 | ecosystem: Environmental > Aquatic > Freshwater > Wetlands > Sediment | place: USA: North...
AGTCATGGAAAGCCAAGTAACCGCTGATACAGGTTGGGGGGAGAGTGCAGGTACGGCCCGCGTGCTGGTGGCCGACGATCAGCCCCAAGTCTTGGATGCGCTGTCACGATTTCGTGACATGCCGCAGATCTCCCGAGGTAAGTTCGACCGCCTTCGACCCGCAGTCGCCGGATTTACCACCAGTGCGCTTGATGGATATGGGCTTCGTCGTCGTTTGCCTCTTCGCCCGCCACCGTAGGCCTCCTATCCGGTTCTTGTTCATCGGCTCGCGTCTTTGCTCCACCCTTCTTTCAGGCCCCGCCTCGCGGCGAGTGTTATTTCACCCTTGCGCTTTGCTAACCCTTCACCTCCATCCGGTTGGGTAGAGGACTTGCACCTCCTAGCTGTCGAACATGCTCGGCACACAAGCAAAAGGCCATCGGGGAGCACCCGATGGCCTTTCACTGTGGACCAAACTGCAGATATTTCCTAGGCCAGAACCGCCTGGTACTCCTCGTAAGCTCCTTTGAAGTCGGTGATCTGGTGGCTTCCCTCGAAGTACCAGATCCTGGTGGCGACCTCATCGAGCAAGTCCTCATCGTGCGTAACGAGAAGTACCGTTCCCTGATAACGCTGGAGAGCAATGTTGAGTGCATTGATCGATTCGAGATCCAGGTGGTTGGTGGGCTCATCGAGGACGAGGACGTTCGGCTTTTGCAGCATGAGCTTGCAGAAAATCAGCCGTGCCGCTTCGCCGCCGGAAAGAATATCGGTACGCTTGTCGGCATCATCGCGAGGGAACAACATCTGACCCAGCAAGCCCCGAATCTCTTCATGCGATGCCGAAGGATCCCACTGATGAAGCCATGCGAAAACGGTCACGCCGGGCTCAATCAAAGCCTTATGATCCTGAGCGAAATATCCAACCGCGGCCTCGTGTCCCCAGATGACTTTTCCCTCGGTGATGAAGGGCCCGTCGTAGCCGCTGGTTTTGCGCAGCTCAGCATCCAGCACGGTCGGAGAGTTCGCCAGCAGAGCATTGGTCAAAGTCGTCTTCCCTGCCCCGTTCCGGCCCATCAACGCGATTTTCTCGCCGCGGATCACACTGGCAGTGAAGCTACGAATTACCGGAGTCGAGTCGTAGGATTTCGTCACGCCTTCTAATTCCAGAATGTGCTTCCCGGAAAGCCGCTTCTGCTCAAATTTCAAGAACGGACGCTGGATGTTTGACTTCGCCAGTTCCGTCACCTGCAGGCGCTCGACTTCCTTACGCCGTGATTGCACCTGGCTGGAGCGGGTGCCGGCGGAGAAGCGCGCAATGAACTCGTTAAGCTGCGAGATTTTCTTCTCCCGCTGCGCGTTTTGCGCTTCGATCTGCGAGCGAATCTGCGTCTTGGCCACCACCATATCGTCATAGGTGCCGGTATAAGTAATGATGGTTTCGTAATCGATGTCGGCAATGTGGCTGCAAACCCCGTTCAGGAAATGACGATCGTGCGAGATGACAATGAGCACACCCTCATATTCATTCAGGAAGGTCTTTAGCCAGTGGATCGAATCCAAATCCAAGTGGTTGGTGGGCTCGTCAAGTAGCAGGGCCAGGGGATGCCCAAACAGAGCCTGCGCCAGCAGCACACGGACTTTTTGTCCGCCTTGCAGTTCCCCCATTCTTCGTTCGTGCAGGTCGTCGGGGATATCGAGGCCTTGCAGCAGAATCGCGGCGTCGCTTTCGGCGGTGTAGCCGTCCTCCTCGCCCACTATGCCTTCCAACTCGCCGAGCTTCATCCCGTCCGCATCCGTCATCTCCCGCTTGCCGTAGATCCCGTCTCGCTCCTCCATCGCCGCCCACAGTCGTTTGTTGCCCATAATGACCGTGTCGATAACGCGATAGCGATCGAACGCAAACTGGTCCTGGCTCAGTACTCCGAGCTTTTTCGGGCGGACGACAGTTCCCTTCTGCGGCTCCAGCTCGCCGGTCAGCAGCTTCATGAAGGTGGACTTGCCGGCCCCGTTTGGCCCGGTCAGTCCGTAGCGCTTCCCCGGTGTGAAGCTGGTAGAGACCTCGTCAAACAGAATCTTGGCGCCGAAGCGCATGGACACCTTGCTTACTGAAATCATAGTTTTACGGGAACTGCGGGAATTGCCTAAAAGGCGGGAACGCAGCTACTGCATTTAGAATATCACGACCGGTGCTTGGTTTCGGTCGAGCCACCAACACGACGGTAATCGGAAAGTTACGTGTTAGAGATGCCGGCAAAACTTAAGGAGTCAGCTCAGCCAGGGACCTCATGAACGCCATTCAACCATCTCATCTTGATCTGCAGGCAACCGCCAGACAGACCATGCTGGAGCATGGTTTCGAACCTGATTTTCCTCCACCAGTGTTGCAGCAACTCAGGGAACTCAAGACGCGCCCGCCGCAGCTAGTCGCCTCTAAAGATGTCCGAGATCTGCGGAACCTGCTCTGGTCTTCGATCGACAACGACACCTCGCGAGACCTCGACCAGATCGAAGCTGCCGAGCGTCTGCCCAATGGAGACGTCAAAGTGCTGGTCGGCATCGCCGATGTGGATGCCTTTGTGACAGCGGGTTCCGCCATCGACGGCCATGCCGCAAAAGAGACGACGACGGTTTATACGGGCGTGCGGAATTTCCCCATGTTGCCAGAGGAGCTCTCGACTGGCGCAACCTCGCTTCTGGAAAATGCTCACAGGCTGGGCGTTGTGATTGAGTTTGTGGTCAGCAAGGATGGTAGCGTCGGTTCCAGCAATCTCTACCGGGCGCTGGTTCGCAACAAGGCGCAGCTCACTTATAACGCGGTGGGAGGCTGGCTCGAGGGCGGTGGTGCGGCTCCGGCAAAAGTGGCTGCGTCCGCCGATTTGCAGGCACAGCTCCAGCTCCAGGATGAAGTCGCGCAGGCGCTCAAGAACCAGCGTTACCAGCATGGTGCGCTCAACATTGAGACCAGCGAACTGCATCCCGTCGTACTGAATCAGCAGGTCGTGGACCTGGCGAACCAGCAAAAGAACCACGCCACCGAACTGATTGAAGACTTCATGATCGCGGCCAACGGAGTGGTAGCGCGTGCGCTCGAGAAAGTGTCATCCCTGCGCCGCATCGTCAAGACGCCCGAACGCTGGGACCGGATTGTGCAACTCGCCGCGACGCACGGCAACAAACTTCCAGCTCGGCCGGACTCGAAGGCGCTCAACGATTTTCTGCTTAGTCGCAAAGCTGCTGATCCCGACCACTTCGCCGATCTGTCGCTCGCCGTTATCAAGCTGATCGGGCCGGGTGAATATGTCCTGGAGCGGCCGGGAGATCCGGAGCAGGGACACTTCGGTCTGGCGGTGCAGGATTACACGCATTCCACCGCTCCCAACCGGCGCTTCGCTGATGTCGTCACTCAGAGGCTGATCAAGGCTCTGCTTTCCGATCAGCCCGCTCCTTATTCCGACGAAGAGCTGGAAGCCATCGCACAGAATTGCACTCTGAAGGAAGACGCAGCGCGGAAAGTTGAGCGAGAGATGTCGAAACGGCTGGCCGCATTGGCGATGAGTAACAGGATTGGCGAGACATTCGATGCCATCGTCACTGGGGTGACTCCACACGGGACGTTTGTCCGGGTGTTGCAGCCGCATATCGAGGGCTTGCTGGCCCAAGGACAGCAAGGACTGGATGTAGGAGACAAGGTAGGCGTGAAGCTGACCCGTACCGACGTCCAGCGTGGATACATAGATTTCGCCCGCGCCGGGTAAATGAACGGAGCTATCCTCCATACTATGAGCCTCCACAGTCCCAACGGAGATCAGAAGCTGATCCAGATCGTGGATTCTGCTCTGGCCGACGCAGCTCGTCGCAGCGGTAATTGGCTGGCCTGTCGTAGGGGTTGTACGCAATGTTGCATCGGAGCATTCTCCATCAACCAGCTTGACGCTCTTAGGCTGCGACGAGGGCTGGCAGATCTTGAAGCGCGCACGCCGAAACGTGCGGCTGCCGTACGTCAACGCGCTCGCGAGGCGGTGAAGCGGCTATCCAAGGGCTTCCCGGGCGATCCTTCTAGCGGATTGCTGGATGACGGGGAGGAAGCTGAACAACGCTTCGCCGACTTCGCCAACGACGAACCCTGTCCCGTGCTCGATCCCAAGACCGGACTTTGTGAACTCTACGAATCCCGCCCTATGACTTGCCGCGCCTTCGGGCCACCGGTCCGATCGGACGATGGCTTGGGCGTCTGCGAACTGTGTTTTCAGGGCGCCACGGACAAAGAGATTGCCGCCTGCGAAATGGATCCAGACCCGAACGATCTGGAATCAACTCTCCTCGAGAAACTCGAAAACAGTACGGGAACCCGCGGAAATACGATTGTCGCCTTTTGTCTGGCGCGGTGAGCCCCGCAGCCGCTTCAGTCTCGCAGTCCCGCCACCTTCCCGCGCAGCACGGTGATTGACGCCTTCGGAAGCGTGAACGTTGTTTGTGAACCTGCCGTTAGCGTAGAGGCCACCGGCGGATTGTCAGGGTCAGGATGGCTGTTGGGACCGTCGTTGATCCAGACGTACTGCTCACTGCCGAAAGTCACAAGCGTGACCGGCCCTGAAAAAAATGCACTTTGTTTGGTCCGGGCGTCCTCAAACTGTACGCGCAGCGTGTGCGGATTGGTTTCGTCACGGTTGACCAACATCAAGGACCAGTTCCCATCGGGCCGCCGCACCGCATAAGTCGTGACCAGCACACTACCATCGGCGTCCTTGATGTCCGTGGATGAGGGGAACATGTGGTGTACCCCAGCACGGTGCTGCACCCATTCCAGGTTGATCATGTGGGCGGCAAAGTAGGGCGAGGTATATCCCTTGATCTCGTAGTGCTCATCGGAAACAAAGTTCGACCACGAGGCCCATCCGAGACAGGTGTTACGGACACCCTGAGGCTGAATCGGCGAATGATAAAAGGCAGCGCCACCACCCTCGAAGAACGATCCGACATTGTCGGCCAGCCACAGTGCGGCAAAAATTGTCGTCATGGGGCCGGTGAGAGCTGCAGCCAAATGGTTCTCGGTCACCATCAACGGCACATCCTGCGGTACGCCATCATCTCTCCACACTTGCAGGATGTGCTTCATCAGTTGCGGTTCGATGTATAGACTTTTCCAGGTGACGTCGCACGCTTCGAAGGGATAGTGCTCGAAAGACACAAAAGCTAGATCGGATAGGCGTCTGTGAGCTTTCAAGTAAGCCAGGAAACGGCCCATCCACGAAGTCTGGCCCTGCGCGTCTGGCCACACCTGGATGTCTTCGTTCACGCCCTCAAATGCTGTGCCACCCAGCTTGAGCTTAGGGTCAACCTGGTGAATGGCAGTGGCCCACTGCAGGTAGAGGGCGGCGTAGTCCTCCGGCATGGCGTGCTTACCGTCAGGTTCCTCGCCCATCTCTACGTAACTGATGCGGTAGCCTCGCCGCTCAATATAGGCAATCTGTGCAGCGGCATCGTCAGGTGTCCCGTATAGCATGGTGACCGGTATCATCGCCGGCAAGTTGTTGGTCAGGCCGCTGGTAAAGAAAAGATCGAACCCGCTGTGCTGGTAGTTCCCGCTGTCATTGACGTCGGAAGCTGAGTGCCAGGGATCAATCGACGAAGCGGCAAAAGTGGTCAGCCTCTCGCTGGGATCTTTCGATACCTCCACAAAGGCCCCACTGTTATCCAGATTGCCCGCCGCGATCCGCTGGATGGCATAGCCAACGCAATTGCGGACGTCACTCGATCCGTGCTCATCACAAGTGTTCGAGGATTCCATCATCAGCACGCGCAGGAATCGCGTGGAGACGGGCGTGTCATTGAGCTTCGGAATCACAGTGCCGCCCTGACCTTTCGTGAACGCGCCAGAGGGAAAGAGTTTCCATTCCCCCTTGGGGCCTGCATCGAAATTGAGCGCGTCCGCTCCCGTCCAATACTCGACCTGATAGGCGGTGGCATAGGGACTCGCCCAATCAATGCGGATTGCGTTTACCGGCTTCTCAGTTTTCAGGTCCACAACCACCCATTGCGGATGCAGCGCGTCGCTTTCGCCTGTGAACTTGCTGGTGAGATACGGATTGCTTTTCCAATAGGTAAGGTTCATCTCCTGCACAGGTCGATCTCCGCTGGTTGCGAAACCGCGGTGGGGCAAGGCATAGGCCAGTATGTAGCGGATGGGCGCCTTGAGTTCGGTGCTGCCGGTGAAGTATCCGCTGCGATGGGCAGCGTCGCTCCAGGTTCCATTTTCGTTCCAGTGCCACGCGGCCATGCGGAGTTCAGTGTTGTTACGGTAAGTGATTGGTCCCCAGCCGGCGGAGAGAGACTCCTGAATGATGTGTGGCGTATAGATTCGGTCGATGTCCATGCGAGACAGAACATCAATCGAACTGCCGAGGGCGCTATCGGGATCGAATGAGTTGATGACGTGGCTCGGCGTCGCGTCAATATGGACGGTCGCTGGAATCGATTGGGCTGCCGCAGCACCACTATGCATGACGATAGCCAGCAACAAGAGAAGCGAAATCATGATTTTCATAAGTGTGCGTATTTTCTCACGTTCCCTTTTGGCGTACGCAATATTGATAGACAAGCAACTTCCGAATCAGGAGTTGAGCGGCGGGAAAGCTAGCGCGGTGGCTGCCCGGGGGGCAGCGAAATGAGCGCCGATCGCTGGACGTGACTCCGGCGAGTTTATGCCTCGCGGAGGGCGATCATCGGGTCCACCTTGGTCGCGCGGAGTGCGGGAATGTAGCTGGCCACAAAGAACAACTATTTGCAAAAGCAAAGGCATGAGTAGAAATACGGCCGGATCACGGGGACGTACGCCGTAGAGCAAACTTCCCATCAATGAGGCGGTCGCGGCGGAGAAGGACATGCCGGCAACGATTCCGACACCCGCGAGGACGACACCTTGTCCGCTATTGGCCAAAAATACAAAACTGTTTGGGACCGTTTCGAAAAAACGAATCCGGGAAAAAATTCACGCATCCAACAACAATTCTGATTCTCCAGGTTCGATGTCTCTTGAGGGCACCGACTACATGAAGCGGGAGCATACGATGATCGCGAGAATTTGGCAGGGACGTACCCGGCCAGGCATGGGCAAACCATACTTCTCCTACTTGGAGCAGACGGGGCTGAAGGAGTACAGAGCAACCGAAGGTTTCAAGGACGTTCTCGTCCTGACTCGGGAGATTGGAGATGTCACCGAATACGTTTTGATCACGCTTTGGGACAGTATGGATGCGGTGCGGCGCTTTGCCGGCCCCGACCCTGAGCGCGCGGTCTACTACCCTGAAGACGATCGCTACTTTCCGGAAGACGAGCGGACACCCTATGTACGGCACTACGAAGTGGGTAACGCGCGTTGATGGAGTGTCAAACCCGCCGCTAGCAGTCGGCAAGCTTGGGCAAGCCGACGACCCCAGCCGTGCCGCACAGGCCACCCTGCATTTGTTTTGGTGTTGTGTCAGTCGCAGAAGTGTCCAGATCCCCAATCTGAAGCGTTCCACCAGATTTCATAGCACTCCATATTCACGCTCCCAAAATCGGGAGATTCGGGCGCAGAAGTTCTTCGACGAACCGAAAGAACCTTTTCGTTTTGAGCCGGAATAATTTGGCGCTGGGATTGCCTTTCAGGTAGGGAGTCCCTGCAGTCACTCATGACAGTGACATATGCAGAATGTCTCGAACTTTCGCGATTGTTGGGTCCCTATGGAGGAGGAGTCATGAATTGCAGTCTTCACCGTGTGGCCGCCGGCACTTTGTTGAGTCTGGTGCTTTTACTTGGCGTATTCGCTTGGGCGCAAGGTATTGTAACAGGTTCAATCTCTGCCGTCGTGCAGGACGCGCTAGGTGCTGTCATCAACGGCGCCGAGGTTAGGGCCGTTGACATAGGCACTAAACAGGAGTTCAGGACCGCAAGCACCGCGGCGGGTATGGTTGCGCTGCGATCGCTACCTCCGGCTACCTACGAGGTCACAATCACCGCAACGGGTTTCGAGAGATATGAGGCAACCCAAGTTTCCGTCGCAGTCGGCAAAGATACAGCGCTCGGGATCGTGAAGCTGAGAGTTGGCCAGGTGTCGGAGACGGTGAGCGTGGAGAGTGCGGCCCCGCTGGTGGAGTCGACCACCAACCAACTTTCCGAGACTTTTGATACTAAGAAAGTCACCCAGCTTCCGATCGGCAACACTTTTGACTCGCTGTCTCTGTTCGTCCCGGGAGTCGCTACGGTAGGCGATTCGGGTTTCAGTAACGCCAATGGAGCAGAATTCTCGGCCAACGGTCAGCGCTCCCGCTCGAATAACTTTCAGATTGACGGGCAGACCAACAATGACAACACGGTGGGTGGGCCTTCCTTCGGATTTGGGAACCAGGATGCGATCGCGGAGGTACAGGTCATCACCAACTACAGCGCCGAATACGGACGGAATGCGGGTTCCGTAGTCAACTACGTCCTCAAGAGTGGTACCAATCAGTTTCATGGTACAGGGTTCGAGTTCTTGGATGGCGACACTTTTGACTCGCTGCAGAACCAGCAAAAGAATCCGCTATTGGGCTTTTGTAGTCCGGGGCAAAACCCCTCCACTGGTTGCATCAAGCCGGTAGTACCGCAATTCGTCAACAACCGCTTTGGGGGCACGGTGGGCGGGCCCATCAAGAGGAACAAAGCCTGGTTTTTTGCTTCGACCAACTTCGACCGTCAGCGCACCGGCGCGGCGCCTCAGTCAACGGCACCGACCTTAACTCCGGATACGAACGGAATTCAGGCGCTGGAAAAGGCTTTCCCCAATAGCCCTGGAGTAGCCGCCCTGGCAACCTTTGGACCGACTTCGATCAAGCTGGGCAACCCCACGTTTTCTAACCTGCAAATGGTGCCGGTAACGGTGAACGGCGTCACAGCCAACGTTGAGGAAGGAGCCTTGACCCGCTTCGCCCCGTCGATTTTTAACGATTATGAAGCGACCGCTCGAGTGGACGTGCAACTCACGGACAAGGACCGGTTGTTTGGACGCTATTTGTTCCAGCAGGACCTGTTCACCAATGTGTTTGGGGGATTTCCGTCGTTTGCGGCGGGCGGCTTCATTGACGAGCCCAGCCGGAACCAGGACATCGGTCTCGACCTGACCCATACCTTCTCCAACACGATTCTGGACCAGACGCGCTTCGGATATTCCCGAGCCCGGCTGGCGTTTGATGGTGGCGCATACCCGAATTGTCTGATTAGCACCCTCACAGGCTGTTTCCCGCAGATTGCATTTGCGGGAAGTGATGGCACCGATGCTGGGTTCGGGATCGCCGCGAATTTTCCGCAAGGTCGCATCATCAATGTCTACGAGCTGCAGAACAATGCTTCGTGGGTAAAGAAGTCGCACCTGCTCAAGTTCGGCGGACAGTACGACCGGCAGAGGTCGCCGCAGATCGGATTGTTCAATATCTCTGGAGCATACGTGTTCCCCAGTTTTGCGGCGCTAGTGGCCAACCAACCGCAAAACACCACCGTGGCGAACGGGCTTTTCGATGTACCGCTAAAGGAAAACGACCTCGCCTTCTATTTCCAGGATGACTGGCGGGTAAAGGATAACCTGACCCTGAACTTAGGGTTACGCTGGGAGTTCAACCAACAGGCGGTGAATTTCCTGCATGACCAGTCGGTCGCCCAGCAGACCGGGCCCCATCCGTTCTGGAGTACCGCGCTGGCGCTGAGCCAGACGACAGTTGCGGCATTGCCTAATCACTACAAGAATTTCGGCCCGGTGGTGGGTTTCGCGTGGACGCCTCGGATACTGGAGAGTGTTCTTGGCTACGACAAGACCGTTTTCCGGGGTGGCTTCCGCATGGCCTACGATTTCCAATTCTATAACTTGGGCTCTAACGTGGCGGGCAGCGCGCCATTCGTAGATCTGGTGAACTTTCCTGCAGGTTCCGTTCCGGGACTCCCTTCAGGAGGTAGTTTCAACACTCCGGCGGTTCAGGCTTTCCTGATCCCAAAAGCTCCCTCTGGAGGCAACCCCGGGGCGCGTGCGCAGACCACGTTTGCCCCCGACTTCACCACGCCATATTCAGAACAGTGGAACTTCGGAGTACAGCGGCAAATCAGTTCGAAGATTGCCGCCGAGGTACGCTACGTGGGGAATCACACTCTGCACAATTACCAAGCCACCGACGGCAACCCTGCCCTGGGGCCGCTAGTGGCGGCAGGATTTGCCAAGTTGATTCCGGCGGGATTGACGCCCTGCGCCAACCCGGCCCTTCCCGGATTCGCCGGCGGGCTGGGCTATGCCAACTGCAATCTGACTGATGATGTCCAATACGCGACCACGGCCTATTCGTTCTATGACGGACTACAGACCGAGCTGCGGGTGCAAAGCTGGCACGGACTGACCGTGAATGCGACCTACACCTTCAGCAAAACACTGGACAATACCAGCGAGGCTTTCTCTTCAACGCAAAGTCTGGGTGGATACGGCGGGAATACGAATCAGTATGCGCAAAACCCGTTCGACATCAGCAGAGCAGAAAAAGGGTTGAGTGGATACGACTTCCCCCATGTGGCGGCTATCGTGTTTATCTATGACCTGCCCTTCTACAAGAACCAGAAGGGGCTGCTTGGCCGGGCGCTGGGCGGGTGGGAAGTGAGCACGACCTACCGCTACACCAGCGGTCAACCCTATACAGTCGTCCAGAACCAAATCCCCGGATCGTTGTGTGATCCTACCAATTTTTCGGGCGGGGGCATTGATGAGTGCCGGCCGATTTTGAGTAACGCGACACTTCCCTTCACTTCGGTTGGGCAATACTGCGACGGTACCACCGCAACTTGCCTGGCGCCAAACGGAACGACCCCACTTCCGCTGGGCACTTTGGTGAATGTGAACGATCCTTGCCTTAGCAGCTCAGCTGGGAATTCACCTTGTGCGGTAACGCCTATAAACGCGGCCCACTGGATCGTAAACGATCCCACTGCGGCTAAAATCCTGGGCTCGCCCTTCCTCGGGGCCGGACGCAGCTTATACCGTGGGCAGGCCATCAGTACTGCTAACCTTGCTTTCTTCAAGAATGCCAAGCTAACGGAAAAACTCTCGCTGCAATTCCAGGCGCAGGCGTTCAACGTGATGAACGTACAATTCCGGGGCGTTCCCAATGGGGACGTCAACAGTCCGGCATTCGGGAGCACGGAGTTCAACAACAACGGCGGGGGCACGTTCGCCGCCAACACGACCTATGACGGAATCGCGCAGAGGCACCTACTATTTGGCGCGAAGCTGATCTTTTAGGCTCTTTGAACCTTGTGGTTATTCAGCCATGTTGAACCAGCCGGCCTTCGGGCCGGCTTTTTCTATCGTCTTGGGGATCACCGGAGCAGCTAAAGAAAAAACGTCACCCATATGGCGGGGGGGCTGGATGTGGCCAAAATATTTCTGGCTTCCGGCTCAAGGGGATGTGTTTTTCTCTTGACATCCCCTCGTATAGGACCTATTGACCACAAGCCCGCACGCTTCGGGGAGTGAGTACCATGGCGATCTACCAGCAGTGCCCTCACTTCTTAAAGTAGTAAGTCCAACTCAGACTGAGGTAGGATTTCAAAGGAACTCCAACGATACGCTCGAACGGGGATGGATCGGTTGGGAGGGCAAGAGTCTCAGTCGTTTGACCAGTGTAGCCGCTGGCGAGCAGAAAATTAACCGCGATTGACATGCGATTTTCGAGAAATGGCCGCAGTACCGCTCCCCGAATCTCCCGCACGGGCACTCCAGTAAAGCCATCCCCAAGGGGCTTTGCTTTTACGTATTCGAACTCGCCACGCACTTGGAGATGTAACGGCAGTTGATTCTCCGATACAACAGCGTCCCAGATCATGCGTGGAGCTTCCCGCACAGGCTCGCCCGTCTCGGTGTCTCTGGCATCCGCCTGCGAATAGGAGACGTAGACCGCCCCATGAGAGAAGTTCTGTTGCAGGGAAACTGCAAGCACCTTGTTGAGCGATGGGCCGACAATCTCCTGCAAGCCAGTGTCGGGATCGATCTTCGCCAACTCTTGAGAGTTCGAAACACGTCGAAGCGTAACGTACAGTTGCGTCTGCTTGACCACTTTGGAGAACACAAGCTGGTACGCACGCGAGGGCGACAGCAAGGCAGGTTGCCCTGTGCCCGTTCCGATTCGTGGGTCTTCGGTGTGAAACGCTTCGCCGTAGCTGAATGCCACCATGGGAAGATACCAGCGGTCTGGCGGAAGCAGCGTTATCGTCCCCTTTGGGAGCGTTAATGTGGCAAGTTTGTTGAACGAATTCTGCGGATTGATGATGTCCTGATTGTCCATCCAGACTTGTTCCTGTCGAACCCCCAAATCGTAGTGGACGTGCTTGCTTATGCTGCCATCCAAGGAAACAAAAGGTTCGACAAACGACAGAGTCAGATTGTTGCTGGTTACTGGCTGGAAAACGCCCTCATCATCGACGTGCTTCAAATCCAGATTGCGGGGTGCATCTCGTCTGAGGTCTACTCCTGCCAGCAGAGAAAACCACGGACGAACGCTCTGGGTGTAAGTCACCTCGCCACCCGTAACGTTCCGCAATTCACTCTGTTGAATTAAGCCATCGCCAAAATTCGAGCGTAGCGTCAGAGCGTAGTTTCGAAAGAAACCCGAGAAGGAAAACTGTCTCTGCTCGCTAAGCTTCCAGTTGTCGGTCGCCACAAGAAGAACTGTGTGCGTGCGGTCGAGTTGCCGATTGTCAATCGTGTCGCCGGGTACAGGTACATTGATCGGAATCAGACCCGGAATGTCAGAGAACCCGTAGTAGCCGATACCGAAGAGGATTAACTCGTGGCGTCCTAAGATGAACTGGCGTAGTCCATTCAACTTGTACTGCTGGCGGTGTTCCAGCCGTTCAAGGAATCCATTACCGAAGGACGCCTCCATAGCAAGCCACGCATTCGTCTTGGGGTTCGAAGGGCTCCAGCCTGCCATGACGTCCGCATCGCGATCGTCGCCCGTGATCTGTACGAAGCTATTCAAGCGTTCCCTTGGGACGTAGGACGCAGCGAGATCGACAGAGTTGTTTCCCTGCCGAACGTCGAAGGCTCCCCCGTCCACTGTGACGGCTTCAATTGTCGGAGGAATGAGGAAATTCGGATCGGCGTAGCCGTTCCCATGGGCATTGGCGGGCAGGTTGTTTGGATAGAGAAAATCCCCGATCTGAAAGTACTGGGCGATGGGCTCTCCATGATCCCCAGCAACGCCGGGAGCAAAATACTGCGGAGCTTTAATGCCTCCCGATGCGGTTTCGATGGGAAGTCCCGGAATTGAGATTGGTGCTCCGGGGCGACCCGGATTGGCGTCCAGCACTTGGTCGTCGATGACGATGCTTTGGGCGGGATCAGGAGTCAGCAACGACGGGGCGGAAGCCACGACCGTAATGGACTGTGACACCGAGGCCAGTTGACGGAATTGCAGAGTTACTTG
>Ga0187817_10000948_pt1 | contig 13447 bp, 10 predicted proteins | sample NC_wetland_sal_i_17_FD_132431 | JGI IMG/M metagenome (GOLD analysis project Ga0187817, IMG submission 132431) | Wetland sediment microbial communities from Neuse River Estuary, North Carolina, USA - SO4_2 | ecosystem: Environmental > Aquatic > Freshwater > Wetlands > Sediment | place: USA...
AACCCGCTTTCCTTCCTGACCGATCAGCTCGACGAACTTAAGGCCAAGGGCACGCATTTCAAGCTGCGGGTGCTGGAGGACGAGCAGGCGCCGCTCTGCACTTTCGACGGCAAGCGGGTCATCAACCTTGCCTCGAACAACTACCTCGGCTTCACGACCCATCCTAAGCTCCGCGAAGCGGCGCTTGCAGCTACGCGAAAGTATGGCGTCGGATCGGGCGCCGTGCGCACCATCGCGGGCACCATGAAAATTCACATGGAACTGGAAGAGAAGATCGCGCGCTTCAAGAACGTCGAGGCCTGCGTGGTCTTCCAGTCGGGATTCACGGCAAACGCGGGAACGGTGTCGGCATTTCTCGGCAAAGACGACTACATCATCTCCGACGAACTGAATCACGCCTCGATCATCGACGGCTGCCGTCTTTCGCGGGCCAAGATTCTCGTCTTCCGCCACAAAGACGTGGCCCACGCCGAAGAGCAACTCGCCAGCGTGAAGGGCCAGCCGGGGAAAAAGCTGCTCATCACCGACGGCGTGTTCTCGATGGATGGTGACATCGGCCCGCTGCCTGGACTGTGCGAAGCGGCAGAGAAATACGGGGCAATCATGATGGTGGACGACGCGCACGCCTCGGGCGTGCTCGGCCGCCAGGGACGCGGTACCGTCGATCATTTTGGGATGCATGGGCGTGTTGACGTTCAGGTTGGAACCTTGTCGAAGGCGATTGGCGCTCTCGGCGGATACGTGTGCGGCACACGCGATTTGATCGATTTCCTCTACCACCGCGCCCGCCCCTTCCTGTTTTCGACGTCGCATCCGCCCTCGGTGGCGGCCACTTGCATTGCCGCTTTCGACGTTCTCGAAACCGAGCCGCAGTGGATGGAGCAGCTCTGGGCGAACACGCGCTTCTGGAAGAAAGAGCTCGGTCTGCTCGGCTTCAACATCGGAGGCCAGACCACTCCCGCCAGCGAAACTCCGATCACGCCCATCATCATTGGGGACGGCCGCCTGACCATGGATTTTTCCCGTGAACTGTTTAAAGAAGGCGTGCTCGGGACCGGCATCGCTTTCCCCACCGTCCCTGAAGGCAAAGCGCGGGTACGCACCATCATGACTGCCACGCACACCAAAGAAGAATTGCAGCAGGCACTCGAAGTGCTGGAGCGCGTGGGGAAGAAGATGGGAATTCTGGGATGATTCCGAAAGCCACAGGCGCCAGCCAGCTGCCTGTACTGCATATGTCGACTGCGGGAATCCACATTTCCTTGTCGGGGGCTAACTATGATCACCGGCTTCGTTGGCATTGGCAGCATGGGAGGCATGCTGGTTCGGGCGTTCTTGCGCTCCCGGGCGTTCCCAGTCCAAAACGTTTGGGCGGCGAATCGCTCCGACGGCAAGCTGACAGCTCTGGCCGCCGAGTTTCCCGGCATCCACGTCGCCAGCGCCCGCGAGCTTGCCGCCAATTGCGATCTGATCTTTCTTTGCCTCAAAGCCGGAGACGCGGCCAGCGTGCTCGCCCAGATGGAGCCGGAGTTTCGTCCCGGACAGTTGCTGGTCACGACGGCCAGCCAGATTCCACTTCAGGCCCTTGAGGATCGCGTGCCCTGCCGCGTGGCCAAGGTGATCCCCTCCATCACACAGCAGATCGGTGCGGGCGTCGCGTTGCTGATGTACGGTTCTCGCGCCACCGCGGAAGACCACAAGGTGCTCGACGACCTGCTGGGACGCATCAGTCATCCCATGGTGATCGCCGAGTCACAGTCTCGACCGGCCATCGGCCTGGCTTCCGGAGGTCCGGCGTTTGTGGCTTACCTGCTGGAATCGATGGCGGAGGAAGCCGCACGCAGCAATCCTGGTTTTCCACCCGAACTGGCTCTTAGCCTGGTACAGGAAACGGCCAGTGCCACATTGCGGCTAATGACAGAAGCCAGGATGAATCCGGAGGAGGTAATCCGGCGGGTCGCCCTCCCTGGCGGCATGACCACCCTCGGAATCGAAATCCTGTCACGCTACCTGCCGCAGGCGTGGCAAGCAGTATTCAGAGAAAGTGCCGAAAGAGAGAAAACTGCTCGGGAAACGCTCGCGCTCTGACTAAGTCGTTGCCCGCGTCATCTTGCCGCCGGCGCGTCATCGACGATGACCTGCACTAACTCATCAATCGCATCTGTAACTCGTTTGGCCGGGAGATTGAAGTTGTTCGAAAGAATCGAAAACACGACCACTTGTCCGGAATCGGTGGTCGCGTATCCGGAGAGCGCCTTGACGCCACCGAGCGAACCGGTTTTGGCCATCACCCGGTTTTGCATACGAGGAGAGCCGAAGCGGTCGGAGAGCGTGCCGTCCACGCCGGAGACTGGGAAGGTCGCCTTGTAGTCAGCGCCCCAGGGCTGCGTTGAGCAGTAACGGAGTAACTGCACAATGGCATGGGGAGTTACCAGGTTCTGGCGGGAGAGTCCGGAGCCGTCGTAGAAAACGTACTGGTCGTTGGAGATTCCAGCCTGAGTCAGAAATCCGCCAAGCACCTCAAGGCCGCTTTCCGCCGTTCCAGCGTTGCCGCGCTCGCGTCCGAGGAGTCGCAGCAGAATCTCAGCATGCAGGTTCTGGCTGACTTTGTTGACCACGCGGACATCCTGCAGCAGCGGCTTGGATTCGTAACTGGCGAGCGTGATGGGCTGATCGGTCCTGAGCGGACGCGGCTGGCCCTCATTGTCCCTGCCTCCGCGCGAGGGCGCGGTAGCGGTCACGCTGAATGTGGAGAGGGAGGCGAGTTCGGTGTGGCGGGTGCGCTGCTTTCCGTAGATTACGATGCCGCGTTTCTGGAGTAGCTGACGGAAGAGACCTGCGGCGAACTCGGCGGGATCTTCGATGGCAAGCGCCTCTTTGGCGCCGGCGTCATCGAGCGGCATGTTCCCCCAAAGCGTCAATACCGTGGAGCCGGGCTCGCGGTTGACGGAAAACTTGCGTCCGGTGCCGGCTGGCGTGGTGATGATGCGATTGTCGATGCGGTAGTAATCGGCGAAAGGCGTGACGCTGACAAAAGCTTTTTCGCCGGGGCGGTCGGCAGGCAGAGCATTGACGAAGACTACGTTGTCGTTGATGGTCAGGGCGGAAACGGGAGCGCCATCTTCCCCCACGAGGTCGTCCTGGCTCCAGCCTTCGCCGTAGCGCTCGAAGGCGAAGTAGGAGTCGTCGGCCACGATGTCGCCGTCGATATATTTCACGCCTTTTTGCACCAGCGCGTCGGCGAGGGTTTCGAGGGCTTGAATAGGATCGTCGTTGCGTTGGGTACGGAGATCGTAGGGGAGTTCGCGTCCGGAGAGATTGGGATCGCCGTGCCCGACGAGGACGAGATCTCCGTTCAGGCGGCCGTACCGGTCGAGAGTGCCGGTAGTTTCGACGGTGGTGCGGAACTTGTAGTCGGGACCGATCAGGGCGAGCGCGGCCGCGGTGGTAAAGAGCTTGGTGTTCGAAGCGGGGGTGAAGAGCTTGTCCGCGTTTTGCGAGTACAACGTCTTGCCCGTCGAGATCGAAGCGACTTCGATTCCCCAGAAGCCACGGGCGAGATCGGGAGCGCTGAGCACCGCGGCAACGCGATCCTGTAATGGCCGATCCGGTAATGGTTTGACGGGTGCGGCCAGCAAAGCCGCGACCAAGAGAAAGATGATGGGCAACAGACGCGCAACTGACCGCGGGAAAGACATTACGGGGATTGTAGCATCCAGGAAAAATGGGTTCGTTCTAGAATAGCGGCAGCATGCGGGCAATTTTTCAGTGGAACCTGGGCACTCGAATCCTCGAGTTGGGGCGGCGCACCCTGATCATGGGCATCGTCAATGCAACTCCCGATTCGTTTTCGGATGGAGGACTCTACATCGATGCCGGGAAGGCTGTGGCTCACGCCGAGCAGTTACTGGACGACGGCGCCGTCCTCATAGACGTGGGTGGAGAGTCGACGCGGCCCGGGGTTTCGGAACGGGTATCCGAGGAAGAAGAGCGCAGGCGGGTGTTGCCCGTGATCCGCGATTTGAAGCGGCGACGACCGGATGCGGTGATCAGCGTCGATACCTACAAGGCGAGCGTGGCGCGAGCGGCGGTGGATCTCGGTGCAGAGGTTGTGAACGACGTCAGCGGGTTCCGCTGGGATCCAGATTCGAAGATGGCAAAAACGATCGCTGAGCTCAAGGTGGGAGCGGTCTTGATGCACAGCCGCGGGCGGCCGGAGGAGTGGCGGACGCTGCCGCCGATTGGCGATCCGGTCCTGCTGGTGAAGCGGGAATTGCGGCAATGGGCAGAAGCGGCAACACTGGCCGGCATCAAACGCGATCGCCTGGTGCTCGATCCTGGATTCGGTTTCGGAAAGAGCTTCGACGAAAACTATCCGCTGCTGGCGCACTTCGCCGAATTGCAGCAGCTTGGATTTCCGCTGCTGGCAGGAGTGTCGCGCAAGTCATTTATCGGGCGGACACTGGCGCGCGAGGGCAGGGATGCGGAAGTTGCCGAACGCCTTCACGGGACGCTGGCTGCGGAAACCAGTTTGATCCTGAAAGGGGCGCATATCATTCGAACCCACGATGTGCGATTTGCGATGGACGCGGCGCGCGTCGCGGACGCGATCATGGCGAGTGGAGGATAGCGCGAAGCCTGGGCTCAGACGCGCGCAGCTTCGGCCAGGGAGGTGTTGGCTCCGAGCACCGGGAGGCGAATTTCAAATACGGCGCCGCCTTCGGGCCGGTTGTAACAGGTGATTTGTCCCTTGTGGTCCTGAACCACGCCGTAGGTGGCGCTGAGGCCGAGACCGGTGCCTTTGCCGACCGGCTTGGTGGTGTAGAAGGGATCGAAGACGCGCTCGGGATCGCGCAGGCCGGGTCCGGAGTCCGCGAACTGTACGACCACTTCGTCGCTCTCGCGCCAGAGGCAAACCTGCAGACGCCCGCCGCCGCTTTCCTGTAACGCGTCCACCGCGTTTTCGACGATCTGAAGAAAGGCCTGCAGAAGTTGGTTGGGGTTGCCGAGGACGCGAGGCACCGGATCCTTGCATTCGACGGTGAGGCTGATCAGCTTGTTTTCGAGCTTGAATCCCTCCATTTGAACCGCGCGCTGCAAAAGAGGCTTCAGTTCAAGAGGATTTTTTTCTCCCGGAGTCTGCTGGGCAAAGCTGAGCAGATCGCTGACCAGTTCGCGAGTGCGCCGAGCCTGCTGGCCAATTTTCTGCGCGTTAGCTAGTTGCTCGCGGCTGAGGTTGCTGCTGGTGGCCATGCGTTCCGAGTTGGCCAGGACGGCCGAGAGCGGAAACTCCAGCTCGCCGGCAGCGAGCGCTACCAATTCTCCGAGCGAAGCCAGCTTGGCTTGCTGAATCACTCTTCCATGCAGCCGCTGGAGGTTTTCGAAGCTCCGGCGCGAATGCTTGAGCAATCGCAACAGCCTTTGGTCCAGCAGGTGTTGTCGGAGGAAAACGACAAAAGCCAGTAGGGCGACGCCGCCCATGGCCACCTCAAAACGGATCTGGCGAAGGGATGGCTGGTCGTGGCTCAGGAACAATGCCCAGTATCCCATGAACGGCAAAGAAAGCAGGGCGAGCTTCGAAAGTTGAGGAGCGACTGGGCGGCTGGCACGCGCGATCGCAGGTGTCCCCTGAGCACGAAGGCAGCGCCGCCCGTCGATGGCAACCCAGAGGAAGCCGAGCAGGGAGGCGAGGAACGGAAGGTCGTAAATTCCGCCTGTCCGGTAGACGCCGCGGGCGATAGCAGCATTCATGGCTTCCGAGGAAACTGCGTAGAGAATGCTGGCGAAAAGCATGTTGCGATAGACATCGCGCCACACTCCGGAACTGGTGAAGAATGCCCATGCGGATGCGGCAATCAAGATCACGTTTTCGACAAGATAGAGCACATCCCAACGCGGGATGGACACGGCAACATTGGGAACGATGTATTCTTCGGGAAACACGAAGAAGGCGTACACCACGACCCACCACACCAGCACCATGAAGACATTGAGCGCGCTCGGCAACATGCCCTCGCGCTCTTCCGCCTCATGGGGACGGATGGCCACGGCCGCCATGATCGGGACCACGTGCAGGAACAACACGACATCTCCCGGGAAGGGGTCGGGCAATGGTTTGCGAATCACCACCTCAAACCACGCCCACATGAATTGGTTGAATGCCCACATGACCAGGCCCGCCGTCATAAGACTCCAGAACAGGCGCGTATGACCACGGCTGTCGAAGGCGTTTCTGGCGGAGGGGATGCAGGCAGCCGTGATCACGAGCAGCGGGATCAAGTCACCTATCGCCAGGCGAAAGAAGGGGCTCGGGAACACCGCGGGAGCAAGAACAAAGACCAGCAGCAGACCAGCTCCCCAGAGGAGCGGCGGGATGGGGCGCAAAGACACTGCTTACCATCTTATGACGTTTGCCAAGATATGTTTAGATCACGGACTGGTTACTGGGTATCACCACGGTAACCGTTTCACCACGATGGGTCCGTCGTTGGCCGTTAGTCGCTAGTCGTTTGCGAGGCGCTGGTTGCCAACGACGAACGACTAGCGACCAACGACTTCTTTTGGAGCTGCGGGCGGCGGCTGCTAGAATTGCGTTGTTATGGCATTCCCCGCTAACCGCCTGCGCCGATTGCGGCGCACTGAAACCCTGCGCACCCTGGTCCGCGAGACCCGGCTGGCGCCCGAATCCCTGGTGTATCCATTGTTCATCTGCCCGGGAACGGGCATCCGTAAAGAAGTGCGCTCCATGCCCGGCGTCTTCAACCTTTCGGTAGATGAGGCGGTGAAGGAAGTACGCGAGACGCGTGCCCTGGGAGTCCTTTCGATCATCTTGTTCGGGCTGCCGGAGAAGAAAGATGAAGTTGCCACCGGCGCCTGGGCCGAGGATGGCATCGTGCAGCGGGCGGCGCGCGCCATAAAGAGTGAGGTGCGAGACGTGCTCGTGATGGGCGATGTTTGCCTGTGCGAGTACATGTCGCATGGACACTGCGGCATCGTAAAAGCAGCCGGGCCGCAATCGCTGGGCGCGGCTGTGGCGGCGCCACCAGTGGCCGCAGAGTACGAGATCGTGAATGATGCCAGCCTGGAGTTGCTGGCGCGCACTTCGGTTTCGCTGGCGCGGTCGGGCGTGGATATCATAGCGCCGTCGGACATGATGGATGGGCGAGTGGGAGCGATTCGTGCGGCACTCGACCAGGCGGGATTCGAAAATACACCGATTCTTTCCTATGCGGCCAAGTTCTCTTCCGGTTTCTATGGGCCGTTCCGCGAAGCGGCGGATTCAGCGCCGCAGTTTGGAGATCGCCGCTCCTACCAGATGGATCCGGCGAATGTTCGTGAAGCCATGCGCGAGATTGAATTGGACGTCGAAGAGGGCGCCGACATGATCATGGTGAAACCCGCCATGCCCTATCTGGATGTGATTGCTGCGGCTCGCGACCGCTTCGACCTGCCGCTGGCCGCCTATCAGGTATCGGGCGAGTACGCGATGATCGAGGCCGCGGCCCGCAACCAGTGGATCGACCGGGAGCGCGTGATGATGGAGTCGCTCATTTCGATCCGCCGCGCCGGGGCGAGCATAATTCTGACCTACTACGCCAAGGAAGCGGCAAAGCTGCTGGCCTAGCTTTCAACTTTCCGGATAGGCCAGACGAACCAGAGTTCTCTCCGAAAAAGGCACGTAGAGCAAGCCCGCAGTCGCGGCGAACGCCAAGCCCACGCCGATCTGCGGAAGCAGGAGGAATGGCGCGATGGCCCAGAGCTGATCGAGCGCCAGCACGAATGGGAAGAGCCGCCCAAATGTCCGGCCCAGCTTGCGGAAATCGAAAGCGACCGCGGACAACAAATAGAACCGCAGCGGGATTCCCACCGCTCCTGTCACCAACACCGCACCCACGATGGCGAGCGCTGGCCAGCCTGGGATAAAGCTGCTCGCAACCCGCTCCACAGCATAGAGGTGAGCGAGTCCGCTGACGTAGAAGATGAGATACATCACCTGAATCAGCGCGAAAAGCGAGCGCACCAGTCCGCGATGGGGAATGGGCACGTGCAATTCGGGGTGCAGCACGATCTGGGTCGCAGGCGCGGTTGCCGGTTCATAGTCCGCTGCGACACTGTCGACCGGGGCAATGAAGCGGTATCCGCGGCGGGCCAGGGTTTCGACGAAGCGTGGGCTCGATGCGGAGTCGCCCAACGCCTCGCGAATTTTGTTCACCGCGGTATTCACGCTGTGATCGAAATCGACGAAGGTATCGGCGGGCCAGATTTTTTCGCGCAAATGGTCGCGGGTAACGACTTGACCGGCATTCTTCAGCAGGGCAGTGAGAACTTGAAACGGCTGCTCCTGCAGCCGGACGCGAGCCCCGTTCTTGCGCAGCTCTCCGGTCGCCAGGTCGACTTCAAAAACGCCGAATCGCAAAAGCCTGGCTTCGCGGTTGGAGGAAGGCACTGGCATGGCGTCGCGCCCGTAGTGTACCGCGAGAGGATGTCGTTGGTCGTTAGTCCCTGGTCGTTAGCAAATGCCGCTAGCAAACATTTTGTCGTGAACGACTAACGACCAACGACCAGCAACCGAAAAGGCTACAATAGCGGCGTGGACGTCCCCACTCCACCGAAGCCGGCCGCTGACAACAAGCATCAGCACCACCATTCCATCTACGCTGCCGAGGCCACCGGATTGCTTCTCATGGCGGTTCTTCTGCTCATACTCACCATCATCCGCTACTGGCGGTACATCCCTTGGAGCGCGCACTGAAGCTGTCGAAGTCGGACCGCGAACCGCTGGTTGTCGTCGTGCTGGGTCCGACGGCGAGCGGGAAGACCGCTCTGGCGCTGGCCATCGCACGGCGCCTTCATGGCGAAATCGTCAACTGCGACTCGATTGCGATGTACCGCGAATTTGAAATCGGCACGGCCAAGCCCAGCGCGGCGGAGCGCGCGGAAGTTCCACATCACCTCCTGGATTGTGTGGATCCGCTCGCCGAGGTTAGCGCTGGAGAATATGCTCGCCAGGCGCGGCAGGTATTACGTGAAATTGCGCAGCGAGGACACTTGCCCGTCGTCAGCGGAGGAACTGGACTCTATCTTCGCGCCCTTCTCGAAGGACTTTTCTCTGGTCCGCGGCGGTCGGAAGACCTGCGCATCAAGCTGCGCGCCCGCGCCGAGGAGCGCGGAACCGAGTACCTGCACCGCATCCTGCGCCGTCTCGACGCTTCAGCAGCGAATCGCATTCACGCCAATGATCTTCCCAAGGTGATCCGGGCGATCGAGGTTTGCCTGGCCTCGCCCCGCCCCTATCGTCGAACTATGACTGAACTTTGGCGGCAGGGACGCGAACCGCTACAGGGCTTTCGCATTCTTCGTCTCGGACTGCATCCCGAGCGCGAAGCTCTATATGCCCGCATCGACTGGCGCGCCGCGAAGATGTTTGACCAAGGACTGACCGCCGAGACGGAAAGGCTTCTGGCGGAGTACGGTGAACGAGCCCGCCCACTTGCGTCGTTAGGATACAAGCAGGCGCTCCAGCTCTTGCGTGGCGATTTGAATCGGGAATCGGCGCTCGCCGCGGCGCAGCAGGCGCATCGCAACTATGCCAAGCGCCAGATCACATGGTTCCGGCGAGAGCCGAATGTGCATTGGCTGGCCGGGTTTGGCGACGACCCCGCGGTCCAGGCGGAGGGCATCGCAACTATCGAACCGCAAATTTGAGAGAGGTCGTCAGAAGGCTGCAGGACGTTCCCCATCTACTTTTGCTATTGTCAATTCATGCGCCGACATTTGCTGATGATCGCGCTTCTGCTCGCCGCGACGATTTGCTTTGCCAGGGACAAGAGCAAAGAGCGATTTCTGCGAGCCGGTCCCATCCATTTCGATAAAGCCGGGCGGAAGTGGGCCGACAAGACGTTGCGCAAGATGTCGCCCGAAGAGAAAGTGGGCCAAGTCTTTGCCATCTCGGTGAGAGCGCAATTCCTGAATGATGCCGACCCCCTCTTTGTTCACCTGCGTGACAGCGTGAGCAAGTATCACATCGGATCGCTGGTCATGAGTGTCCCGGTGGATGGGCCCGTTCTGCTCAAAAGCCAGCCCGAGGTTGCCGCCGAGCTGCTCAACCGGCTGCAAAGATCATCCAAGCTGCCCCTCATCGTCTCGGCGGATTTCGAGCGAGGCGTGTCCATGCGTCTGACTGGCACTACCGTTTTCCCCCATGCAATGGCCTTTGGAGCGACCGGGCAAACGGAAAATGCCGAAGCTTTTGGTCGCATCACCGCGCTGGAGGCGAGGGCCGTTGGAGTGCATTGGAATTTCTTCCCCGACGCGGACGTGAATTCCAACCCCGCCAATCCTATTATCAACACGCGCTCCTTCGGAGAAGATCCGAAGCAGGTGGGCGATTTTGTGGCGGCGTACATACGGGGCGCTCACGAAGGCGGCATGCTGGTCACGGCTAAACACTTTCCCGGACACGGCGACACCGCTACCGATTCTCATCTCGGCCTCGCACATGTCACCGGCGACCGCGCGCGGCTCGATGCGGTTGAACTGCCTCCGTTCCGGCGGGCGATTGAGGCAGGCGTCGACGCGGTGATGGTCGCGCACGTAACCGTCCCCGCACTCGACCCCGGACCCAATCGGGTGGCTACAACTTCCAGGCCCATTGTGAGCGGGCTGCTGAAAGAAGAAATGGGATTCAAAGGGATCGTCGTGACCGATGCCCTCGACATGGCGGGGTTGACACGACTGTACGCGAAGGATATCGGCCGCGCCGCCGTCGAGTCCTTCCAAGCAGGCAATGACATGCTGGTCATCCCGGCCGATCTCGATGCCAGCTACCGCGCGATGCTGCAGGCGGTGCGTAGCGGCGAAATCGACCGCTCGCGGCTCGATCAATCCGTGCGCAAGATCCTGGAACTAAAGGCGTCTCTCGGTTTGAACAAGGCGAGGCTGGTGGACCCCAGTCGCCTTTCCAGCGAGATTGCGAAGCCGGAGAATCTGGACACCGGCCAGCACATTGCAGACGAAGCGATTACGCTCGTCCGCGACAACGGTAAAGTGATTCCGCTTCGGGTGGTTGAACCTTCTCTTGGAACTGCAGAGGCCGCGCTTCCGTATCAATCTTTGACAGAGGTGAGCGACCGTCTCGTCGTGGTGATCTTTTCCGACGACCTGCGCACCGACTCCGGACGTATGCTCGAACGCCAGATTCTAGACCGTGTGCCCGACGCCCGCGTGATCTATGTCGATGCCCGTTCGGCCACTGGCATGAAGGCCCCGGTGGTCAAAGCCGTGGAAGCAGCAGAAAGCGTGATCGCGGCGGTATATGTGATTCCGGTCGCGGGCAAGGCAAAGCGGGCCGCCGGTGGAGGTTTGACGAATACCGTCGCCATGGACGACGCAACAGAATCTTTACTCACGGCGATTCTCGATCACGCCGCTGATCGCACCGTCGTACTCGCCATGGGCAATCCTTATGTGGTGCAGGATTTTCCGGCGATCCAGAATTATTTGTGCGCGTTCTCCAATGCCACCGTGTCGGAAACAGCGGCTGTGAAGGCGATCTTTGGGGAGATCCCGATCCGGGGTCATCTGCCGGTTACGATTCCGGGCATCGCATCTCGGGGTGAGGGTCTCGAACGCCCCGTCCGGCCAATCTCTCAACCCAGCTCAGGAGGTTCCTCCCATGTTCAGCCGTAACGCTCTCGCAAGATTGTCCTTGGGCGCGATGTTGGGCGCCCTCTGCGTTCTTCCCGCTTGCAGCATCAATGCGAACGACAAAAAGGATGGCGAGAAGCACGTTGACATTAAGTCTCCGATTGGTGATTTGCACGTTAGCGAGCAAGCCGATATCCGCGACGCCGGACTGACGCCCTATCCCGGCGCCAAGCCTGCTCCGAAAGAAGACAGCGACAACCAGAAAAGCGCCAATGTAAACCTTTCGCTTCCGGGATTCTCGTTGAAAGTGGTGGCGGCAGAGTTTCTCTCCGATGACGCTCCCGACAAAATCATCTCCTACTACGACAAAGAGCTGCAGAAATATGGCAAGCCCATTCAGTGCAAAGGCGCCTGGAGCGGTGGCCACGTGCAAACGGAAGGCGGCAAGGATGAAATGTCCAAGCCCGTCTCCTGTGGAAACAACGGCAGCGGAGACTCCGTGGAGTTGAAGGTTGGCACCGAGGGGAACCAGCACATCGTCGCCGTTAAACCGAACAGCAAGGGCACCCGCTTTGCCCTGGTTTATGTGCGTATGCACACCGGCAAGGACGATACGATCTAGGTGATCGGATCATCGGGCCATCTTCAACCCCTGCACCTGGTGCCGTGCCTTGCTCTCCGCTTCGTTGTGCGCTAGCTTCAAAGACGTGGAGCATCCTTGCCAGCAGTGTGGGACGACGGTCGAGGACGGGCGGCCGTTTTGTCCGCAATGCCGGGCCCCTCAAATTCACGTGCAGGTTGCGATTCCGGATACCGGAGTTGCTACCGGCTTGAATTCCGCGGCGGACGAGTTTTCTGCAGAGACTGTTCAAACCACGCGTTCCGCTCGCCCCAGCGTGATGGCGGGAAGCGCGATGGACCGTGGAGTCGCTGTTCGTGCCGCGCTCAAGGCCGGAGTGCTCGGCTTTTTTTTCGGGATGCTTATTCCATTTCTCGCCCTTGTGCTGGCCGGAGCATTGGCTGTCTATTTCTACCGTAATGAAGGTGGACGCGTCCTTCCTCCCGCTCTCGGATCGCGTCTGGGGGGAGCAGCGGGAGTTGTCGCCATCGCCATCCAGTCCATTTATTTCACCATCTGGATCGTGGTTTTCCATCGCCAGAAGGAATACATCGATTCCGTGACACGATTTGCCCACTCCATTGGGGCCGATGCTTCAATCCCGGACATTCAAGCCAGCATCCGGAGTCTGTTCACTCCGGCGGGGCTGGCCATCGGCCTCTTGCTTCTGATGATAGTTGCCCTGGCGCTCGCCTCAATTGGCGGTGCGCTGGCCTCGCGGTTTATGCGGCCGCGCCACACCCGCATCTAATTCCACCACAATCGGTGCGGGTTTCAGGCGCGCCCTTGCTCTCGTCTTTCGGCACGCGTATGATGCAGCGTTTATGAACACACCCGCGTCAGGACGTCCCCTTGAGATCTATCAGAAAGCGCAGCTGATGTCCGCCTCCGAGGTGGAGCGCACCTTGATCCGCCTGGCGCATGAGATTCTCGAGAAAAACAATGGCGTCGAAGATCTGGCTTTGGTCGGAATCCGCCGCCGGGGAGTTCCACTGGCGGAGCGGCTGGCAAGAATTATTCAGCGCATCGAAAAAAAGCCGGTACCCCTCGGCACGCTCGACATTACCCTCTATCGCGACGATCTCTCGACCCTCGACTCCAAACCCGTGGTGCAGAAAAGCGAGATGGAAATTCCCATCACGCCGAAATCGGTGGTGCTGGTGGACGACGTGCTCTATACCG
>Ga0187817_10000949_pt1 | contig 13444 bp, 13 predicted proteins | sample NC_wetland_sal_i_17_FD_132431 | JGI IMG/M metagenome (GOLD analysis project Ga0187817, IMG submission 132431) | Wetland sediment microbial communities from Neuse River Estuary, North Carolina, USA - SO4_2 | ecosystem: Environmental > Aquatic > Freshwater > Wetlands > Sediment | place: USA...
GTGGGCAGTTCCCATTGCGGAACTCGGTCCAATAGGGCCGGAGAGGTCACCAGGGCCACGGCCTCGGCGTTCGCCATGCGATCGCGAACCGCGTCTTCCATAAATGCTTCGAAAAGCGGGCTGGGGATAGCTCCAATCTTAATGATTCCGAGAATAGCGATATAAAGCTCCGGCCGCCGCCCCAGAAACACGAAGACGCGGTCCCCTTTAACAATTCCCAGCTTCCTCAGGGCGTTGGCAAAGCGATTGGACTGAAGCGAGAGGTCTTCGAACGTGAGCCGCGTCGTGCGGTCGCGGTCGGTATAGATCAAGGCGAGCTTATTCCGCCGGCCTCGGGTCAGGTGTCTATCGATAGCCTCATGCGCCATGTTCACCTTGCCGGTACGGCTCCAATCAAACTCTCTATGAGCATCCTCCCATTTGAAACTCCTGTAAGCAGCCTCGTAATCCGGCAATTGATGCTTGCCGGGTGCATCCGTAGGATGCAATGCGTTGTTCACATTCACCTGTGTCTTGGTAGCCATGGTTCCCCCTCATTCCTGATTCGATTCAGGCACGGATCGTCTCCCTAATCTATGGGTGTTATACCGAGGGCATCGAGGATTCTCGCTCTGCACCGAACTGGAAGCAACCTCGGAAAGAACGGAGCGAGATTCCTCGCTGCGCTCGGAATGACACAGACAGAAGATAAGAGCAGCGGACCTCAAGAGGGGAGGTCCGCGCTACCTCGCCCCCGATACGCTTCATCCAATAGTTCAACCACATGGAGTACTCGGCGTCCGCCTCCCGCGCGCGAAACTCCGGCACGCAATTGGAGCATGCAGCCGGGATTGGCCGTCAGGATAAGATCTGCTTTCGTCTCTTCAATCCGTCGCATCTTACTCTGGAGGAGTTTGTCCGCCAGTTCGCCCTGAACGACATTGTAAATCCCGGCGCTTCCACAACAGATTTCCGATTCCTTTAATTCCACCAGCTCCAGGCCCGGCACGGCCGCCAGCAACTTCCTGGGCGCCGATCGAATTTTCTGAGCATGAGCGAGGTGGCAAGAGTCCTGATAAGTCGCCCGCAGTCGAGTTACGGCAAATTCCTTATTAAAGTCGATGCCTGCCAGGAATTCCGTGACGTCTCGAAGTTTCGCAGAGAAGGCCTGCGCCGGCACGAGGTAATCCCGCTCTTCTTCTTCAAAGAGCAGCGGATAGTCTTTCAAAACCGAGCCACAGCCCGCCGCGTTGGTAATGACCGCATCAACCCCATCGGACCCGAAGGCGCCTATGTTCCGCTTGGCCAGCGCGCGCGCCAAGTCGCGAATTCCCGCATGGACGTGTAAAGCGCCACAGCATCCCTGCTCGGCGGGAATGATTACCTCGCATCCATTCTTCGCCAGCACGCGCACCGTCGCATCATTCAGCCGCGCAAAAGACAGATTGGCGATGCATCCAGCAAAGAAGGCAACTCTGTAGCGGCGAGTTCCGACCGCCGGAACCACGCTGCCCAGGCGCCCTGTAAAAAACGGCTTTTCCATCCGCGGCGCGAGTGCTGCTATGCGCTCCATTTTCCACGGCAAGATCTTCAGCAAGCGAGAGGCAAGGACCAGCTTTTCCAGGCCGGACCTTTGGTAGAAACGCAGAATCTTTCCCACCGCCTCCAGCCGTTTACGGTGAGGAAGGATTTCGTAGAAGAAGACCTTTCGTAAAAGTGCGGCGAGAGGCGGGCGCTTGTAATACCTCTCGATTTGCCCGCGCGCCGCCTCCACCAGCTTCCCGTACTCGACACCCGACGGGCACGCGGTTTCGCAAGCGCGACAATCCAGGCAGAGGTCGATGTGCCGCACGAAGCTCTCGCCCAGTGCTAGCCTGCCCCGTTCCACCTGAATCATTTGATAGATGCGACCGCGAGGAGAATCCATTTCCAGGCCAAGTTCGCGATACGTCGGGCAGGCATTCAAACAAAGACCGCACCGAATACACCTCGAGTAGTCCGCCCAACGAGGAGCTTCGCCGGGACCGTACCCGCTGCCATGTGCGTCGAATTTTGTTTGCGTATTCGTCGTGCTCAAAACGGCGCCCCGCCACTAGCTGTCATTCCGAGTGGTCATGGGCCTGCGGGCCACCCGTAGTCCTGAACGTCATATAAGTCGTCGTCCCCGCGAAAGCGGGGACCCACGTCAGGTGCATTCCCGCTTTCGCGGGAATGAGGTCACTTTTTACGGAGCGAGGAATCTGGCTCTGCCGTGCGGGAGGAAGGAATCAGGGCAAGATTCCTCGCGGAGTTTACCCTGAGCACACAGAGCGAGATCCTTCGCTGCGCTCAGGATGACAGCGAAGGGCTCGGAATGACACGCCTTTCTGGCTTCTGCTTTCTGCCCGCTGAAAGCTCATGGCTGATAGCCGACAGCTTCTTTCTAAATTCCTCCCACAAACCTGCCGGGCGAGAGGACGCCTTTAGGATCCCACGCCGCCTTTACTCCGCGCATGGCTTCGAAAGTGTCGCCCGGCGGGCCCCACACATCCGATTCAGCATTGAAGCCGTTTGGATATTGCTCCACCACCAGCGCTCCTCCCAGGCTTTCAGCAGCCTTACGAGTGTTCGTCACCACGCGGTCAGCAACCTTTCCGAGCTTCTCTCCCCATAAACCCAGATGAACTATGCCAACTCCCACCTGGGCAATGCCGGCCATCCTTATCTCTTCACCCTCCGCCCCCCGCTGCGCCAAACTGAGAAATTGCTCGGTGCTCGCAATCGGAAGGCTGGCCTTCAGAACCAACACTTCCGGGAATGAGCCCGCAAACAACTGCTCAAAGTTTATTAACCAAGACCAGCATCTCTCTGCCGTTTGCTCACTCACCTGACGGCTCCGAACACCCACGGACCGTCCCATTTCGGCGAGGTCCCGGGCGTGCCTTTCCAGGATTCTTGGCGAGCCACCCGCTTCTACCCAGAGCTCCACTCCATGCGCTTCTCCCGAATGTGGCCCGTTGCCGAGAAGGTCCGATGCTGCGGGGTTCAAGAGGACCAGGCACAGTGGTTCCAAAGGCGAGTTCAGAATTCGTCTGCGCAGGTCGCGAGCCAGATCCAGTGTCCCCGTTTCGAGCACCCAAGTTGCTCGCGAGGCGGGGCGCGGAAACAATTTAAGGCTGGCTTCCACGATCACTCCCAGCGTGCCGTAAGAGCCCACGAGCAGTTTGCAGAGATCATATCCCGCCACATTCTTCACAACACGACCGCCGCTCTTGATCAATCTCCCTTCTGTTGTGGCAACCTTTATTCCCAGCACTATGTCACGCGCGGAGCCGAAGCGAAGGCGCAAAGGTCCCGCCGAATTTGTTGCCAGGATGCCCCCAATAGTTGCATTTGCGCCACCGCGGGGGCGCAAGGGGAGCCAAAGGCCCTCACGGCCCAAGAAATCCTGCAAGTCCCCCAGTCTCATGCCCGCTTCCACACTGATCGTCAAGTCAGCCGGCTCATAATGCCGAACATGGTTCATTTCCTTAAGTGACAAAGCAAGGTCATAGCGGCAGGGCGGGCAGCCCTGGGCGAGCTTGGTGCCATTGCCGTGAGGGATCACCGCGAGGTCATGGTCAGAAGCGAACTTCAGGACCCCGGCAACACTCTCCGCTGTAGGCGCGTCCACGATGTGCCAGGGAACCCTCCCTCCTACCGCCCGCGCCGCACAGGCTGTGGGTTCCGAAACCACACGAGCCCCACCGACTATCTCAGCGAGGGCCGAATGGACGGAATCGACCGCCGTCGTCACAGCACGCCTCCTGGACTCACCGAAGCTCGCAGTTCGCCGCACATCTTCCCTGTAGGAAGAACTTTCCCGGGGTTGAAGCGCCCCTCGGAGTTGAAGACTCCCTTGATCTTTCGCATCATGTCCAGATCATCCGCTGAGAAAAGGAAGGGCATCAGGTTGATCTTCTCAATACCTACGCCATGTTCGCCGGTGATCGAACCGCCCATGTCAATGCATTTGGCAAGGATTTCTCCCGCGGCCTCACGCACGCGTCTGGATTCATCCTCATCGCGAGGGTCAAACAGAATGATGGGATGCAGGTTTCCGTCACCGGCATGAAATATGTTCCCTATCTTGACACTGTACTTGGTCCCAATCTGTCCAATAAACTCCAGCATTTCCGGCAAACGGGTGCGAGGAATCACTCCGTCCTGCACGTAATAGCTTGGGCTTATTCGTCCCAGGGCTCCGAATGCGTTCTTTCTTCCCTTCCAGAAAAGATCGCGTTCTTCTGCCGACCTTGCCCGGCGAACGTGGCGCGCCCGATTCTCCTGGCACACCGACTCGATGTGCAGAGCGTCTTCTTCCACCGCTTCTTTGAGCCCTTCGACCTCGATCAGCAGAACGGCGGCGGAATCCATGGGATAACCGGCGTGGGTGGCTTCCTCGATGGCGCGCAGCGTAAAACCGTCGATCATTTCCAAGGCAGCGGGGGTGATGCCGCGGGCGGTAATCGCCGCCACCGTACGCGTGGCGTCGATTATGCGGTCATAGACTGCCAGCAAGGTTGCCACGCTTTCTGCCTTGCGCATCAGGCGAACGGTTATCTCCGTCACGATTCCCAGTGTCCCTTCGGACCCCACGAACAAACCAGTGAGATCGTAACCGGGAGCGTCCCAAAACTTGCCACCGGTATGAATCACTTCCCCACTCGGCAATACCACTTCTAGTCCTAAGACGTGATTGGTCGTCACCCCGTGTAAAAGAGTGTGAGGCCCCCCCGCGTTCTCGGCGACGTTTCCGCCCAAGGTGCATGCCTTCTGGCTGGAAGGGTCCGGCGCGTAGTAATATCCGGCATCCGAGACGGCCAGGGTAAGATCGAGATTCACCACGCCCGGTTGTACCCTGGCACGCTGGTTTTCGAGGTCAATTTCGAGGATGTCCTTCATTCTCGCGAAGGCAATCAGGATGCCGCCCTGCCAAGGAATGGAGCCTCCGCTCAAACCCGTTCCCGCACCGCGGGGAACGACCAAGAGCTTCTGACTAGCCGCAAACTTCACAATGCGGACAACGTCCACCGTGGTTCGTGGGAAAACCACGACATCTGGTGGGTGAAGAGCAGAGAGGCCATCATACTCGTAGAGCATCACATCATCAGGCCGCCATAGCACAGCCTCGCGTCCCAAGATTTTCTCGAGTTCGCGGACCAAAGCGGTAGGCTTCATGAAGCATCCCGCGGGGGAGCTGCCTAATCGCATGAACGCGCAGAGGGGAAGAACGAGTCGCCCTGCCAGAGCAATCCAAGAACCCCGCAATCTGAGTATATCTGAACTGTTCGATCTTGGGAAACAGAGTCTCAAAAGCGGACAGTCCGCGGAACGTTGTTTTTCGAGGTCTCCGGTGAAAAACCTGTGGATTCAGTTCCTTGGCACATACCCTTGAATGGCACCGGAATTGCCTAAGAAGATAATGGGCTGCAAGAGTTGGCGGGCGGCGGTGTACGCAGAAACGAATCTCGAATTTCACCACGCCACGTGGTGCTTGGGCTTGACGTCATTTTGTGGAACTTCGCGCGAGGCGCATGCGTATTTGCCGGTGAGTGGGGAAGCTAACAAAAATATCGTGCGGACGTCTAAGGGATAGGCAAAGGGACTGCACGGCCGGTGACAAAGATGTTACAAAGATGTTACCTAAAAGGAGAAAACTCGAAAGGGGCTCATCACGTCTAACGTCGTGAGTCGGTGAAAAGAAGTAAGGGGTTAAACGGAATCTCTCCGCTGAAGGTTTGGCGGCCTGGGCGAAGAGAATCCCTGGGAAAAGACTCGGTGACCTTCCGGCCCCGGCTTTTCATTTAACCCCACGTGATTGTAAGGGCTTTCGCAACTGAAATGCAAGGGGCAAGCAAATAAAGTAGTGACTCAATTTCCGCTGGCACGGGCATCCTGCCCGTGCACGGTCACGGCCAAGATGGCCGTGCCACATCAGAATGAGTCACCACTGCAAATAAAGTAGTGTCCCAGTTCAGTCGTGGCAATTCGAGTCCGGACACTGCCGCAAATAAAGGTTGAGGTGCGGTTTCGTCGGCAAGACGGACCGCCGGTATCAACAAAGACCAACCAACAGCGAAGGAGGATCCAATGGATATCAGAAGGTATCTGGGGATGTCGATTCAAGCGGCGGCTCTGCTTCTGGCCTTCACGCTGCCAGGCTTAGCCAAGGATTCGCGAACTGTCACCCTTAACCGCGATGTAGTTCTCAGCGGTAAGACTCTTCCGGCGGGTCAGTACGTAGTAAGGTGGGTGACTCATAGCCCTCAGGCAATAGTGGAGTTCGCGCGCGACCACAAAGTTCTTCTCTCGACAGAAGGCAAATTCGAAGACCGCGGTAAGAAGTACGACTCCAATATGATTGTATACGAAACGGCCGCGGATGGCGCCGCGACCATCAGTGAGATTCGCTTTGCCGGCTCGAGCCAGGTCCTCGTTTTCAACCAATGACACTTCGCCCCGGGAGCCGCCGCGCAGGATCTGCAATCTGACGCGGCGGCTGCACCCGGGGCCCGCCACCACTCTTGCCGCGGTAAGGACCTAAGGGAAGTAAAGGAGCCGGTCGACGTGTCGGCCGGCACGGATCAATAAAGGCCAACCAGAGAAAATCAATTCAGAGAGGAGGGAGGAATGAAGACGAACATCAGAAAGTGTTTTGGAACAGGGATCCTGTCTTTGGGGCTGCTTTTGGCCGCCGGTATTCCCGCCTTGGCCGCCAACTCCGGGACTATGACCCTTGCCCATGACGGTATCCTGCATGGGAAAACTCTGCCGGCAGGCACGTACAGCGTGGAGTGGAAAACTCATAGCCCTGAGGCCACCGTACAATTCGTGCAGCGCTACAAGGTCGTCCTCTTCACGAAGGGCAGGGTCGAGAAGCGCAACAAGAAATACGAATTCAATTCGGTGGTTTGCGACGTCGCAGCGGACGGGTCAAGGTCCATCATTGAGATTCGCTTCGCTGGCTGGAACAAGGTCCTCGTTTTCGATCAGAACGTTTCAAACTGAGAGCCACCGAGTTCGAGTAAATTGACTTGGCGGGCCGCGTCCCCGGCCCGCCAACAGCGATCGCTGAAACACTCAGAGCGCGTTTCCAGATTCCCACCCGACATGGTCCCCTCTGAAGAGTATTTGAATAAAACATTCCCGACCCGGCCGCCATGGCATGCTATCATAGCACTTGTATCTCACGGTGCATGCCGCACACCGGCAGTGCTGACCCTGCCTCGCGGGGTCAGCAAAATGGGAAGGCGAGGGAATGCCGACCCCGTAGGCACGGGTTTAGGCTACTCAGGAGAATGTCATATGCACGATATCATTTCACTTCTAAGCAGGAACGGCTTGTGGGTGATGATCATCGCGGTGGTGGCAATCGGCGGGTGGTTCAAGTTTCGCGAACACGAGCTCCGGGTCCAACAAGAGCTGCGGACTAAAGAGATGGAGCACCAGCAAAAGATGAAGGAACTGGAACTCGAGTTGGAGAAGACCAAAGCAAGGCAGGCGCCGTAGGAGGCATGGGGGCGAGTGACCAAGAAGAAAGAATCAGAGGTCGAGGACGTCTTACTTTAGAACCCAGCCTTCCTCTTGGTTCGCAATTCTTTCTGCCTAATCTTTGATTCTTGGTCCTCGCCGGGGCTGTAATTTGGTTGTCCTCCCTTGCTGCTTGTTGATTCTTGCTTGTTGATTCCTGATTCTGGATTCTTGTTCAACTCCTCGACTCTTTTATGGTGCCCCTCCCCCTCACCGACCACATCCGGCGGCGGAGCTTCTGGTTCATTACTCTCGCCCTGATCATCGCCAATGTGTGGGTCTTCTTCTTTGAACTGGCGCAGGGTCGCGGCATCAACCGGCTGGTCTCCTTCTATGGAATCGTCCCGGCGCGATATCTCACCCGCTACGGATTCGCGAACCTGACCGTGGCAGGTTTTCTTGTTCCCGTCTTCGTTTCCATGTTCCTGCACGGAGGCTGGTTGCACCTCCTGGGGAATATGCTCTTCCTTTTCGTCTTCGGGCGGAGTGTGGAAGACCGCTATGGACATTTCAAGTTTTTGTTTCTCTACTTCCTTTCAGGTTTCGCAGGCGCCATTCTCCACATTATCCTCAACGCGGGGTCGCGCCTGCCCAGCATCGGAGCCAGCGGAGCTATCGCCGGGGTGCTCGGCGCGTACTTCGTCAGCTTTCCCCGCGCCCGCATTACCACACTCATCTTCCTGATCTTCTTTTTTTGGACGATCGAGTTACCTGCCATCCTGGTACTCGGCTATTGGTTCCTGATCCAGTTCGTAGCGGGCTACCAGATGCTGGCAATTCAATCCGCAACGGGGGGAGGCGTGGCTTGGTGGGCCCACGTGGGAGGATTCATGACGGGACTGATGCTCGCCGTGGCGTTCCGACCCGTTCAAAGAGGGCGGGTGGTGGAAGTGCAGTAGGCAGTGGGCAGAAACGCTTCCTTCTGCTTTCTACTTTCTGCCTTCTGCCTTCTCCTTTCTGCCTTCTGCTTTCGTCACAGCCGCGCGCAGAGCCAGTCGGCGACCTCGCTCCTGCCTAACGCTCCACCCAAGTCTGAAGTGGTCATGGCAATCCCCGTAGAGCAGCCAATTGTCTACGCACGCGCCGCGCGTCTGCAAAAGGGGTCAGTTTGCCAAACGCATCCAAGAACACCATGATGAGGTTCCTGCCATCGACCTGCGCTTCCATCACCAGGCACCTGCCGGATTCGTTGATGTATCCCGTCTTTTGCAGCTCAATATCCCAATCAGGACGGCCGACCAAGCGGTCCGTGTTGACGTATTGCAGCCGTCTTCTGCCCGTATCTCCCACAAAGACATCGTACTCGGTGTCTGTAGAGAATTGGCGAATCAGGGGATATTCGCAGGCAGCTTTCACAAGCTTTACCAGATCCAGAGCCGTCGAGACATTTTCCGCGGAAAGTCCGTTGGAGCTGACAAAGTGAGTATTATCCATATCCAATTCACGCGCTTTGCGGTTCATCGCTTCAATGAAAGCCAGCCGCCCTCCGGGATAATAGCGGCTGAGGCATGCCGCAGCGCGATTCTCAGAGGCCATCAGGGCAATGTGCAGCATGTCTTCCCGGGTCAAGCGCGAGCCAACAAGCAAAAAGGAACGCGTGCCCTTCAGATCATCGACGTCCTCATCGCTAACCGCGACCACCTCAGCCAGCGGCAGCTTTGCATCGAGAGTAACGATGGCCGTCATGAGTTTAGTTATTGAGGCAATCGGGGTAACTTTATTGGGATTCTTCTCGTAGAGCAGTCGGGACGTATCGGCGTCAGCAACCGCAGCAATGTTGGAGTGGACCACCAGGTGATAAGGAGTTTCACGAGAATCGGGTTCGTTATCTCGAGATAGGGGCGTGGATGATGGGTGGGGGTCGGTCGCACAGAGCGACGGAGCCGCATTCCAAATTCCAAATTTCAGGTTCAAGAGCGCGCATCCTAATGCCGTCCCCGCAGCCACCTTACAAATTTGCTTAAAAACCCCATAACCTGCAAATGATGGAAAAAAATTCATCAAGATGGTTCCCCGCGTTCACCGCGCAGCAAAGCCCGATTCCAAATCCCGGATTTCCGCTGCCTACTGCCGGCCCCTATTGCCTATTCAGGTTGCTCCCCCCGTTCGCGCTCCGCCAGGTAAACGCCCAAAAGGATCAGGGCGCCGCCGGTGACAACTCTCAGCGTGACCCTCTCCCCAAGCAGCCATGTCCCCAGCAGCGCCGCCACCACCGGCTGGAGGTAGGCGAAGGCTGCTACGCGTGAGGCGGCAAGTTCAGTGAGCGCGAAAGCGTAGAAAAGGTAAGCCGCAACCGTACCCAAGACGATCATGAACGCCAATCCGCCCCACGCGCCCAGGGTCACGTTGGCCCAGCGAACATTAAGAATGGAGCGAGCGGCAAACGGAATCATGAGCAAGGCCCCCAACGCGAAGGTCAGGGTGTTCAGGGTAAGCGCGTCGTACTGATTCGCGATTTCCTTGACCTGAATTGTGTAGTAAGCGAAGGATACGCTGCCCGCCAGCACAATCAGATCTCCTTGCCAATGCGCCGCGCTCCCCGCCTCCTCCCCGCCCAGCGTAAGGATAGCTACTCCCCCGAAAGAGACCAGCATGCCGAGGAACTTGGGTAAGGTCAGTGGCTCCAGCCGCATCAGGCAAGAAAGTGCCAGCACCATGACTGGACCCAGCGCCACGATTAGCCCGGTGTGCGCCACCGAGGTCCGAGCCAAGCCGTTAATGAAGCATATCTGGTTCAGAGTTAAGCCATTGAATGCGACGCCGGTGAGGGCAATCCACTGGCGCCCCCTCAAACGCACCTCGGGCCGTCCGCGCCATGCCAGGAACAGAGCGGCAAAAAGGAGGGTGGCGCCGGCAAGGCGTAACTGCGCCAGCCCCATGGCGCTAAAACCGCTCACAGCCTCTTTTCCTGCCACGATGTTCGAAGCCCAGAACACCGTCCCCCAGAACAGGAGAAAGTGCATCAAGGCATGGCTGTGTCGATGGGCTTGGGCGGAAGCGTGTGGCACTCGGTTGATGCGTGTGCTAGTGCAGCATGCCAACCACCCGAGAAGTGTAGGGGCAACCCTTGTGGTTGCCCGCCCTGCGGCCCAAAGCCTTCGGGCGGCGGGCCGCGGGCGGCCACAAAGGCCGCCCCTACCAGAGGGTGGTAGGCGCCACTCTAGCGAAACTGCTCCTTTCGTATGGTCACTTGTTCGATTCGGTCCAGGTTGGGCTCGTATCCCAGTCCGGGGGTCTGGGGAACGGGGATGGTTCCGCGCGCGCTCACGGTCACCTCCGGGCAGATGATATCCTGCGCCCAGTATCGCTTGCTGGCTGAAACATCCCCCGGAAGCGTGAATCCGGGAAGCGAGGACATGGCAACATTATGGGCTCGCCCGATTCCGGACTCGAGCATGCCGCCGCACCATACGGGAATATTCCTTGCCAGGCACACCTGGTGAACTTGTTGGGCCGAGGTCAACCCCCCCACGCGGCCCAGCTTCACATTGATAATCTTGCAGGCGCCGATTTCAATGGCCTTGCGGGCGTCGTCGGCGCTGTGAATCGACTCATCCAGGCAAATCGGTGTAGAAATCTCCCTTTGCAGCCTGGCATGATCCAGGATGTCGTCCCAGCCCAGCGGCTGCTCGATCATCATCAAATAGAACCGATCGAATTGCTTCAGGTGAGCAAGGTCGGCGAGGGTGTAAGCGGAATTCGCATCGGCCATCAGGGCGATACGAGGAAACGCTGTGCGGATACGCTCGAGGACATTGATATCCCAACCCGGCTTCACCTTCACCTTGATCCGCTGATACCCGGCTGAAACTTCACGAGCAATTTTTTCCAGCAATTCCTCAACGCTGCGTTGGATTCCAATGGATACGCCGCAAGGAATCTCCTCCAGCGTGCCTCCCACGGATTTCGCCAATGAAATGCCTTTCTGTTGCGCCTCGATCACCCAGAGCGCGTTCTCGAGGGCCGCTTTGGCCATGTTGTGGCCGCGGATAGGGCGGAACTGCGCCGCAAGTTCAGAGGGCGATGCCCATTCCTTGCCCAATACCCAGGGAATGAGAAAATCGCGTAACACATGCCAGGCGGTTTCGAAAGTTTCGTGGCTGTAAAGCGGCGCTTCGCCCGCCGTCACTTCGCCCCATCCCGTGAGGCCCTCCGCATCCACCCGCACCAGCACAATTCTGCGCAGCGTCGTTTTGCCAAAACTCGTCTCGAAAGGATGGACGAGGGGCATCTGAATTTCCCGAAGTTCCACGCGATTAATCTTCATAAGCGTCCAATAAGTAACGGGCTGACCTCACGTCGTGTTCGAAACCTGTGATGGCCAACTTCTGAGCAAAGTACTTCTGAAGCTGTTTGCGCACAGCCAACTGGCTCCGGCGCGCTTCCTGAGGGTTCGACTGCCTTAGCCGGTCGATGTCCGGGGGAATCTCCACCATCGCCGCCGGCCGCACGTTACTGAAGCGTGGCGGTTTCCCCGCCAGCGCCCGCTTGACCCGCTCCGAGCTCAGCCGCCATTCAACAATCAAGCGATCGCTGGGCAGACCTCGCTGCAACCTACTCTCCACTTCACCATAGTAGTCTGATTGGTAACTGCGGGCGATGGCTCCGAGCCGCACGATGTTGAGAAACGCATTCTTCGCCCGCAGAGGATCAAAGGTCCACTCGATCAGGCTGACGCCGGCTCGCAGCGCGGCGCGTCTCTGTGCGATTTTCAACGCCTTGCCCAGCCCCCGGTTTTCGTGCTCGCGCAACACTCCAAGGGAAAGCGAATGATAGTAACGCTCAGCTCCATGCCAGGCGGGCAGTGAGGCCACGAAGCCTACCAGCTTGCCCCCCGGCGTGAATGCGCCCAGCACTTCCCCTCCAATGCGCCGCAGGGTTACGAACAGTCTCAAGGGATACAGTTCGTGCGCCGCGTACCCCCATATCTTCTGCTGAACCTTGATCAGGGCAGCAAGCTCTTGCAGCGCTTGGCAACGCCTGATCTTGTATTTCAACCGGCTTCCTTCGATTTTAACTCGTTCCAAAGCGACTCCAATTCCTCGAGCGTACACTCTCGCAGCTTCCTTCCCCGCGCGGACACTTCCCTTTCGAGCGCCCGGAACCTCCGCATAAATTTCTGATTGGCCCTGCGCAGGCAAGACTCCGGGTCGGAGCGGAGCAAGCGCGCCAGATTCGCGGCGGTGAAGAGCAAGTCGCCGGCTTCTTCCTCGAGCCGGGATGAGTTGGCGCTCGCTCCCTGACTTAATTCGCGGCGCAATTCTCGAATTTCCTCTTCGACCTTTTCGAGCACGTCCTCCGCCTTTTTCCAGTCGAAACCAACCTCCGACGCTCGCAATCCCAGTTCGTAGGCGACGAGGGTCGCAGGCAAGGCTGCGGCAATCCCATCCATGAGGGATTTCTCCGCGCTCTTACTCTGCCCCGCCCCGGCCTGCTCCTGCTCTTTTACATTGAGCCAACTCTTGAGCGCTTCAGCAGCGTTACGGGCGCGGACCTCGCCGAATACGTGAGGATGCCGGCGAATCAGTTTTGCATGTACTCCCTCGATAACATCGTCGATGTCGAAACGTGCTTCTTCTTCCGCCAAGCGGGAATAGAACACCACCTGGAAAAGCAGATCGCCCAATTCATCTTGAAGCCCTCTGAAATCGCGTTCGGTAGTCGCGTCCACGACTTCGTAGGCCTCTTCCAGCAGCAGTCCCTTCAGGGTGTCATAGTCCTGTTCCCGGTCCCAAGGGCAGCCCTCTGGCCCGCGCAGGTGCGCCATCAGATCGACAAGCTTGGGAAGTTTTTCTCCAGCCAGGGTCACTCCTATCCGCGACAAACCTTTGTCTGCCATCATGTGAGTCTCGCTAATGTATCAGGGGACGAGGGCGGACTGCAACAGGCAGTAAGCAGTAGGCAGTAGGCAGTA
>Ga0187817_10000950_pt1 | contig 13439 bp, 15 predicted proteins | sample NC_wetland_sal_i_17_FD_132431 | JGI IMG/M metagenome (GOLD analysis project Ga0187817, IMG submission 132431) | Wetland sediment microbial communities from Neuse River Estuary, North Carolina, USA - SO4_2 | ecosystem: Environmental > Aquatic > Freshwater > Wetlands > Sediment | place: USA...
ATGAAAGAAGGCGAGATGCACAAGATCAACGATGTGGTCGACGCCGATACGGCGGAGCTCATCGTGCAGGAGTTCGGCCATACGCCGAAGCGCGTCTCCGAAGCCGACGTCGAGACGGGGTTCATCGGCGACAAGGACGAGGAGGGCGTGCTGGTGCCGCGGGCGCCCGTCGTCACCATCATGGGCCACGTCGACCACGGCAAGACCTCGCTCCTCGACGCCATCCGGCAGACCAATGTGGTGGGGGGCGAAGCCGGCGGCATCACGCAGCACATCGGCGCCTATCAGGTGACGACGCCAGAGGGCGAGCGCATCACCTTCATCGACACGCCGGGCCACGAGGCGTTCACGGCCATGCGCGCGCGCGGTGCCCAGGTGACGGACATCGTCGTGCTCGTCGTCGCGGCGGATGATGGCGTCATGCCGCAGACGGTCGAAGCCATCAATCATGCCAAGGCCGCTGGCGTTCCGATCATCGTCGCCATCAACAAGATCGACAAGCCGCAGGCCGACCCGAACCGCGTGCGCACGGAGCTTTTGCAGCACGAGATCGTGGTCGAGAGCATGTCGGGCGAGACGCTGGAGGTGCCGGTGTCGGCACTGAAGCGAACCAACCTCGACAAGCTCCTGGAAGCAATCCACCTGCAGGCGGAAATCCTCGATCTCAAGGCCAACCCCAACCGCTCGGCGGAAGGCGTCGTCGTCGAGGCAAAGCTGGAGCGTGGCCGCGGGCCCGTTGGCACCGTGCTCGTGCAGCGCGGCACGCTGCACGTCGGCGACATCGTCGTCGCCAGCACCGCCTGGGGCCGGGTGCGTGCGCTGATCGATGATCGCGGGCAGAACACCGAGTCCGCTGGACCTTCCGTCCCGGCCGAGATCCTGGGCTTCGATTCCGCGCCCGAGGCCGGCGATCCGTTCGCGGTCGTCGAGAGCGAGGCCCGCGCTCGCGAGATCACCGACTACCGCGTCCGCAAGCGGCGCGAGGCGCTCGGTTCCGCCGGCACCGCGCGCACGCTCGAGCAAATGATGCAGCAGTTGAAGGATGCCGGACGCAAGGAATTCACGCTTCTGGTCAAGGGCGACGTGCAGGGCTCGGTTGAGGCAATCACCGGTGCGTTGAAGAAGCTCGGCACCGACGAGGTGCAGGCGCGCATCGTGCATGCGGGCGTCGGCGGCATCACCGAATCCGACGTCGCGCTCGCGAGCACGTCGAAGGCCGTGATCGTCGGCTTCAACGTGCGCGCCAACGCGCAGGCGAAATCGGCGGCCGACCGCGACGGCGTGGAAATCCGCTACTACAACATCATCTACGATCTGGTCGACGACGTGAAAGCGGCGATGTCGGGCCTCTTGGCGCCGACGATCCGCGAGATCTTCCTCGGCAAGGCAGAGATCCTCGAGGTGTTCAACATCTCGCACGTCGGCAAGGTCGCCGGCTGCCGGGTGGTCGAGGGCAAGGTGGAGCGCGGCGCCAAGGTGCGTCTGATCCGCGACGACGTCGTCATCCACGAGGGTACGCTTTCGACCTTGAAGCGGTTCAAGGACGAGGTGCGCGAGGTGCCCGCTGGGCAGGAGTGCGGTATGGCGTTCGCCAGTTACCAGGACATCCGCGCCGGCGACCATATCGAGTGCTTCAACGTAGAGACCGTGACCCGCTCGCTGTGAGGCTCAACGTTTCAGCTATCAGGGGCCGGCGGTTGCGCCGACCCCGTTTCTTTTGAGGCCGTTTGCGGTCCAAGCCCGCAGCGGAACATAAATGCGAAAGAAATCCCGCAATTCGAGCCATGCGGCTCCCTCGCAGCGTCAGCTGCGCGTCGGCGAGCTCATCCGCCACAAGCTCGCGGAGATGCTGGCGCGCGGCGACATCCACGATGACGTGCTGGCCGCTCACGTCATCACTATCCCCGAGGTGCGGCTGTCGCCCGATCTGAAGCTCGCGACAGCCTATGTGATCCCGCTCGGCGGCACCGACACCGAGGCTGTGCTCGAAGCGCTCACCCGCCACAAGCGCTACATCCGCGCGGAGATCGCGCACACGGTGAACCTGAAATTCGCGCCCGACATCCGCTTCCGCAGCGACGAGACGTTCGCCGAGGCAAGCCGCATCGACGCGCTGCTGGCGACGCCCAAGGTGCGCCAGGACGTGGACAAGGACTAAGCCCGCTATGGCGCGCACCAAGAAAGGCCGGCCGGTGCACGGCTGGGTCATCCTCGACAAGCCGGCGGGCATGACCTCGACTCAGGCCGTCGGCGCGATAAAGCGCGCCTTCGACGCGCAGAAGGCGGGCCACGCCGGCACGCTCGACCCGCTCGCTACCGGCGTCCTGCCGATCGCGCTAGGGGAGGCGACGAAGACCGTGCCATTCGCCGTCGACGGGGAGAAGGCCTACCGCTTCACCGTGCGCTTCGGCGCCGAGACCGACACCGACGACGCAGAGGGCGTGGTCGTGCATACCTCGGACGCGCTTCCCGCACGCGGCGCCATAGAGGCGCTGCTGCCGCGCTTCACCGGCGAGATCCTGCAGGTGCCCCCGCAGTTCTCCGCCATCAAGGTCGACGGCGCCAGAGCCTACGATCTCGCGCGCAGCGGCGAGGAGGTGTTGCTCGATCCGCGCGAGGTGCTGATCGAGGATCTCATCCTCGTGGACGTGCCCGATGCGGCGACCGGCGTATTCGAGGCGCGCTGCGGCAAGGGCACCTACGTTCGCGCGCTCGCGCGCGATATGGGGCGCGCGCTCGGCTGTTTCGGGCATGTGATTGCGCTCCGGCGCACCCGCGTGGGCTCGTTCGACGAGGCGGCGTCGGTGACGCTCGAAGAGCTGCAGGCTGCGGCGCACGCCGGGGACGAGGAGCTCATGGCACTGCTCATGCCGGTTGAAGCCGCGCTCGAGGACCTGCCGGGCCTGAGCGTCGGCCCCAACGACGCGGCGAGTCTCGCCCGCGGCCAGGCGGTGCTGGTGCGCGGTCGCGACGCTCCCGTCATGGCGGGGGCGGCGTGGGCCCACTTCAGGGGTCGCATTCTGGCACTTGGCGAGCTGGAAAAAGGCGCCTTCCGTCCGACGCGGGTGTTCAATTTCGGCTGAGAATTGCCCACTGAGACGCCGGTATCCATCAGACGCTTCGCGTTACCCCAGCGATGGCTGCTAGCTTCAGCGGGGCGTCGAGGAAATCGTCGGGATGATGGATGAGGTTGCGCCGAAGCCGGGACGGCCAAAGACCTATAAGAAGCGCAGCGCCGTCAGTCAGGCGGATGAGTGAATGACAAAAGCTGGATGAATGCCTCGCGTTGCTCCGGCGTCATCGTGTCAGGATCGGGAATGCTGACTGTGAGGCCGTCTCGATCAACATGTATCGTGGCGCCCTCATACGAGGTCTTCAGCGGCGTCAGGCCGCGGCGCTTAACCTCGGCCCTATACGCCCCTTCGTCCAAGTATCACGCTGCAGCTAGAGATAGTTCGTATGTTTTCTTCGCTGAGAACCCCTCAGGCAGCTTGGGTGCCTGTGCCGCAAGCATACGGTCGGCGTCTCGCAGCGCCTCGACCGCGATCGGAATACGCTCTTTGATCTCTTCTTCGCTCTTCCCGTGAACATACAAGCCAGGCACATCCGGGCTGATCGCGACCATCAGTCCAGACTTCTGGTGCAGCATAACTGTGATTCGGATGGTCTCGGGAATCTTGCGCATGTTTGCCTGCTCCTCACTCGAACGCACAGAATATAGTGAGAGCAGCCCATTGATTCAATTGAGAATTCTTCGATCACCGTAACCCGTTGGTACGATTCGCGGATTTCGCACGCGAACAGGGGGCGACGGAGAATTTTGCTCTTCGCTCCCTCAAGATTTCAAACTGACAGCGCCGCGGATTGACTTAGGCACAAATTGAGAACATCGGCCCCAAAGTGGGCGTCGGCGCGGGTGCCGGTGCAAGGCGGCGACTTTCCCCTCGCGGGCTCGGCCGCCTCGTGTATAAGACCCGCACGCGAATTCGGCGACCCTGCTGGACGACATCCCGGCCGTGGCCGCTTCCGGGGCTGGAACAGCCCCAACTTCACCCCCGAACGGAAAGGATGCCCGATGTCGATCACGCCGGAGCGCAAGACCGCGCTCATCAAGGACAATGCCACCAAAGCCAACGACACCGGCTCGCCGGAGGTCCAGATTGCGATCCTGACCGAGCGGATCAACGACCTCACCGAGCACTTCAAGATGCACAAGAAGGACAACCACTCGCGTCGCGGGCTCCTCAAGATGGTGAGCCAGCGCCGCCAGCTCCTCGACTACGTGAAGCGTAAGAACGAGCAGCGTTACCAGACCATCATCGACAAGCTCGGCATTCGCCGCTGACGACACGCGCAGGGGCCATCGGCGCTTTTGCAAGGCAGCTTCAGCCTGCGCCAATGAGGCCTCTGCCTTCCGCCTTGGTCCTGACCGAGGCCTCGCGCATCCGGCAATCCGGCCGCTGCGCATTGCTACGAGCACGAGAAAGAAAGACCAGACATGTTCGACATCCATCGAGTGGAAATTGAATGGGGCGGGCGCAAGCTGACGCTCGAGACCGGGCGCATGGCGCGCCAGGCCGACGCCGCCGTCTACGCCCAGTACGGCGAGACGAGCGTGCTCGCGACCGTCGTCGCCGCCAAAACGCCCAAGCCCGGCGTCGACTTCTTCCCCCTGACCGTCAACTACCAGGAGAAGACCTACGCCGCCGGCAAGATTCCGGGTGGCTTCTTCAAGCGCGAGGGGCGCCCCTCCGAGAAGGAGACGCTGACCTCGCGCCTCATCGACCGGCCGATACGTCCGCTGTTCGTCGAAGGCTTCAAGAACGAGACGCAGGTCATCATAACAGTGCTCTCGCACGACATGGAGAACGACCCCGACATCCTAAGCCTCGTCGCCTCATCCGCGGCGCTGACGCTTTCGGGCGTGCCGTTCCTCGGTCCGATCGGCGCCGCGCGCGTCGGGTTCATCGGCGGCGAGATGGTGCTCAATCCCATGCTCGATGAGATGGCGGAATCTTCGCTCGACCTCGTCATTGCCGGCACGCAAGACGCGGTGATGATGGTCGAATCGGAAGCCAAGGAGCTGCCCGAGAAGCAGATGCTCGAGGCCGTGATGTTCGGCCACCGGGGCTTCCAGCCGGTCATCCAGGCGATCATCAAGCTCGCCGAGAAGGCCGCCAAGGAGCCGTGGGACATTCAGCTGCCCGACGCGCAGAAGTACTCGGCCAAGGTCAAGAAGCTCGCCGAGGCCGACCTGCGCGCGGCCTTCTCGACGAAGGAGAAGCAGAAGCGCTACGACCTCGTGAAAGAGGCCGAGGACAAAGTGAAGTCGGGCATCGAGATTCCCGACGACCCGACCGAGAAGGTGCTGCTCGCCGATACGTTCAAGGCACTGAAGAGCGAGATCGTGCGCGGTGACATCGTCAAGACCGGGCGCCGCATCGACGGGCGCGACCTGAAGACCGTGCGTCCTATCGTCTCGGAAGTGCACGTGCTGCCGCGCACGCACGGCTCAGCGCTGTTCACGCGCGGCGAGACGCAGGCAGTGGTGGTCGCTACGCTCGGCACCGGCGAGGATGAGCAGTTCATCGATGCCCTCGAGGGCACGCGCAAAGAGCGCTTCATGCTGCACTACAACTTCCCGCCGTTCTCGGTGGGCGAGACGGGCCGCATGGGCTCGCCCGGGCGCCGCGAGATCGGCCACGGCAAGCTCGCCTGGCGCGCCGTGCACCCGGTGATGCCGGGACCCGAGGAGTTCCCCTACACCATCCGCGTCGTCTCCGAGATCACCGAGTCGAACGGCTCGTCCTCGATGGCGACGGTGTGCGGCACCTCGCTCGCGCTGATGGACGCCGGCGTGCCCTTGAAGGCGCCCGTCGCCGGTATCGCCATGGGCCTCATCAAGGAGGGCAACGATTTTGCCGTGCTCTCCGACATCCTCGGCGACGAGGACCACCTCGGCGACATGGACTTCAAGGTGGCCGGCACCGAGAAGGGCGTCACCTCCCTGCAGATGGACATCAAGATCACCGGCATCACCGAGGAGATCATGCGCGTCGCGCTCGACCAGGCGCGCGAGGGCCGCATGCACATCCTGGGCGAGATGGCAAAGGCGCTTGGGAGCGCCCGCACCGAGCTCGGCGAGCACGCTCCGCGCATCGAGACGATCAAAATCCCGACCGACAAGATCCGCGAGGTTATCGGCTCGGGCGGCTCGGTGATCCGCGAGATCGTCGCGGAGTCTGGCGCCAAGATCGACATCGACGACGACGGCACGGTGAAGGTCGCAGCCGCCAAACGCGAGTCGATCGAGGCGGCGCTGAAGCGCATCAAGGAGATCGCGTCCGAGCCCGAGGTCGGCACCATCTATCGCGGTAAGGTGGTAAAGATCATGGACTTCGGCGCCTTCGTGAATTTCTTCGGCGCCAAGGACGGCCTCGTGCACATCTCGCAGCTGGCACCGGGGCGTCCGGCGACCGTCGGCGAGGTCGTGAAGGAGGGCCAGGAGGTCTACGTCAAGCTTCTGGGCTTCGACGAGCGCGGCAAGACGCGGCTGTCGATGAAGATCGTCGATCAGACGACGGGCCAAGAGATCCCGCGCGCCGAGGGCGAGGGCGAGCCGGAAGGCGAGTTCCGCTCCGAGCGCCCGCCGCGGCGCGAGCGCGAGGGTGGTGGCGGCCGCGGCCACCGCGGGCCGCGCCGCGACCGCGAGGCGGGCTGAGGCTCGCTCGGCTTAACGCTCGACTAGACGAAACAGGAACCGCCGGTCCCCCCGGCGGTTTTTTTTGTTATGCTCGGACCGCTGCAGTACTCAAGCCCGCTCATCCCTTGCGTCTGCCGCGTCTCGTTGCCATCGTGCGTGCGCAAAGCGGTAGGGCAATTGGGGCCATGCAAGGAGCCGCAACGAAAATCCCGCTGACGCTGGCGGTCTTGGCTGGCTACGTGCTCGCGGCGCTTCCGGCGGCGGCCGATGACTACCCATACCCCGGTGTGTTCATGAATTTCGACCGCAAGACCTACGACGAATTCACGCCCGTGCTGAAGGAGGCGGCCTGCTACGAGCGGCTGTTCGTGCAGGACGAGAAGGGTGATTTCACGACCTACGCGCTCGACGGGCTGCAGTGGCTGCGCGACCGCAAGATCGTCTATCTCGTCGTATCGAGCGGGCACTGCGATTTCTTCGCCCACGCTGGGATCGAGCAGTGCTCAATCGAGGATGCGTCCGACGGAACCAAGTGGGAGGCGTTCAGCCGGCTGCTCGGCTTGGGCGCGCTCGGTATCGAGGAGCGCATATATGACTCGGAAAAGGACCTGCTGACAGACCGTGGTGTGGACGCGATCCGGATCAAGTGTGGAAGCGTCGATGCAATCAAGCCATTTCTGACGACGGAGAAACTGCAGAAGGGCTCGTGTCACGAGCCAGGGAAAGAGAGCGAGGACTGCTACTACGAGCCGTCCGCCGCGCCGGCCTATAACGACATGGTCGGCAGCGAGCTGCGCAAGATTCGCGAGATAATCCAGAAGAAATAGGGCGGTGGCCGTCTGCAATGTTGACGGCAGGTATGGTGCCTCCGATTGTACGCATTCCAGCCCTGGCGCTGGTCAGCCCAACGTGGCTTCGGCATGACCGATTTCTGAACGATGGCGCGAACTCAATGGACTGCGATGGCGCTGTTGGCCGTCGCTCTCGCCGCCGCTCCGGCCTATAGCGCCGAGCTTGCGCTGCGGCAAATCGTGGAAACGCTTTACAAGGCTGCCCCTGGCAGCCGTCCGAATTTCGCGGGCAAAGACCTTTCCTCGCTCGACCTGAGCGGGCTCGATTTCAAGCAGGCCATCCTGTCGGGAGCCAATCTGCTCGGCGCCGACCTATCCGATGCAAATCTTTCGTTCGCCGACCTAAAGGGGGCGAAGCTCGACCGCACGCGTCTCAACCGCACCAACTTCGCCAATGCCAACCTCTCGGGTGCGAGCCTCTACCACGCGGTGGGCCCGCTCAATCTGGAAACGTCGTCCGACAGCGCACCAAACTTCGCCGGCGCAGACCTGTCAGGCGCCCGCATCATGGCTCGCTTGAGCCGCGCCAATCTACGCGAAGCCAAACTCACCGATGCCCGCTTGGGGCCGCCGGAGCCGGGCAACGAACTGAAGACGCCTCAGCAGACGGATCTCTCGGGCGCCGTGCTCGCGGGTGCCGATCTGCGTCGCGCCTCGATGCGGCGAGTCAACCTCGTCTTTGCTGATCTATCCGGCGCCGATCTTATGGGCGCAGATCTGAGTGGAGCCGATCTCTCGCGTGCGGTGCTTAGCGGCGCCAACCTTGCCGGAGCCAATTTGGAGGACGCCGATCTCGACGGGGCGGTGCTTACCGACGTCAAAGGGATGAGCTCCGTGCGTGGATGGGAAAAGGCGCGCAACTGGGAAAAGGCCGTATTTTGAGCGTATTGAGACCTGCGGGCATCGCGCGGCATCGCGGCGCTGCGTCAAGGCCGGCTGCTGCCATCCCGCGTGCGGATGTGCTAGGGAATCGCGCACTTCCGAACTCTATGATTGGGCTCGCCGATGCTATCAAATCTTCGCACTCGATCCCTCCTCCCTCTGCTCTTGCTCGCAGCGGTCCTGCTGAGCTTGCGCGGCGCTCCGAGCGCTGCCGATGACGCCGCCGCCCTCGTGGGGAATTGGCGCGTTCCGCCCTTCCAGCAGCAGCGGATGCGCATGAGCGACCAGTGTCAAAGGAACGCCGACACCGAGACCCAGCAGGTCGCCGAAAGCGAGGTCGAGGTCTTCTCGTGCGACGACCCAAATCACGCTGCGGATAAGGCGCGCATCCTCGAGTTCATACGCTCGGTCAACCCGATCTATCGGGCCGAGGGCCATCGCCTCTATTCCGAGACTATCACCGGCCTATGCGCCGCAGTGCGCGCCTCGCAGTCCGCGCGCACCCAAGACGTCTGCAATCCGAGCCAGAAGCTGCGTGCCGCGCCGATCCTCGGTCTGCCGGTGATGTGGAACATCAGGAAGACGGGCGACAGCGAATGGCCGTATGCGGGCGACAGCTATTCGCCGTCCTCGGGGTTCGGCGCCATCTCCTGCTTCAAGAAACCGTCCGGCGACAAGCTTTTGACCAAGGGTTGCCGCAGGTGGACGGTGGAATTGCCGTTCCTCGGGTCGGAGCCGTGCGACTGCGGTTGCAGCATGATCGTTTGCGACAACTACGTCTGGGAGCGAAAGTGATCGGCGTGCTACCGTGACGTCCGCGAGGCGGCTAGCTGAGGCACTGCGGCTGCCGATCGCTGGCTTCAGCTCGTCGCGTAGGCGGGTCTTCTCCGCCCGGTTCTGGTTACGCGCAACAAGGCTCGCCATGGTGCGCATCTCGAGGCAGAGCGCGATGGCTCCTGGCTTGCCAGAGTGCTGCTCGCGGCGTACCTTGAACTCCAACACGTATTTCCACGGTGAGCGCCATGGCGGACACCACCTCTCGCGATATTTGCAAGGCCGAGGTCGACCGCTTCCTTTTCGGCAAGCACATTACGGCCTGCGCCGTCTGCGGCCGCTTCCGCAATGCGTCTGATGTCGACGTCCACGCGCTGACCTGTCAGCGCGCCTCTTGCAGCGATCCTTCCAACAGTGCGCCTCTCGATGTGCTGATGATCGTCTGCACCAACTGCGGGGCGATACAGTTCCACGACCGCGCGGTCATTGCGCAGTGGCTCGAGTGCCAGAAGCGCGTCAAGGTGCGCTAGCCTTCAGACGGCCGCGAGCTTGCCGCTGCCTCACTCGGATCATCCGACACACAGGAGCTGCGATGACGAGCGAACCCTTCGCCACCGGACAGTGCCTCTGCGGCGCCGTGCGCTTCGTCGCTAACGCCAAGCCCGTGAGGATGGCGCAGTGCCACTGCCGCGACTGCCAACGTGTCTCCGGCGCCGGGCATACGTCGAACGCGCTGCTTGAAGCCGCAAGCGTCGAGGTCTCGGGCCATACGGCGAGCTACGCCGTGACGGCCGATAGCGGCAATACGCTCACGCGGCATTTCTGCCCGACGTGCGGCAGCCGGATATTTGCACTTAACACCCGGCGCCCCGGTATGATCATCCTCGCGGCTGGCACCTTCGACGACAGCAGCTGGTTCAAGCCGCAGGCGGCGCTCTACACTCGCAGCCGACACGACTGGGACACTGCTGCCGAAGGCGTCCCGCAGTTCGAGACCATGCCGCCGCCTCGATGATCTGCAATTAAAAGTCTCGCGACTTTGGTCAGACCCCGTTCATCACCATTGCTTCCCTAAACTCCACGTACATCGCGAGGAACTAAGGTTCCGGCTCGAGCATTTAGCAGTCGGCTATGGCACCCGTGGAGAAGGAATCATGTTGCTCCCATCTGTGGCAGAGCTGCCGGAGTATAAGGGCATGCTGGACGCGCTCATGGCCCAAGCGCGGCTCGAGAACAAACCCTTCGACCGCGATCAGCTCGCGCGGCGCATGGGCATTGTGGCCGCCGCGGGCGTGACCGACCCCGACGAGTTCAAGCGCCAGGTGCTGTCCGAGGACGGCGCTTGAGGCACGAGCCTCCGCCATTTCAATCGGCATCGCCCAAAAAAGAAGAGCCGGCCTATGGGGTCGGCTCAGGCGGGGAGGCACGTGGTCATTTGCAGAATGGATAGAACCTACGAGCGGCCCGCTGACACCAGCACCGGCTCGGCGCGGTAGCTCTCGGGGAACAGCTTCTTCAGGTTCTCAACCTTCGGAAGATCGTTGAAGACGATGTAGGGGTTATTCGGGTTCAAGGTCAGATAGTCCTGGTGGTAGTCCTCGGCCGCGCTAAAGCCGCGGTCCGGCTCGATCTTGGTCGCGATCGCCGCCTGGAATACGCGTGCCGCGTCGAGCTGCGCGATGTAGGCCTTGGCGACCTTTTCCTGCTCCGGGTTCATTGCAAAGATTGCCGAACGGTACTGTGTGCCGACATCCGGACCTTGCTGGTTGAGCTGGGTCGGATCGTGCGCAACCGAGAAATAGATCTGCAAGAGCCGCCCGTAGCTGATCTGGCTTGGATCGAAGGTCACGCGGACGGATTCCGCGTGGCCCGTCGTGCCGGTGCCGACGACCCGGTAGTGCGCCGTCTCTTTGGCGCCGCCGTCATAGCCGGAAACGGCGCTCGTCACGCCCTTGACGTGCTGAAATACGCCCTGCACGCCCCAGAAGCATCCGCCCGCGAACACGGCGACCTCGGATGCCGCGCCCGTCGCGACCGGCTCATCGAGCGCGGGCGCCGGGATGACGTGCGCTTCCTCGGCCGCCGAGTGGGAGACGGCATAGCGGCCGGCTGCCAGTAGCGCCACGACGAGAAGTACGGCGCCAGCGGCGCGAAGGACGTTCGTAGTGGGGGTCCAGTCTTGGGTCATCGGTCACTCCCGACTTGGTCTCACCGAGGCATACGGCCGGGAGCCCTGGGCTGTTACATGGCGGAGGCGGCGGCCTTGAGGAGCGCGCCGCAGAATCGATGCACGATCGCGTGAGGTGCCGCCTCAGTCGGCGCGGCCGAGTGCCACTAGGAGCACCACGAAGAGGACAAAGCCGAGCCCGAACAGCAACATGAGATTTGTGGTTGCCCGGTGATGCAGGAGCTTGCGGATCTCGTCGTCCTCGTCGGACATGACAACTCGCTAAGGTGAAATGACGGCGCTGTTACGGCGCCGGTGATTAGTGCGCCGCACGCGTTGCCGCCTTCGCGAGTGCCACGATGCGCTTGCGCAGGGCAGCCGCCGCGAACGCCACGAACACCCGCACCTTCGTCTGCGCCAGTCGATCCTCGCGGTGCATGATGCTCACCGGAATCTCGCTGCTATCCATCCCATTGAGCACCTCTTTCAGCGACCCCTCGGCCAGGGCGGCGGCGGCTTGGTAGGACAGCACGCGCGTTATCCCCACCCCCGCGATGGCGGCGTCGACGGCTGCTTCGGCCGTGTTGACGATGAGGCGCGTGCGCACGCGCACCCGTTCCTGCCTCTTGCCGGCGGAGAAAGTCCAGCGGTCGCGCGCATCGAGACTGGAGAACACGATGCAATCGTGCGCGGCGAGCTGATCGAGGTGCTTGGCCGTCCCGTGATCCGCGAGGTATTGCGGGCTAGCGCAGACGACCTGGCGCACGGAGCCGACCCGCGTCGCGATCAATGAGGAATCTGGCGGCGTCCCGATGCGCACAGCCGCATCGAGGCCCTCCTCCACGAGGTCCACCGGCCGGTCGAGCAGTAGCATGCGCGCGTCGACGCGCGGGTAGCGGCGCAGGAAGTCGCACACGACGGGCAGCACGTGCAGCCGCCCGAACAGAACCGGTGCGGTTATCGCCAGCTCGCCTTGCGGTTCGCTCTGCTGGCCGGCGAGGTGCGCTTCGGCTTCGTCCAGCTCCTCGATGATGCGGCGGCAGGCTTCGAGGTAGTGCCGGCCAGCTTCTGTGAGGACTAGGCGGCGTGTCGAGCGCGTGACAAGGCGAGCGCCAAGCGCCTCTTCGAGCGCCGCGAGCTTGCGGCTAACGGTGGTCAGCGGCATGCCAAGCTTCCGGCCGGCAGCCGAAAGGCTGCCGGCATCGGCCATCGCCGCAAAGAGCCGCATGGCGCCGAGCCGATCCAATTCTGGTATCCCGTAAAATGGAAGGATGATTGCCAATAGTAACGGCTACTGCATTTTTTCGGAAGCAATATTTGTGCAAGCGGGAACGCCGGAAGGTATGAACCTCGGGAGCGGCAGCATTGGCATCTTCTTCGGACGTTGCGTTTACGCCGTCGGTGAAGGCCCTGCAGGAAAAGCGCGGCTCGCGCCAGGGCTACGCGCACATGGAAATGAAAGGTGGGTGGGCGACGACCGTGTCGCCGGACCCTGCGGCCGTCATCGCAAATGTGCGGTCATTCGCTTTCGCCACGGCGAGCAAGGACGGGCAGCCCTACGTCCAACATCGCGGCGGACCTAAGGGCTTCCTGCACGCGCTTGACGACAAGACGCTGGCCTTCGCCGACTTCAGCGGCAACCGGCAATACATCACCACAGGCAACCTCGCGGAGAATCCCCAAGCTTTCATTTTCTTGATGGACTATGCCAACCGGCGGCGGGTGAAGCTGTGGGGAAAGGCGCGCGTGGTCGAGGATGACCCCGAGCTCATGCGGCGGCTGACGGTCGAGGGCTACCGTGGCCGGCCCGAGCAGGTCATCGTGTTCACGCTCAAGGCCTGGGACGTGAACTGCCCGCAGCACATTCCGCAGATGTTCTTTGCCGAGGACATCAAGGAGGCGGTGGACAATTTGAAAGACCGCATCGCGCAGCTCGAGCAGGAGAACGCAGCGCTGCGCGCCGCGCAGGGCGGAGACGAAAGACAGGGAGGAATGTGAATGGCTGTCCACCGTAGCTACGCGAAGACGGCGGGTTTCCGCCTCGGCATCTACGTGTTCAAGG
>Ga0187817_10000951_pt1 | contig 13419 bp, 14 predicted proteins | sample NC_wetland_sal_i_17_FD_132431 | JGI IMG/M metagenome (GOLD analysis project Ga0187817, IMG submission 132431) | Wetland sediment microbial communities from Neuse River Estuary, North Carolina, USA - SO4_2 | ecosystem: Environmental > Aquatic > Freshwater > Wetlands > Sediment | place: USA...
GGGGGCCATTGTGGCGGCCCGCAACAACTTCGCATCCCTTGCGAACGGGGACATTGTCTACCTTAATTTTGGACAAAGGAACGGCGCGAAGGTTGGCCAATTGTATCGCGTCTACTACACCCTTCCCTACCCAGGACCCTGGACGGTGATCGCCCCTCCCCCCATCCCCCGGGAGACTGTCGCTGAGATTGTGGTCCTCTCCACGCAGGAAAAATCTGCGGTGGGGATCATCGTGAACTCCACGCGGGACATCAGCGTCGGCTACGGAGTGGAGCTGGAATAGGCCTTTGGGTGGATATTGTAGGGGCGACTCTTGTGGCCGCCCTGGGCACCCACAAGGGGCGCCCTAACACCTCAGGCCGCGGGGGAGGAGGAACGAGCCAGAGTAGAGGGCTCTTTCAAGACCTCCGCCGTGAAGGCCTGGATTCTTGCGCCGTGCTGCCAGGCGTCGGCGGGCAAGCCGGCTTTCAGGCAGGTCTCTTCAAGGAACTTCTCGCGGCCCCAGTTCCATTCCACAGCCACCTGGGGCAGTAGAAGCCCGCGTCGTGACCCGCGCGAAATCAGCAATCCATGCCGGCCCACTTCAACCTGCTGCGGAGCTATGTCGAGCAGTGGGGACAAGATAGAAATCTCGAGTTGCAAAAAGGGCAGTTCCGAGGGTGTCACGGGGTCAAACCGCGGGTCGTCGAGAGCAGCCGCTCGGGCGCATTCGCGGACCGTGGCGTAGAGTGGTTTGAGTGCTTCGACATGGCCGATGCATCCCCGCAAACGCCTCCCATTGGTGAGTGTAACGAAGGCTCCACAGGGGGTATGCAGGACCTCTGCAGGCTCAGCCACCTGCGACACTCGCCCCAAGCGCACTGCCTCCTCGAGAGCCGCTCTCGCCAACACGAGTAACCGATCCTTTTCTGCGTCAGTGAGTCGCAACATCTTTTTCTTCCCGTTCCTTTTCGCCTCTCCTGAGAACCACCCGGTAAATCGAGCCGCGCCGCTTGATGCGCACATCCAATCTTTTCCAAAAGGAGATGAAATACTGCGCCGCAGACGCCAGCGCGAAGAGAACCACCATCCACAAGAGGACACTGCCTAGGGGGTGGAGCAGGGGTTGGCGCCTTTCCAGCACAATTACTGTAATCGCCACGACCTGAAATACCATCTTCGTCTTTCCCAATTCAGAAACTTCCAAGGAGAACCCTTCCGCAGAAGCTATGGCGCGCAAACCGGAAACAGCGAATTCCCTTCCGATAATGATTACCGCCATCCACGCGGCGACCAAGTGGAGATAGACCAGCGAAATGAAGGCAGCGGAGGTGAGTAGCTTGTCAGCAATGGGGTCCAGCAGTATTCCTAGTGACGTCACCTGCGCGCGTTTGCGCGCCAGATAGCCATCCAGGAGGTCAGTGGCGGCGGCGAGCAGAAAAACACCCACTGCCCAGAGGTCCATGTTGTGACCCGTGGTCAGTAAAAGGACCACCACGAGGGGCACGAAGAAGATGCGGAGCAGGGTTAGCGAAATGGGGAGATTCATGCGCCTTCGAGATCTGCCCTTGCGGAGAAGTGGCCAGAAGGGCACCCTTACCCTGAGTGCCGAGATGCAACCGCGGGACCACCCACCTTGTCCCACCTAACTATAGCGGACGTCCAACGGGGTGTCAACGCATTGCCGGCATTCGAAACTCGAAATTCGGAACTCGAGACTCGGAGAAGACACCGCTGCCACCCGTCAAAGCCGATTTTCGAATTTCGATTTTCATTCCCCACAATCGGCAATCGTCCATCGACCATCGTCAATCCGGTCGGCCGACGGATGTCGAGCAATCACGTATCGAGCCTAGGTTTAATTCAGCCTGATTTCATGCGGATAAGGAGAAACCTCAAGGCTACGTGGCGATTCCCGAATTGCCCGATATTTGTGCAAAACTCAATCCCTTCGCGGTGTTCCTGGGTCCCTGACAAAAACCGGGGGTTTATGTCCAAATCGCGCTGGCGCTTTTCGCAAGTGATTGAAAACAAATATCTAATTTGTTACATCTCCACGCGGGCCGCATTCTTGGCTGGTGCCAGCAAGCTAGCGGTCATTTGGTTCCCGCTCATTTTTCCACAGATTTTTCCACAAGCCGTTTGGGCCCCAAAATGCGCGCCTTCATGGGTTCTCAAGCACCTTCTCTTCCGCGCCTCGCAGCCGCTCCAAAAGCGATTCGCGCAACCGCGCTCGCACCCTCACCCGTTGGTCTTCGTATTGGGTCGACAGCACAACGCCGGAGCGATGAAGCAGCGCCAGACTCTCGCCGTCCGCTGGCGAGAGTTCCAATTCCACCTCGACGACGGGATCCCCGGTCAACGCTTGATCGATTTGTCGCCGCAGCACGTCGAGGCCCTCCCCCGTGCTGGCGGAGACCCACACATCTTGGGGACCTGTGGGAAGCCGGCTCCTGCCGGTCGCGTCTACCAGATCAATTTTGTTCCAGAGGTGGAGCCGAGGAGTTGCACCCACTCGTAGGGTCTCCAGCAAAACCTCCACGGCGCTGTCTTGGGACTCGTGTCGCGAATCGGCGGCGTCGGTAACATGAAGCAAGAGGCTGGCATCCTCCAGCTCCTCCAGAGTGGCGCGAAAAGCGGCGACGAGGTGTGGAGGAAGTTTTTGTATAAATCCCACCGTATCGGAAAGCAAGACGGGCCTTCGCGATTCGAGCGGCAAAGCGCGCACCGTGGGGTCGAGGGTGGCGAAGAGGCGCGAGGACGTGAGCACCGTGGAGGAGGTCAAGGCATTGAAGAGGGTGGATTTGCCCGCGTTGGTGTAGCCCACCAGCGCCACCATGAGGAATTGTCGGTCACGGCGGCGGGCCCGGTGCAAAGCCCGTTGCGAGCGAACCTTCTCGATAGCCGCGCGCAGGGAGCGGATGCGGGCGCGAATGCGCCGGCGGTCGTACTCCAACTGCTGTTCACCAGGGCCACGGGTGCCGATGCCGCCGCCCAAGCGGGAGAGTTCGGTGCCGCGTCCCCCCAATCGCGGCAGCAGGTAGTTCAACTGGGCCAATTCCACCTGCAACTGCCCCTCTCGGCTCCGAGCGCGACCCGCAAAAATATCCAGAATCAGTTGCGTCCGGTCGATCACTCGCAGGTCCAACTCGCGCTCCAGGTTGCGCAGTTGAGAGGGCGTGAGGTCGTGGTCGAGGATGACCAAGTCGGCAGCCGCGGCGTGCGCGGAATTCCGGACTTCGTTCAGCTTACCTTTCCCCAGCAGGGTTGCCGGGTCGGGCTGCGGAGATCTCTGGAGCACGCAGCCCACGACGCGTCCCCCGGCTCCTACCGCCAACTCGCGGAGTTCCAAGAGAGAATCCTCGGCCTCCGGCCTGCCCGGAATCCGGCCCGAATGCAGCGAGGGCTCCCAACCTGCCAGAAAGACCTTCTCGGATGTTCGTGCGCGGCGAATCCTCTTACCCCTCCGATGGCGCGGACCCGGGAACACTTCCGGCGCGCGGCAGCACCACGGTAGCGACAGCGTGCTTGAAAACCAACTGTTCCTGGCTGTTGCTCTCTAGGATCAAGGAATATTTGTCAAAGCTGCGGATGCGACCCGTGAGTTTGACACCACTTAACAGATAAACCGTGACCACAAGCTTTTCCTTGCGCACAGTATTCAAAAATCCGTCTTGAATATTCTGCGGCGGCTTCTCCATTTTTTCTCTCTTTTCTGGCACAGGCACCATCATCCCTTGTCCCGGTCTGGAAACTGAACGTTGAGGGCCGGATTCTGTCATGCCGATTCACTCCTCGCTGTACAGTGTGCACAGGCCACCCTTGTGGTTGCCCGAGGGCGGCCACTCGGGCCGTCCCTACACGCGATTGCGCCGGTCACAGACCGCCTACACAGCCGGCGGTGATCCCCGTTTCTCGCAAAAGGCGGATGACTTGGCTTTGGACCCGCGGGTCCTCGCCAAACCCGCCAAACCAAGCGATTCCCGTCTCGTGCCGAAACCAAGTCATCTGCCGTTTGGCGTATCGCCGGGTGGCCACCTGAGTTTGAAGAATGGCTTCCGGCAAGCTCAATTGTCCTTGGAGCACCGCGCTGGCTTGGCGGTAGCCCAGCGCCCCGAGGGCCTTAAAGCGGCGCCAGTCCCGACGCGCCAGCAGGACGCGTGTTTCCTCCAGGAAGCCCCGCGCGAACATCGCCTCCACACGCTTGTCGATGCGCTGGCAAAGCTCCCTTCTTTCCGGATTCAATCCCACCTTAACGACTCGGTAGCCTTCCAACCCGCTCCGGCCGCGCGCCTGCAGCTTGGAGATAGGAGTCCGGGCGAGAATGCACACCTCCAGGGCACGCACCGTTTTTTGTGTGTCCCTGGGCTGAATCCGGGCGGCGGCTGCGGGATCAAGCCGCTTCAGAAGCCGGTGGAGGAACTCGCGGCCTCTCCGCTGCGCCAACCCTCGCAAACGACTCCTCAGCTCCTCCGAGCGGGGCGGGCCGTCGAACAGTCCCACGAAAACTGCGCGCAGATAAAGCCCAGTCCCGCCGACGAAAACAGGCAATCGCGTTCGTTGCTTGAGTTCCGCCAACACACGCACAGCTTCCCGGCGGTAGTCTCCCGCCGTGAATTCCTCTTCGGCATCCAGAATATCCAGGAGGTGGTGGGGAATGCCGCAGCGCTCTTGCGAGGAGAGTTTCCCCGACCCGATGTCGAATCCGCGGTAAAGCTGGACCGAGTCGTAGTTGATGATTTCTCCGTCAAAAGAGGCGGCCACAGCCAGAGCGAGGGCCGATTTCCCAGCCGCCGTGGGACCAACAACGGCGACCAGAGGAGCGGCCTTTTCTATCGGGACCACCAAACCAGACGCAGCGCGCGCAGGAGCAGGATTCCGAGAACCACTGCGAGCAGCAGAAAACAACCTAGAAGTTGAGTTCGGGAAAAACGAAGCATGGCCAGCTTCCTCTATCGAGGGCTTCATGCCAGGGCCGAAGCTCGGCGAATTGGGATGTAAAGTGTGCACGCTCACTTGCCCAAGGAGCCACTCCTCAAATCCCGATTCTAGCATATTGAATTGTCGATTTTCGATTGACGATTGCCCATGGCAAGCTGCCATCGTCCATCAGCAATCGTCAATTAGACTTACGGCCCGGGCGACAGGTTGTAGAGGAAGATAAACTGCAGAACCAGATGGTTGCCGGTGAACTCTTCCGGCAAGGGCGGAAAGGGGACGGAAGCGTGGATACCTGCCAGGGCTGCGCGGTCGAGCGGGTCGGAGCCCGACGAGGCGACCAGTCGCAATTGGGGAACGGAGCCGTCTTTGAGGATTTCGAAGACGATCCCCACCCGCCCTTTTTCACCCAGCCGCGCAGATTCCGGAATCACCGAGTACCAATTCCGGCGCACGATGTAAACAATCCGCGCCAGATAGGGGCCGAAATCTACGCCGCGTGTGTCGGAGAGGATAATAGGCCCCTCCGTGGAGAAATTCGGCTCGAGGTTCTGAAACTGCCCATTGCCATCTCCATAGCCTACTCCGCTGCCGCTTCCAGTCCCGCTCGAGCGCCCGCGCGCCGCGGATTGCAGCGATTGCTGAATAGCCTGCCCTGGCGTGAGGGTAGGGAGGTTCAAGCCGGCACCCCCACCTCCAGTATTGGGTTTGACCTCTTCTAGTCGCAGGCTATCTTCGTTCCTAGCTTCTTGGGGAGGCTGATTCGACGGCTGATTGGCAGGTGGGCCGGTGCTGGCAGGCGCGGGACCAGGGCCCGCAGCAGGCGGCGGAGTGGGCGCAGCGGCAGGAGGTTTACCGCCCGCAATTTCCGGCAATGGTGTGTTGCCACGAGAATAGGGCATGGGAAGACCTTTGGGGACGATTATCGGCGAGCGGCCTCGGGCCCGGCGGTCCTGGTCTGAGAGGGGGGCGTTCTCCGGTGGAGGCTCGGTCAACTTGCGCAGCACCGACGGTGGCAGCAGGAGAAACGAATACTCCTTCTTGGGCGCGACTTCGACGGGAAGTCCCATCATCAACCTTCCGCGCCGCAGCAAATCCGGCGAGAAGATGAGAAGCAGGAGCAGGAATCCGTGCAGGATCAGCGAAGACAGGTACATCGTCCGGCGCCGCCACTTGATGGCCTCCGGATCGACCACCATCACCAAATGATATTCGGCCTCCGGGACACTGGCGCGCCGCGAGCTAATCGGGACTGGCCCCCCCAGCTTCTCGAAGGGGAGCGCGAGCTGGTTGGGATCCTCCCAAACGGGTGGAGGAAGGTCCGCCGCGGGCAGATTGGATTTTCCCGGTAAATACTTGTCCGGAAGCTTGAACTTCGGCTCGTGCAGTTCTTGCAGAACCTGCCGGAAAAGGGAAATGGGTGGTAGCGTGGATTCCACGAACGTGGGGTGGAACTCAGCTCCAGGTACGGGGGAGCTTTCGGTCGAAGTATACGTCTTCGGAGCGGTGACCTTCGGTTCGCGGAACCTTTCCCGAACCTGCCGGAAAAGGGAAATAGGGGGAAGGGTAGTATCCACGAAGGTGGGGTGGAACTCAGCCCCCGGTACGGGGGAACCTCCAGTGGACGTGTACGTCTTGGGAACGGCGGTCTTTCGTTCGCGCACCCTTTCCAAGATCTGCCGGAAAAGGGAAACCGGTGGAAGGGCGGAATCCACGAAGGTGAGGTGGTACTCGGGCGCAGGCGGATTCGTGGTCGGCCTAGCGTCTACGTTGATATCGCCCTTGGCATCGCCGCTTGGCATTAAAGAGATCCGAAACTTGAAATCAGAAAATCGAAACTAGGAACTCGAAAATCGAAACTCGCCTATGTCTCCCCGCTTTGGCCTACCGGCCGGGCCAGGCGAACGTTCACCTTGCCTGCATGTTCTTCGATGCAATTCATCACCCGTTCGGCTAATGCAAGCGCCCGCTGGCCCTCCAGGCCACCCACTAAAGGTGCGCGGCGGGTTCGGACCGATTCGACAAAAGCCTCCAATTCTGACTGAAGGGGGTCCGCAGGCGTGGTCTCGAGCTTTTGAAAAGCGATTCGGGGGGTTGGGCCGCCGTCATCCACCCTCAAAAGCGTGGCGTCGCGTCGCGTAAAATCAATGGAAACATAATCGTACGGTTGGAAATAACGGAACTTGCGTATCCGTTCCGTGCTGGCGCGGCTGGCGGTGAAGTTCGCCACTGCGCCACATTCAAACTCCACTCGCGCGTTGGCAATATCGACTTTGTCGGAAAGCACCGGCAACCCCACCGCGCGCACTTCACAGACGGCGGAATTGACCATCCACAACACCAGATCGAGGTCGTGAATCATCAGGTCGAACACCACGTCAACATCCAGGCTGCGGGCGCTGAAAACTCCCATGCGGTGGATTTCAAAAAACAGCGGCCGGCGGGTTATGGCCTTGGCAGCGACCACTCCGGGGTTGAACCGCTCGAGGTGTCCGACTTGCAGGATGCGACCCAGGCTTTTGGCCAGAGTCGTCACCTCCTCAGCCTCCTCCAAGGTACGTGTAATAGGCTTCTCGAGAAGGACATCTACGCCGTGGGCAAAGGCTTGGCGCGCCACTTCGGCGTGGCTGGTGGTGGGTATGACCACGCTTACAGCTTGAACGGCTTCCCAAACCTCCTCCAGGCTCGCGAACGCCCGCACCCTGAGTTCATCTGCAACTCCCTTGGCTCTATCCGGGCGAAGGTCGTACACTCCCACAAGGTCCGCTCCCACGGCCTGCTTCAACGCCCGGGCGTGCTTCCTTCCGTGCTCACCAACTCCGAGCACGGCAACGGCGATCCTTTCGCTCAACTCGACCCCATACCGGAAACTCGAAAATGGAAACTGGAAAATGGGAACTGCCAGGGTTGACTTCTGATTTCCTGGTCGCGGTTTTTACCAGTTTCTATTTTCCAGTTTCCATTTTCCGACCTCTCAATCCTTCATGCCTACGATGGCGATGCCCGCCTCGTCCGCTTCCTTGATCATGGCCTGGCGTTCAAACAGCAGCGTCTTGCCCGCGTCCACGGCCAATAGGCGGGCATTTGACCGTCGCATCACGTGAATGGTCTTCAGTCCCACCACGGGGACATCAAAGCGCATGTCCTGGCGGGGCTTACTTACTTTGACGACCACCAGTCTCCGTCCGTTACTCAGGCTCGCCGCGCGTTCGATGGTGGCGTCCGTCCCTTCCATGGCCTCCACCGCCACACAAGCCCGGCCAGACACTACGATCGTTTGGCCGATGTCGAGGCCCGCCAGCTTCTTGGCGAGCTCGCGGCCATAAGCGATATCCGATTGCTCCTCAGCATCGGGGGCGCGGCTGGTGAGTGGGCCAACATCCGGCAGCAGTGGCTTCAGAAAGAGCGTCGAATCGACCACCTGGACCCCCCGGCTCTCGAGCATGCGGACGAATATCCCGATAAGCGAGTCCGTGTTCTTGCGCGGCAGGCTTTGCAAGACGCGGCTCACCAGCCCATCCGGTTTGATGGAACTGAAGAGTTGTACGTGCTTCACCTGGCCGGCCAACACCACTTTGCTGACCCGCTCGGCGACCAGCAGATCCAGGAGCTTCGAAACTTCACCCAAACTCAGCCAGTGAATTGCACTCGCCTCGGTGGCAAGTTCGGAAGAAGCTTCTTCCTTAATGCCCACCACCAGGGGGTCGATTCCTTGGTCCCGCGCCGCTTCCAGCACCAGAAAAGGGAAGTGTCCGTTTCCAGCAATAATCGCGTAACGATCTGCGCAAGTCATAACCGAAATTCGAAAATCGAAACTCGAAAATCGAAATTCGAAAACCGAAAATTCCCGTTGTGCTCCTCGTCACCCTCGAGTTCAGGACATCCAGTTTCGAATTTCCAGTATCGAGTTTCGAATTTCGAGTTTCGACTTTCGGTCATTTCGCTACGCCTCGCTCGGATGTGCGGATGAATTCCACCAGGGCTCGGACGTGGTCGGACTTCAAGGCGGTAGACTCGATAGCTTCTAGTGCCTGGGTGGTGTTGAGTTTGGATCGGGTCAGCAAGCGGAAGGCTCGCTCCAGATCTTTCAAGTCGTCAGCGCTCAGGCCTCGCCGCTCGAGCCCCACGCGGTTGGCTCCGAGAACGCTCAGCGGGCGGGGGGCGGAGGTTTTCGAGTAAGGGAGGATGTCCTGGTTCACCACGCTGTAACTTCCCAAGAAACTGTAGGCGCCAATTCGACAGAACTGGTGAATGCCGCAAAACGCGCCCACTGAGGCGTGATCCTGAATCTCGACGTGGCCGGCCAGCGAGGCCCCGTTCGCCATGATGATATGGCTTCCCAGGTGGCAATTGTGCGCGATGTGGACGTAGGCCATCAGGAGGTTATGGCCGCCGATTCGCGTGGCCCTATCTCCCTCCTCCGTGCCGCGGTGAATAGTGATGAACTCGCGAATAGTATTGTCGTCGCCTATCTCCACCTGCGTCGGCTCGCCGCGGTATTTTAAATCTTGAGGAGCAAGTCCAATCGAGGCGTAAGGGAAGATCCGGTTGCCTTTCCCTATTCGTGTGTTCCCCTCGAGCACACAGTGCGACATCACCTCGCAGTCTTCTCCTAGCTCGACGTTTTCCCCGATCAGGGAATAAGCACCCACCGTAACGCTGCAGGCTAGTTTGGCGTGGGGATGAACGATAGCTGTGGGATGAGCCTTCATTGACTTAATTGACCCGGTTGACCTGATGATTGACCCGGCCGCTCCGAGATCGCAAACGCTACCGTCGCTTCGGCCGCCAGCTTCCCCTCCACCGTCGCTTGACCGCTCATCTTCCCAAAATTGTTCCGCCGGTTCAGCAATTGCATCTCAATCCGAAGCTGATCGCCCGGCAGGACCGGGCGGCGGAACTTCGCGTTTTCGATGCCCGTGAAATAGATTAGCTTTCTAGCCTTGTCCGGCATGTCGCGGTAAATCATCACGCCCGCCACCTGGGCCATGCATTCGATGATCAATACCCCGGGCATGACCGGCGCGCCGGGGAAATGACCCTGGAAAAAGGGCTCATTGATGGTTACGTTCTTGAGCCCCACTATGCGCTTGTCCCCCTCGATTTCCACAATGCGGTCGACCAGCAAAAACGGATAACGATGGGGAAGAAAGCTCATGATATCCATGATGCTGTAGACGAAGCCCTTCTCCGTGTTGGGGACTGTCGAAAGATCAGCCACACTTCACCATCCGATTCGATTTCGGCCCTTGCAGACGCTCAGCAGAAGAACCGCGGACCCCAAAATCGTGCATCCGCGCTACCACTTTTCACCCTGCAGCAGGTGGCAGCGGCTGTAGACGACCGTGTTGTCATTATAAACGAAACCCGCTCGCCTTCCAATCCGCCTCCTACGTCCCAAGTTGGAACGTAGGGCTGCCCCACACGCTGGGGAATCCAGGAAGCTGTTGCGATGAGGACGTGGCCGACAACTCCGGCATGAAAAACCCCTCACCCGGCCCGCGACGGCTGGTGAAAGCGCCGTCGCGGGCCACCCTCTCCCCCAAGGGAGAGGGCAGTCTTTCCAACATGTAGGAGTAAAATGAAAACTCGAATTGCTTCGTTTGCGCCCTCACCCGTCCTGCCCCGGCTGAAGAAGGCGCCGTCGCGGGCCACTTCCTCCCCCGAGGGCGAGAGGGCCTGGAGTTTCTACATTTCTTATGTGCTAAACTGGCCATTCGAGCGTGTTAGCGGAGGGCGCTGCCTGATTCGGACGACGAAATCCAGCGCCAATTGACGAGCAAGCAGGATACCAGTTCGTCCTTTTCGCTCGCCACTCCTCACTCTTCTTATGTACGGAAGCTTTGGACTGACAGGTGGGATCGCCTCCGGCAAGACCACCGTGGCGCGCTTTCTTGAGGCGCGGGGCGCCAGGGTGATTGATGCTGACCGCATCGGCCACGATTTGCTCTTGACATCCAGCCCCGTCCACCACAGAGTCGTCGCCCAGTTTGGGCGGGAGATTCTGAAACCTGGCGGCGAAATCGATCGCGCACGTCTGGGCTCCATAGTCTTTGCCGACCCGCGGAGGCTCAGCGAACTCACCTCCATCGTGCATCCCACCCTGATCGCGCGCACCGAGGACCTCGCCAAGGAGCTGCGTGCACGGCACCCTCGAGAGGTGATCCTTGTGGATGCAGCGCTGATCTATGAGGCCGGTGTCGCGGACCGCTTCGACAAGATTTTGGTGGCATGGTGCAGGCCCGAACAGCAGATCGAGCGCCTGCTGGCCAAAACCGGTCTCTCTCGTCAAGACGCTCTGAGACGCATAGCATCCCAGATTCCGGCTGAAGAGAAGCGCCATCGCGCCGATTACGTCATTGATTGTTCGGGTAGCCTCGAGGAGACGCGAGCGCAAGTGGAGGCCCTTTACCCGGAACTCGAGCGTCTGACGGGAGGAACTGGAAACTCGAAAATGGAAACTGGAAACTGGTAAGGGCTGCCGGGCTCGGGATGCATGGCTGCGCCCTTGTGTGGAGTGTGCCGGTTTGCAGCTTCCAGTTTCTATGTCCGAGCTGCCCACTCATCGCCTTGCCGCCGCAGGTCATCCAGAGCGCGCTGCACTTGCTTGAGCTTGGCGGCCTGTTCCTTCTCGCTGGCCTGCGCCGAGACGACGATGGGCGGCGCGATGAACACCGCGGCCCGCGAAAAGGGGTGAGGGAACTTCGCCAAGGCCCAGGTGCGGCGAAAGACGAAGGCGCGGCGCAAGGCGACGTGGAAGCAAAGGATGGCGGCCCCGGTGGCTTTGGAAAGCATTACCGAGCCACGTTTGGCAACGTAGCGCGGGCCGCGCGGGCCGTCAATGGTGAAGGCCGCATCTCGTCCCTTTCGCAGGCACTCGATCATTTCGGTCAGCGCCTGCGATGCTCCGTGCGTGCTCGAGCCGCGCGCCGCACCGTAGCCGTGCATCTGTATAATCTTCGCAATATACTCGCCGTCAAAATTCCGGCTTGTCATCACCACGATGCCGCGTTTTCTCCAAAACCAGCAGGCGGCAAAGATTTCGCGATGCCAGAAGGTGTAAATGAGCCCTTTGCCTCTTTGCGTGGCGGCTTCCCAGTTCTCCCAACCGTGAACTTCCCATCGCAGGCTGCGCCCAATCAGCAGCACGGCCAGGTAACCGGCCCAACTGGCAAGACCGATTTGAACCCGCTCCCATAGACGAAAGATCCTCGGGTTCGCACGCAGCCTCACTGCTTCTTTGGCTGTCGGAGCAGGTTCATTTTTTGTACGGGTCGATGGAGTCATGAGAGGCGGGCCGGGCATAGCGGTGGGGATTCGGGTATCCTGTGATACTTAGCTTCTTAGAACGCTACGACCCCCTCATCCCCGGCCCTTTATGAACGTGTCAATAAATTCGATTCTGTCATCCTGAGCGAAGCGAAGGATCTCTCTCAGAGTGTATTCCCGTAGCGCTTGGCGCACGGGTTCTGAGCCAATTCCGTACCCTGAGCTCTCGATTGGTTTCTTGTTTTTGCCCACGGCCCACCGCCGACTGCCTACTGCTGCTGCCCACTGCCCACCGTCGACTGCGCCGGGGGCAGTTCAGCTACCTGCTGCCGGATGGCGTCGGCAATGGAGGGATCAGAGCCGAATTCCTTCTGAATCTGATCGTAAAGCTGCCGCGCCCGCGCCGGCTGCGAGTCTTTCAAAGCATCCGCCAACGCCAGCAGTGCGCTTGCCCTGGGCACGGCCAAGCTGGGATGATCGGCGAGGTTCTGATAGATTTTGTCAGCTTCCTGCTTCTTGCCGGTCTTGAGAAACTCGCCGGCCAGAGCGAACTGAGCCAGTCCGGCAATATCCCGGTCTCCATCGCGACTGGCCTCTTGCAGGGTATTAATGGCCGCGGCCGAGTTCCCGAGCAGCGATTCGCAGATTCCCACGTGGTAACGCGCAATGCCTACAGCATGCGGCCTGGGGAACATCCGGTACTTGAGGACAATGGCGTTGAATTTTTCGAGCGCCGCCTTGTACTTATCGGCAGCCGTCGCATAAGTTTCCGAATCAGGAGGCATGCTGCCGGGTGTGACGGGTCCCACGTAGGCCTGGAAAGTCCTTAGGGCGGAAGCAAGATCCATGTTGGCGCTGGCCTCCTGCCGGCCGAGGTAGTACCTCAGGCCCCACGCCGAGCCCACCACGACAATGACCAGGATGGCGACCGTCAGGATCTCCTTGAGATGAACCTTGACGTAATCTTCGAGGTTGTCCAGAGATTCGCGAAACTCGTCCTGCTTCAGTTCGTGGCGTGTCAGCCGGTCCATAGCGGAGTCTCCTCAGTGCAGCAGATTCATCTCATCTTAGCAACCCCCCGCCGGCAAAGCAATTATGAATAGTGAAGGGTGACTCAGCAGGCGCAAACTTGCTATATTTGTCAAGTTAGCTCGAAAAGCGATGGTGTCCTAAATGTGGGTTGGTCGTTGCCTATAATCTCTTAGCCCTGAAGGGGCGGCCCAGCGAAGCCCA
>Ga0187817_10000952_pt1 | contig 13417 bp, 9 predicted proteins | sample NC_wetland_sal_i_17_FD_132431 | JGI IMG/M metagenome (GOLD analysis project Ga0187817, IMG submission 132431) | Wetland sediment microbial communities from Neuse River Estuary, North Carolina, USA - SO4_2 | ecosystem: Environmental > Aquatic > Freshwater > Wetlands > Sediment | place: USA: North...
CGGTTGATCTGCAAACGAATGCATTCGATGGGCTGGGAGCAGCGGTTCATTATCAACAAGTATTGCCAACATTGTTTCCGCGCTTTCAAGCCGAACTCGATCATTTGCCATTTGTGGATGGGCAGTTTGACTGCGCCATTTTTAACGCGTCTTTTCATTATTCCGAGAACTACGATCGCACTCTGTCGGAAGCCCTGCGCTGTGTGCGACCCGGGGGAACAATCGTCATCGCGGATTCTCCTTGCTACTCGCGTGAGGAGTGGGGCCAGCAGATGGTGGAAGAACGCCGCAAAATGTTTCAGGAACAATTTGGATTTGCGTCCGACAGTTTATTCAGTTGCGAATATTTAACGAACGAGAAGCTGCTGGCGCTGGAAGCGCGGCATGACTTGCAATGGACCACGCATGAACCCTGGTATGGCATTCGCTGGGCGTGCCGGCCGCTGGTTGCCCGTCTGAAGCGGCGGCGCGAGCCATCCCAATTCCGGATTTATACAGCACAGGTGAAGGTGACATGATCATTTTGTTTAATCCGCGTGCAACAAAGCCCCGCAATCGGCGCTTTCCTCTTTCGGTGATGGCTCTCGGGGCCGTGTTGGAGGGAAGGGAAGAATACGAGATTGTCGATGGCAATGTTGACGAGAATCCAACCGAGACGATTCTAAATTTAGTTCGCCGCAACAACGTGGAATTGTTAGGCGTTTCGGTCATGCCCGGGCCACAGATGGCTGCGGCGATCATAAGTTGTAAACAGATACGGCAGCAGTACCCAAAACTGCCAATCGTGTGGGGCGGCTATTTCTCATCGACTTACACTGATGCAGCGTTGAATGCCCGCTATGTCGATTACGTCGTGCGCGGCCAAGGAGAAGACACGCTACTAGAGTTGCTTGATGCGCTGAGGGGGAACCGTGGGTTAGATGGAATCCAGGGACTGTCGTACAAGGACGTGTTCGGGCTGCATCGGCACAATCCGGAGCGGCTGATGAAGGGTCCCGACGCATTTCCGTGGTCTCCGTTCCACCGTGTGCCCGTCGAGAAATACCTGCGACCATCCTTCTTCGGAAAGCGAACCGCCGCGCACCACGCCAGCATTGGATGTCCATTTCGCTGCAGCTTCTGCGGTGTGCACGCGGTCTATGGCAATCGCGAACTGGTAGAAAGCTCTGCGCGAACAGAGTCTATTCTGAGGCATCTGAAGAATCAGTACGGCGCGGATTCAGTGCAGTTCTACGACATGAATTTCTTCGTGAAAGAGAGCCACGCGCGGGAACTCTGCGATCGCATAGCGCCTTTGGGACTGCGGTGGTGGTGTGAGGCGCGCATCGATACTTTTACCCGCTATTCGGATGCGACGCTTGCGGCGATCCAGCGCGCTGGCTGCGCGATGATCTTCTTCGGAGCGGAATCCGGTTCGGATTGGGTCTTGAAAGAAATGCAGAAGGACATCACCACAGAGCAGACGTTGGCTGTGGCACAACGAATCCGGCAATTCGGAATCATTCCCGAGTTTTCGTTTGTGATCGGGAATCCGCGCGATCCTGAGAGAGACACACGAGAGACGCTGCAGTTTATTCGCAAAATCAAGCGCATCAATAAACAGTCCGAGATCATCATCTATCACTACACGCCCGTGCCGCAGCGAACTGCGATGTACGGAAACGTTGACGATCAGGTCACTTTTCCGACCACGCCCGACGAATGGGCAACAAAGCGCTGGATGGATTTCACGCTGCGGATCGATCCGAACACTCCCTGGCTGACGCGCAAGACTAAGAAGCTTATCGATAACTTCGAACTGGTGATTAATTCGCGCTGGCCCACGGTGCAGGACATACGCGCACCGCAGTGGAGCCGGACGCTGCTGAAGGCGCTGAGTGCCTGGCGTTATGCCGCGCGGGTCTATGCCTTCCCGAAGGAACTACGTTGGGCGCAAAGCTTTATTACTTTGCGAAAGCCGAAACAGGAGAGCCTGTAGAACAGTTTGTGCACGGACATGGCCAGTTCACTTACTACAAGGCCTCTCACTCCGTCGGATGGTTATCGGTTGTGGGCTGATAGTTATGACCGCGAGGCCAATCCGATACTTTCGTTGGAACGGCGAATTCTTTCGCCGCTGTTGCCGCCGGTGGCTGAGCTGAATGTAATCGATCTCGGCTGCGGTACCGGCCGGTGGCTGAATGTGATGAAAAACGAGTCTGCCGGCAACCTGATCGGCGTAGACCTGTCGCGAGAAATGCTGAATCAGGCGAAGTTGAAGGTCGGCGACGCGGCCACCCTGATATGTACAGACTATGCAGATGCGCCGATTTCTGAAGCATCCGCTGACTTGGTCTTCAGCAATTTCGTTCTAAGCTATGTGGATGAGCCGAAGCGGTTCGTGGCGTTTGTTAGGAAGGTTTTGCGTCCAGGCGGAACCTTTTTCTTGAGCGACGTGCATCCCGAGACAGCGGTTGTTCTGAACTGGCGGCGCGGTGTTCGGACGGCAAATGGATTCGAACAGATTCGTACGTACCACAGGAATATGGCTGAAATTGTGGCGCTATGCAGAACAGCAGATTTGGAGGTGTGCGTTCATCTGGAACCGAGATTTGGCGCTGACGAACGCGCCCTCTTTGAACAAAACGGGAAAGGAGGATATTTCGAGGAGATCCGGGAGCGTCCCGCGATTTACGTGCTTCAGCTTTGCGCACGGGAACAGCGGGCTGCAAAGCTAGCGAAAGAGGGCGAGCCCAAGGGCGTCAGTGAAATCCAGGGTGCGCGGTTTGCTCTCGGGGCCACAGACAGCTTTGAAGGTGGGATGCGCATCAATGGCTCGCGCGTGGAGGCAATGTTCGGCTCTGCTGCCGAGCATTCGTGTGCGCCGGCTGAAACGGCGATTGACTTGCGCGGGTATTTAGTTCTTCCCGGGTTGATCAACGCCCACGACCACTTGGAATTTGCGCTGTTTCCGCGATTGGGGAAGGGCGGTTACAAGAACTTTCTCGAATGGGCTGAAGATATTCATCATTGCCATGCGCCGGAAATTGCCCGTCATCGCGAAGTACCAAAACAGGTGCGCCTGTGGTGGGGCGGCATCCGCAACATTCTATGCGGCGTAACTACGGTTTGTCAGCACAATCCTTTCGATTCCGAATTGTTTTCCGGTGATTTTATTGTCCGCGTGCTGAAGGATTACGGGTGGGCTCACTCTCTAGCACTAGACCCCGGCGCGGCGCAAAAGAAGAAGGATACGCCGCCGGGCCAGCGATTCTTTATGCATTTGGCGGAAGGAATTGATGAACAAAGCAGCCAAGAGATTTTCAAGCTTAGCCAGGATGGGGGCCTGGACGGCGACACAGTCATCATTCACGGGCTTGGCATGGACGCGACGGGAGGTGCGTTGCTGCGGTCCGTTGGCGCTGGTTTGATCTGGTGTCCAAGTTCGAATTTGTTTTTGTTTGGAACGTCGATGTCGCCGGGGAAGATTCGTCGCTTCCCTAAAGTGGCACTGGGTAGCGATTCGCCGCTCAGCGCGGACGGAGATTTACTGGATGAAGTTCGCTGTGCCCACACGCTATTGCAGACTCCTGCCGCTGAAACGTACGAATATGTCACGCGGCGGTCGGCGGAGTTAGTTGGTTTGAAGAATGGAGAAGGTGCCTTCCGCGTCGGCGGCGTGGCTGATTTGGTTGCAGTTCACGACACAGGATTAACGGCCGCAGAAACATTGGCGACACTCTCGTACCGTGAGATCGGACTCGTTCTTCTCGCTGGACGTGTCCAGTTGGTTTCGCCACAGCTGAAAGATCGCCTTCCCGCCCGTACATGTGAAGGACTGCAGCCGCTTGAAATCGGGAATACCGTCCGCTGGATTCGTGCTCCGCTGGAGCGATTATTTGAAGAAACAACCCCGCATTTAGGCGGTGACATTTATCTCGGTGGAAAGCGGGTTCGTCTTGGAAGCTGAGATGGAGAGTGTGAATTCGCTCGTCGAATGCACCGAAGACGCTCATAGCGTCAACACTCTACCGATTCTCGTCATTCACGCGCACAGTTCCTGCAACTGCCGGTGCATCATGTGCGACATTTGGAAAACCAAGGAACAGAAGGTCTTCGGGCTGCGCGAACTGCAACCGCAACTTAACTCCATACGACGCCTGGGAGTTCGCTGGATCGTATTTTCTGGGGGAGAGCCGCTAATGAATGCGGAATTACCCCAGATTTGCGCAATTCTGCGAGAAGAAGGCATCCGTCTTACGCTTCTAACTACTGGATTGCTTCTGAAGAAACACTGCACCAGCGTGGCGGAAAGCTTTGACGACGTGATTGTCTCGTTAGACGGTCCTGAGAGCGTGCACGATGCAATTCGACGGGTCCGGGGTGCCTATCGTCTGGTCGAAAGTGGAGTCCAGGCGCTGAGAGAAGTGCGACCTGGGATGCGAATCACTGCGCGCTGTACCATTCAAAAAGCAAACTATCAGTATTTATTTGAAACCGCGCGAGCCGCAAAGGTGCTTCAGCTAAATGGTATTTCATTCCTGGCCGCAGATTTGACCTCGCAGGCATTCAATCGCCCCTTAGTGTGGCCCACCAACCGGCAAGCAGAGATTGGTCTTTCACTCTCAGAAGTGATCGCGTTGGAAAACGGAACAGAACGATTAATTCGCGACGCAGCAAGGGAGTTCGGCGACGGTTTTGTCGCGGAGTCCGCAGATAAACTGCGGCGGATCGCCCGGCATTTTCGTGCGCACGTGGGGTTAGACTCACCTGAATCTCCCGTATGTAATGCGCCTTGGGTTTCGGCGGTAATCGAGGCAGACGGTTCCGTGCGCCCCTGCTTTTTTCACGCGCCGACTGGAAGCCTACAGGACAAAACGCTCGAAGCCGTGGTGAATGGGAAAGCAGCACGCGATTTTCGGAAGCGGCTGGTTGTCCCCGAGAATCCGATTTGCCGGAATTGCGTGTGCTCTTTGAATCACCGTGCTTGAGATGCGGGATTGGGGCAAGGAGTATCGTCATCTCCGGAATACATTGCTGGTTCCCCAAGGCTCCCTGCCGGCGGCAGGTGGCGTAGGTAAACAACGATAGACCACAGTTCGCTATCCGTGAGGATTCCCTGGGAAGCCGGCATGCCGGATGGGAAGATGCCATTCACCATGATCCAATGAAGTTGCCCATCCGAATATGACTGAACACCGGGCGCATTCAGCGGAGGCACAGGAGGCGCCATTCGATCGGCAAATGGCACGCCGGTGTTTTGCCCATCCAGCCCATGACAAGCGGCGCAGTAATGTGAGAATGCAACTCGCCCGTCCTCGACGTTTTTCGGCGAATCCGGCAGGGGGTTTTTCGCGTCTTTATCACGGACGGTAATGGAGTGCTTGATCTTCGTTATCGTGGCGGTCTCCCATTTTCCGGGCGGAGTAACTTTGCAACCGGCCAAGGCGACCATGACAGCCAGGATGGTAAGTGCGTTGAATTTCAGCATTGTATTTACTCGGCGACGTGTACGATGAACTTCATGGAACCGTGACCTGATCCGCAAAAATGAGCGCATTTGCCTTCGAAGGTGCCGACGGTTTCCGGAGTGAAACTCACTTCCGCGTTTTGCCCCTTCTTCACCTCGGTGCGCACGCCTAGACTTTCGATCAGTAGGCCGTGGCTGACGTCCTTCGATTGAATGAGTAGCGTCACCTTTTCGCCTCTCTTGACCGTGATTTCATTCGGGCTAAAGTAAAAGCGCTGAGCGGTGATAGGAATGGTATGGGCGCCTGATCCGCAGCTAACGGCGCACGCGCGATTCCGCACAAAAAGAGCGTTACTACGACAGCTTTCCATTTCATAAAAAGTGTCCCTTAGTGAGCATTAGTTGTGGTTCAAGGCGCAAGATATTTCAGGATTAGTTGTTCATCTTCGGCGCTCAACATGGCGCGCACGCGCATATGCTGTAGAACCGCCTTCACTTCGCGAGGCGAAAGGGCATCGGGAGGGTTGTGGCAACGGCCGCAGTTCTCCTTGAATTTCACTTCTCCGGGATCAGCTGCGGGCTTGTTCTTCGCGCTAGCTTTAGGTGGTTTCTGACTGTTGGCTGCAGCCTGCGGCGCAGCCACGACATGCAGCGAAAACGCAAACGACGAAACTCCCAACACGGTGAGCAAAAGCGTTTTCATCAGCGTCCTCCCGGCCAGGCAGGGAATAGGAATCGATAGACGAGTTCGAAGTTCCACACGTTGAAATTGCCCGTACTGCTGAACTGTCTGCCATAGCTGCCGTTGAGCCGCACGTTATGCGGAAACCAATAATTCAGACCTACGTCGAATTGATTCACATCCACAGACGGCAAAGAATCCACGGGCGTCGGATTTCCCCGGAAATATTGCTGCACTCTTCCCACAACCTGCAGGCGGCTCAACCAAGTGTTCATGTCCCGATTTGGTGCTAAGCGGTAGGCACCCTCAAGCCAGTAACCCTGGCCGCCGGGCGAATGGGCGTATTCTGCTCGCACGTCCAAAGGAATTTCGGGCGGCTGCCACGCGAAATACATGCCTGCGATATTGGAGCCGCCGTTCTGGAGAAATCTTTGATACGAGGCTCCGACCTCCAAGCCGGCCTCCGGGACGAAAACACCTGCGCGGCCACCGGCAGTTCTGCCCGCCTGCAGATTCTCCGTCGTGGTGGCGGCGGAAGCATATGCGGTGTAGTTGAGTTTCCATTTTGCTCGGTCAACGGCCACTCCGCGAACCATGCCGCCGTTGCTTGAGCCTGACGTGCGCGTGCCAATCGTATAAATGATGGGCGTGTCTGCTAGATTGGCGACCCACAACGGGAAGCGTTCGTTATAAATGTTAAAGGGCGTCAGGAACCTGCCCACGGTGATGGTCAAGTGGGAATTTGCGATATAGTCCAACTGAAGATAGTCGAAAGCGGCAAAGAAGTGCCCATTGTAGGGACCGGTGGTGCCATCATCGCGTGCGATGAATCCTCCGACCTCGCCGCGCGACTCGATCACGAAATGGTCTCCCAAGGGCGCGACAAAAACCGGAACAATTATTGGCGTGAAGGAATTCGCACCTCCAGTGCTTGAGCCTTGGAAAGCTAGCGCGCCAGAGAAGATCGGCACGTCTGCTTGACCATGGACTACTGACCCGAAGGCACATAGCCCGGCCAGAATTAAAAGAACACGTCTCATCTACTCATACCTTTGTTGGCCGGAATTCACTCGGCCAGGATTGCCTCCGTGCGCAAAATAGAGCGCCGCGTTCGCAGTTAAGCGCGAGACATTTTGCAGACTACTTGTTTCGAACCTGCCAGTTGTCACCGTGAAGTCAAACTCGCGTCATCTTCGTGCTTTCAGGTTGTGCCGTGGTCTGTTGTACATGACGAAGTAGTCTGAATTGGCAGGCGTGCCTTAGAGCGAATTAGTCCCCCGGGTTCGACAGGAATTGGTCCTGTTTTTCGGTCGGGTTAATGCGGACACTTACCGGGCGAGGAGACTTCGATGGAAAAACCGACCCGCATTCTCGTAGCGAATCGCCCCAAATTGATGCGCGAGGTGGTATTGGCCGCGCTGGCGGATCAGCCTGGCATTGAAATCGTCGGAGAAGTATCGGACGAGGCGGAGATCCTGAAACAGGTACACGCAACGCTTCCGGACCTGTTGGTCATCGCTCTCGATGAAAATGAACAACGCCCGGCAATTTGCGATCGCCTCCTTCGGGAACATCCGGAACTGCGCATCATTGCCGTGGCATCCCGAAAAGATCGAACCCTCTATTTTTGGGCTTCGTTCGACATTCATTGCGCAAATGTCGAGTCTTCTGCCGCAGGCATTGTAAGCGCAGTGTATGACGCTCCCGAATCTACAAGAAGACCATCATGAACGCTCTTGGGTCGGAAAGAGAGAGCCGATGACCTCACTCAGACTGCGTATTCTCGGCTGTTGCCTCGCGACCGGCTTTTCTTGCGGAATCGTGAGTGCGCAGACGACTTTGTCACAGCCTGGAACTCCGAAAGCGACGGCACTTTCTTCTGTCCCGCGCGAGACTCGGGACCAAATAGAGGACAGAATGAGCCGGGTCGCTGCGCCTGCCGAGCAGATTCGCGCTGTGCTCGTGAAGGATCCGGGGCTTTTGGTTGAGTTGGAACGAATCGTGGAGCAGGAGGAGCTTTCGAAAGGGCAGTTGGTCGAAGATTCCGATCTGGCGGAACAAGCCATGTTCGACCGGCTGGACCAAGACCCAGCCTTCCGGGCAACTGCCACTCGGCTGGTCCAGCGCTACGGATATTTGCTACCGACGGTGAATCCCGATTCCGAAATGGCCAAGCAGGAAGATCTGGTTCTGAAAGAGCGTGCAAGGCGAATTGTGCAGATAGAGGCCCAGGAAGATACGGATTCCATGCAACCGCGAAAGAACGAAGGGCAGCAGACAGATTTGACGAGCGCTACGAATTGCAATTTCCAAAGCCGGAAAAGTTGCAGAGAGCCAGCGCCGCGACGTTCGCACGAGGATTTTTCAACCGCTCCGGCCGGTCAATCTAACCCGCCCGCCGAGGTGCCCCCCAATCTCTCCCCTAATCCTCAATTGACTGGTTCTCCGTTGATTCAGACGCGGCTCTCGGGTGGCGGATTATCGAATGGTGGGAATGGTTCCGACTCTAGTGACCAGCTGCGCATGGCAGCCATGAATGCATCTCGCGATTCAGCGTCCCTGCAAGCTTCTCCGGAGATTTTGGAACGTCTTCTGAATGCGACGAGAAATAATGAAGCGGATTCCGGTGACAACTCTGTCCTGCAAAATTCCGCGGCCAATCGACATAACTCTAAGAACGATGTCATGTATTCGCGAGACGTGACCAATTCCCGCATGTTGGCGCGTTACGCAGCGAGCGACTCGCCTGAAGACAACATCGTCCACAAAAGGAGTCCCTACGCCGATGTTCCGTCGCTGGCCGACCTTTACGTTCAAGTGTCCGCTCACAACCGCACCCTTCAACATTTCGGGGTAGACATTCTTACGCGCGACTCCAGCGACTCCAACGCCCTGCCAATGGATTTGCCTGCGGGACCAGATTACGTGGTGGGCCCAGGTGACTGCCTCGCCATCGATTTATGGGGCGGCGTATCGCAACGCTTGCAACGCACCGTGGACTCCGAAGGCCGCATTTCTCTGCCCGAGTACGGACCAATATTGGTCAGTGGGAAGACGCTCGGCGAGGTGCAACTGACGGTTCAGCAGTTGATGCGCACGCAGTTGCGAGACATTTCGACCGATGTGTCGCTTTCGCGCTTACGGACTGTACGGGTTTACGTTGTCGGTGAGGTCGCTGATCCCGGAGCATATGACGTCAGTTCGCTTTCCAGCCCGCTAAACGCGCTGGTTGCCGCGGGAGGGCCCACGGAACGCGGTTCATTGCGTTCGATCAAACATTTTCGCGGCAAGCAGTTGATTGAATTAGTCGATGCTTATGACCTGTTGCTGCGCGGTGTCGGACCCGATCAAAAGCGCCTGGAAAATGGCGATTCTCTGCTCGTACCTCCTCTTGGACCACAGGTGACCATTGACGGCATGGTTCGCCGCCCGGCGATTTACGAACTGCGTGGCAATACTTCGCTAGAGGAGGCGCTGGATCTTGCGGGCGGAGTGTTGCCGGCCGCGGCGCTCAAGCACGTGGAAGTTGAGCGAATTGTCGCGCATGAGAATCGCACAATGTTCAGTCTGGATCTCTCGGAAAAAAAGAACGCCGATGCTGCGGAGTCTCAGCTGAGGACTTTTCAAATTCACGACGGCGATCGAATTCACATTTTCCCCATCGCCCCGTACAACGAGAAAGCGATCTACTTGCAGGGACACGTACTCCGGCCGGGTCGCTATTCCTATAAAGAAGGCATGACGGTGAAAGACCTCGTCGCCTCTTATTCGGACCTGCTGCCGGAACCTGCTGGGAAATACGCAGAGATTATTCGGCTTAACGCGCCGGATTATCGGCCCACGGTCGAAAGTTTTGATCTTGCCGCGGCACTTGCGAATCCAGACAGCGCGCCAAAGCTCCAGCCTCTCGACACAGTGCGAATTTTCGGGAAGTACGATTTTGAGTCAGCCCCGCATGTCTCCGTCGACGGCGAAGTGCGTGCTCCCGGACGATACGCAACTTCCGGCCAGATGCACTTCCGCGACGCAATCTATCAAGCGGGCGGTGTTGCTCCGGACGCGGCGTTGGATTCGGCGCAAATCATCCGCACTGGCGTGAATGGTGAAACGAAGGTTCTCAGCGTGGAGGTGCGAGAAGCGCTGGCGGGACAGCCGGCAGAGAACTTACTGCTTGCGCCCAACGACCGAATTGTCGTCCACCGGAATGCGACGAAAGTGGATCCGCCGGCAGTCTACGTCGAAGGTGACGTTCCTAACCCTGGCCGTTATCCCCTCACGTCGGACATGCATGTTGACGACTTGCTGCGCCTGGCGGGCGGTCTGAAGCCCAGTGCCGATACCCAGAGTGCCGTGCTCACTCACCACGAAGGGAAACAACCCGGTTCCGCACAAGTTGAGACTGTCAATGTGGATCTGACTTCAGCCATGACCGGTCATGGCGATGACAAACCTCTCGCGAATGGAGATGTTCTGACCATACGCGAGAACCCCGGCTGGAGTGATCTAGGCGCTACAGTCACGATTCGCGGCGAAGTGCAACATCCGGGAACTTTTGGGATTCGGCCCGGCGATTCGTTGAATTCTGTGTTGCAAAAGGCGGGAGGATTCACGCAGCAAGCATACCCGTACGGTACGGTGCTGACGAGACGCGAAGTTCGCGACTTGGAAATGAAATCGCGTGAAGAACTGGTTGCGCGCCTGAAAACCGTCGAAACGGAACTAAAGGCGCTTCCAGAAAACGATGCAGACCAGAAGAACCTGAAACTGACCGCGATTGCGCAAAACGAAACAGCTCTTACGCAATTGGAAACGCATTTGCCCGTTGGCCGTGTGGTAATGCAGGGCACCCTCGACGAGAAATCGTTTGACCGTTCGGCTGGAGCAACGCCGCTTCGCAATGGCGATGTGATTCTGGTGCCGAAAAAACCAAATTACATTGTTGTGCAAGGCCAGGTTTTCAATGGCACTGCCGTGGGTTACGTGCCGGGAAGAAGTGCCAATTGGTATCTGAGCCAGGCCGGGGGTTTCACCGAGTTGGCAGATAAGAAGGCCGTCTTTGTCATCCGCGCCGACGGCTCCGTCCTGGCCGCCAAGAACAATCGCGGCATATGGTCCGGCGATCCGATGGATGCGGTGTTGATGGCGGGAGACGTGATTGTTGTGCCCGAGAAAGCTCCTAAAGTCGGCAATCGCAACTTTATGCCGCTAATGCAAACGGCCCAGGTGGCTACCTCGGTTGCGCTCGCGGTGGCTTATCTGAAGCCGTAAGGAAATTGGTCGAAGGCTGATGAAAGGAATGAAATTGGCGTGCTATCTGATGATCGTGAATTTGACCGTGATGACGGCCGGCACCTGCGTTGCTTCACCTCAGCAGGCTGGCACCGGACCCGGTGACAACGCAACGGCCTCCGAAACCATCGCTCCTAAGGCGGTGGCGAAGAATTCAGCGCACCCAGAGACCACCAACCGGCTAATAGGCTCGCGCTCCGACGTCGACACTTTCTCCAACAATTTGTTTCAGGATCAGAAGCAAATCTGGACCAGCCCATTCAAGCGACGGTTTTCTGATGCCGAATGGTTATTCCCGGCTGCGGCCATCACGTCAGGTTTCATTCTTACGGATTCGAGTTTCAGCAGAGCTCTTCCCAGCAATCCCGGTCGGCTCAATGACTACAACAAAATTCGCAATGTTGGAGTGGCCAGCCTCGGAGGAGTTTCCGGGGGCTTGTATCTCTGGAGTTTGCGCACTCATGACCCGCACCAGCGGGAAACCGGGCTACTGGCCGGAGAAGCGGTGATTGATTCGCTGATCGTGACGCAAGGCCTCAATTTGATTACATCACGGGAGCGGCCACTCGAAGGAAACGGACAGGGCAAATTCTTTCAAGGCGGTTCGTCGTTTCCTTCGAATCATTCAGCGGCGGCGTGGGCGGCAGCCGGTATTCTCGCGCACGAATATCACGGCCTGTTGGCGCAGTTGTTGGCCTACGGTATGGCATCGACCGTCAGCGTCACCAGCGTTACCAGCAAACAGCACTTTCCTTCCGATGTGCTTATTGGAAGTGCCTTGGGTTGGGCGGTCTCTGAATATGTCTATCGCACTCATCACAACCCGGAACTCGGAGGCGCCGCTTGGAATCCGTTAAAGGAGTTGTTTGAAGACAAGGAGTCCGGACCCACAAAGTATCCCGGTTCCAGCTATGTTCCGCTCAATAGCTGGGTGTATCCAGCTTTCGATCGTTTGGCAGCACTTGGATACGTGTCAGCCGGTTACGAAGACGCGCGGCCGTGGTCACGGCAGCAATGTGCGCAACTGCTTTTGGACGTTGATAAGAGTTTGGCTACAGGTGCGCTTAAGACGAACTCGGAAGTGACAACTCTGGTGCAGGCATTACACCTTGAGTTCGAACGCGAGGAAGCGACTTTCACGGGCCCGAACACGTCTGCGGATGTCGAATCGGTCTATTCGCGGGTCGTCAGTGCAAGTGGAACTGTTTTAGACGACGGATATCACTTCGGCCAAACGTTCGCCTATGACTACGGACGCCCATTTCGAGAAGGCACGAATTTGATTTCTGGCGCCTCCGCCAGCGCCACGTACGGAAATTTATTTTTCTACGTTGACGGAGAATACCAGCATTCTCCTTCGGCACCCGCTCTGTCGCTTCCGGTGCGTGAATTCATTGCTGATCGCGACAAGGTGGCGGTTCCTCCCGGCACTCCCTTTCCCGCCATCAATGGTTTCCACCTCCTCAATGCGTATGCCGGAATCAACTTTCATGGATGGCAGATCACCTTCGGCAATCAATCTCTCTCGTGGGGCCCCGGAAGTGGAGGCTCACTGCTTCTGAGCAACAATGCCGATCCTTTCCCGATGCTCCGTATCTCTCCGGAGCATCCAACCATGATTCCCGGGCTGTCCAAGATTCTTGGCCCCTTCAACGTGGACCAGTTCTACGGTCGATTGGAAGGCCATGCAGGCCCTAACCAACCCTGGATCTACGGCCAGAAAATCAGCTTCAAACCGTTTCACTCGCTGGAATTTGCTTACAGTCGCACAACTCTGATCGGTGGAAACAGTAATCCGCTGACGTCCAAACAATTCTTCTACAGCCTGTTTGGGCGCGTTGATCCTGCACAGAACAGCGTGCCTGGCGATTCTCGCACGGCCGTGGATTGGACTTGGCGCGTGCCGGGCCTTCGCGACCGGGTCACCTTCTATGGAGAATTGGAGGACGACGACGATCTGATCCCACTTCAGAATCCAAGCAAGAATGTCGTTCGCC
>Ga0187817_10000953_pt1 | contig 13397 bp, 12 predicted proteins | sample NC_wetland_sal_i_17_FD_132431 | JGI IMG/M metagenome (GOLD analysis project Ga0187817, IMG submission 132431) | Wetland sediment microbial communities from Neuse River Estuary, North Carolina, USA - SO4_2 | ecosystem: Environmental > Aquatic > Freshwater > Wetlands > Sediment | place: USA...
CATCTAAGCGGGAAACCCACCTCGAAACGAGTTCTCCCTTGAGAGCCGTGGTAGACCACCACGTTGATAGGCCGGGTGTGTAAGCGCGGCAACGCGTTCAGCTTACCGGTACTAATCGCTCGAATGGCTTGAACGCTCTCATTTTCGCTGCCCGTCACATCGGACGACAGATGTCGGACGACAGAGGACGGATTGAAAAGAAAAATCAGCTTGCTTCGCGGAGGTTCGAAATCGGATCGCACGTTTGTCTTCGGACACCCGTCGTCCGACATCCGTCCTCCGATATCCGTCTTTCGCCGGCCTGGTGGTCATAGCGAGGAGCCTCTACCCGATCCCATTCCGAACTCGGCCGTCAAACTCCTCTGCGCCGATGGTACTAAGCCTCAAGGCTTGGAAGAGTAGGACGCTGCCAGGCCTGCCAAGGACGGATAACGCATGATCCCGAAAAAGCCTGCCCCGGACTTGATCCGGGGTGGTCTTCCGATTTTCGGATAAGATCATGCGCAAAATATTCCTCTTCATCCTCTTCACGATAATCGACGTTAAAAAAGCCCCGCGGATTCCGCGGGGCTTTTTGTTTGCTCGCCGTCATTCCGGGGCGCGACAAAGTCGCGAACCCGCAATCCATATCCCCAGTGCAGCGACTATGGATTCCGGGTACCTCGCTTTGCTCGGTCCCGGAATGACTGGAGCGTACTGCAGAATCACTCCGCCGCCTTCGCCGCCGCATGCTGGCGGAATTTCGGCATGACCTCTTGCGCCAACAGCCGCATCGACTCGCGTTCCCATTCGCGGTTCGGGCCGCTCCAGTCGAGGCCGGTCATGAGTAATGTACCGAACGGACCGGCCTCGTCGCGCAGCGCGATAAGCCTGTCGAGAAATGTTTTTGGCGAGCCGTAGATCACCGAGCCTTCGGTGATTGCGTCGACGGTCGCCTCTTCGTCGCTCATTTCCGGGCGCGGCTTCAACGACCCGAGTAGGCCGACGCGGGAGAGCACTTCGCGCATATAGGTGTAGAAATAACGGTTCGAGCCTTGTTCGCCGAACACGCGCTCGCGCGCTTGGCTTTCGCTTGCCGCCACCATCACATTGCGGGCCACGCGCCAATTGTCGCCGCGCGCGGGCTTGCCGGCTTCGGCGCAGGCCTTGCTGTAAGTCTGCCAATGCGCCGGCAGCGCCGGGCGCGGCACATTGTTGGCCGAAATGATGCCCCAGCCGCGTTGCGCCGCGACGCGCGCGGTCGGCGAATTGCGGCTCGACACCGACATCGAAATCGGCGGCCCGCCCTTGCGGAACGGCTTCGGCATGGTGCCGATGCCGAGTTCGGGAATGATCGCGTCCTTCAACTGCACAGTCCAGAACTCGCCTTTGAGCTCGTAGGGCGGATCCTGCGCCCAGATGCGCTCGATCATGCCGATCGATTCCATCACCTTGCGCTCGCGCACCTTGCGGTCGCCGTTGTCGAACAGCTCGAAATCGGAGTAGAGCCCGCCAATGCCGATGCCGAGCATGAAGCGGCCGCGGCTCATGTGATCGAATTGCGCCACCTCGGCCGCGACTTTGACCGGGTGATGGTTCGGCAGGCAGATCACGGCAGTGCCGAAAGTCAGATTTTTGGTGCGCGGCACGAGGCCGGCCATGAACATCAGCGGCGACGGAATGGGCTCCGTGGTCGCGGAGAAATGTTCGCCGAGCCACAATTCATCGAAGCCAAGCCGGTCGGCATAGATCGCCTTCTCGTCGTCCTCGGCGAGCGTGTCGGCGAGCACGCGTCCCGGCGGATGCACCGGCATCATGAATAGTCCGAGGCGCATAGGTGTTCTCTGCCCGTTATCTGTCTCTCACAGTCGTCATTGCCGGGCTTGACCCGGCAATCCATGCCGCCCTGACGCTCGCTGTCTTGCCGCAACATTATCGCTTGCGGCGAGGCCGCATGGATGCGCGGGTCAAGCCCGCGCATGACGAGTTCCATGGAAACCACCTTCGGGCTACCATCCCTCCGCCGAGCCTGCAATGCCGAGAGGATTACCACCCATGTCCACCAATCGCGTCTATCGCGTTGCCGTCATCCCGGGTGACGGCATCGGCAAGGAGGTGGTGCCCGAAGGCGTGCGCGTGCTCGAGGCGGCCGCCAAGAAGTTCGGCTTCGAATTGCGGCAGGACCATTTCGATTTTGCCTCGTGCGACTATTACGAGAAGCACGGACGGATGATGCCGGAGGATTGGAAGGAAAAAATCGGCCGCCATGACGCGATCTTTTTCGGCGCGGTCGGCTGGCCGGCCAAGGTGCCCGATCACATTTCACTGTGGGGCTCGCTGATCCTGTTCCGCCGCGAATTCGATCAATACGTCAATCTGCGCCCGGTCCGGCTGATGCCGGGCGTGCCGTCGCCGCTTGCTAATCGCAAGCCTGGCGACATCGATTTCTGGGTGGTGCGCGAAAATACCGAAGGCGAATATTCCGCGATCGGCGGGCGCATGTTCGCCGGCACCGAACGCGAAGTCGTGGTGCAGGAAACCGTGCTGTCGCGCATCGGCGTCGATCGCGTGCTCAAATTCGCCTTCGAGCTCGCGCGCAAGACACCGAAGAAACATCTCACCTCGGCGACCAAATCGAACGGCATCGCCATTACCATGCCGTATTGGGACGAGCGCGTCGAAGCGATGGCGAAGCACTTTCCCGACATCAAATGGGACAAGTACCACATCGATATTCTTTCAGCGCTGTTCGTACTCAAGCCGGATCGCTTCAATGTGGTGGTCGCGTCGAACCTGTTCGGCGACATTCTCTCCGATCTCGGCCCGGCCTGCACTGGCACCATCGGCATTGCGCCATCGGGCAACATCAATCCGGAACGCAAATTTCCGTCCGTGTTCGAGCCGGTGCATGGCTCGGCGCCGGACATCGCCGGGCAGGGCATCGCCAATCCGATCGGGCAGATTTGGTCCGGCGCGATGATGCTGGATCATCTCGGCGAGCCTGATGCCGCCGCCTCAATCGTCAAGGCCATCGAACACGTGCTTGCCGAACCGAAACTGCGCACCGGCGATCTCGGCGGCGCCGCGAACACGGTCGCCTGCGGCAAGGCGGTCGCGGCGGCGTTGGGATGAGCTCAGGTCGAAATCGCCCAATCCCGTCATCCTGAGGTGCGAGCGAAGCGAGCCTCGAAGGATGAGCGGCCCGGGCCGTCGCCCTTCGAGGGCCGCGGAGCTTGTCATCGGGCCGGCCACTTCGGGCCGGACCCGTTGGCGGCCGCCTCAGGGTGACGGGAAACACGTATCTGCAATTCGCTTCAATCTGAAACAATCGTGCCCTAGCTCTTGCCGCCGGTCAGCCAGACGGCGTCGGCGGAAAGCTCGGGCCAGCCGATGGCGCGGCTTGCGCGCATCGCTGCTTCGGCCTCCGGCAAGGTCTTGTCCCATCGCGCCGCGGTGATGCGGCGGCCGGAAAAATTTTTGGCTTCGTCTGAAACAAGCCATGCCGTGGGCGGGCCCATGATCTCCGGGCGAAGCATCTTGTCGCGCGGCCAGCCGGATTCGTCGGCAATCAGCGGCGTATCGGTCGGGCCGCCCGGCACCAGCACGTTCACTGTGATGCCGGAGCCGTCGAGCTCTTTGGCCCAAACTGCCGACATCGATTCGAGCGCCGCCTTGGCCGCGCCATAGGGCAGCACGCGGAGCATCGTGGCATAGCTCGTGGTGTTATTGATGACGCGACCGAAGCCGCGCTTCTTCATGTCCGGCAATGCGGCGCGCACCAGCATGAGCGGCGCGCGCACGAAGATCGCCATGAAGCCGTCCCAAATTTCGGGCGTGAGTTCTTCAATGCCCGGAGCATGCGCTTCAGCGTCAGGCCGGACGCTGCTCATGCCGATGCCGGCATTATTGATGATCGCTTCAATCGCGCCAAAGCGCGCGCGAGCCGCGGCGATGGCGCGCTCGCAGCCTGCGGCATGGGTAAGATCGGCGAGGACGGGATGAAGGCGATCCTTACCTTGATCATTGGCCTCCGCGTGCCGGGCCGAGAGCCGGTCGAGCGCTTTGGCATCGCGATCGATCGCGGCGACGCGATGACCGGCGGCAAGGAGCGCATCGGTCATTGAAACACCGATGCCGCCCGCTGCTCCCGTGAGAAAGACGACGCGGCCGTGCGCCGATGTCATGATTGTCTCCGCCCCAAGTCGGTTAAAACATTCGGGCGAAGCATATTGGCCGAACACGCCGATTGTCGAGTATGGTGGATGTGGTCGAGGGAGGATGCGAGGGAAAGTAGATGTCCGGCTTGCAGATCTACGGCGTCGCTCGCACGCGCGCGTTCCGTGCCTTGTGGATCGCCGAAGAGCTTGGCCTCGCCTATGAGCATCGCCCGATGGAGATCGGCGAGACCGGCGCGCGCGGCCCGGAATTCCTGGCGCTCAATCCTAATGGGCGGCTGCCGATCATTGTCGACGGCGATTTCGTGCTGCCGGAATCGCTGGCAATCACGCTCTATCTCGCCAAGAAATATTCGCTCGGCACGCTCTATCCCGCCGCGCTCGAAAACGAGGCGCGGGTCTGGCAGTGGAGCTTCTGGGCGGTGGCCGAGGTCGATCGCGCCGTCAATATCTGGTCGCTGCATGCGATCCGCCTGCCGCCGCAGGAGCGTGATGCCGCTTTGCGCGACGAAGCGCTCGGGGTGCTTGCGGCGCCGTTTGCAGTGCTCGATGCTGCGGTATCGAAAAATCCTTATCTGCTCGGGCCGGACTTCACCGTCGCCGATCTCAATGTGGCGGCCGTGATCAACCGCGCCGTCGACATGGATCTGTCGCCGTGGCCGCATCTCAAAAATTGGCTGCTGCGATGTCTCGAACGCCCGGCGGCGCGCAAAGCGCTGGCGCTCAAGGCCAAGTCCGACCGGGAAACGTCGGTCGAGGTCACCCGCCGCATCGCCCGGACCAATCGGCTATGAGCGCGCGGCGATGAAAACAAGTCCGGCCCCCTTCAATCTTGGCCAGGCGCTCGGCGAAGCCGTGGCGTTGCACCGGCAGGGACAGTTGCGTGAGGCGGAGCGAATCTATGCGCGCGTGCTCAAGGCCGCGCCCGATCATTTCGATGCGCTCAATCTCCTCGGCGCGATCAAGATACAGCAAGGCCAGTTCGGCGAGGCGCAGCGCCTGTTCGGCGCCGCGATCAAAGCTAATCCGCGGATCGCGGCGGCATGGTGCAATCTCGGCCAGGCGCAGTATGCGCTCAAGCGCCCGGCCGACGCGCTGCAAAGTTTCGACAAGGGCCGCGTGCTTGCGCCCGAGGATGTCGATATCCTCTATCAGCACGCCAACGCGCTCATCAGCCTCAATCGGCACCGCGAGGCGCTGGCCGAATTGCAGACCGTGCTCGCCCGCAAGCCGCAGCATTTCGAGGCCTGTCTCAATAGCGGGCTCGCGCAAGCCGCGCTCGGATTTTCCGAACGCGCGCTTGCCGATTTCGATGCGGCGCTGGCGCTCGTGCCGCAGCATCCAGTGGCGCATTTCAACCGCGGCGTCGTCCTGATCAAGCTCGGCCGCTACGCCGAGGCGGTCGCCGCCAACGAGCGCGCCGTCGCCGCGGCGCCCGACTATGTCGCGGCTTGGCTCAATCGCGGCATGGCGCTGGCGCAGTTGCGGCGCTTCGAGGAGGCCATCGCCAGCTACGGCGAAGTGCTGACGCGGCGCAAGGACAATGCCGACGCGCATTTCAACCGTGCGCTGGCGCTGCTCACGATCGGCGACTTTCGCCGCGGTTTCGAGGACTATGAATGGCGCTGGGCCCGTACTGGCGTGCCGGCGCAGAAGAACCGCGGTCGGCGCTTGTGGCTCGGCGACTATTCGCTTTCCGGCAAAACCATATTGCTTCATGCCGAACAGGGGCTTGGCGACACGATCCAGTTCGCGCGCTACGCGCCGCTTGTCGCCGCGCAGGGCGCCAAGGTCGTGCTCGAAGTGCAGCCGGAACTAAAGTCGCTGTTGTCGCGGCTCGATGGCGTCACGGCGGTGGTGGCGCGCGGCGAAGCGCCGCCGCCTTTCGACGTGCATTGTCCGCTTGGCTCGCTGCCGCTGGCGCTGAAAACCGAATTGCCAGTGGTGCCGGCGCGAATACCGTACGTATTCGCCGACCAAGCGCATCTGCAAAAATGGTCGACACGAATCGAAAAACTGCCGCCGCCGCGCATCGCGCTCGCCTGGGCCGGCAATCCGGCGCACGACAACGACCGCAATCGCACAATTGCGCTCTCGACATTGGCGCCGCTATTTCCCCCTCCCAACCCTCCCCCGCGTGCGGGGGAGGGAAGGGTGGGGGCGAGCTTCATCAGCATCCAGCGCGATGTGCGCGGCGACGAAGCGGCCCAACTCGCCGCACAGCCGCGCCTGACCCATATCGGCGGCGAGCTTGCCGATTTCAACGACACCGCCGCGGTGCTGGCGCTGTGCGATCTCCTCATCACCGTCGACACCGCGCCGGCGCATCTGGCCGGCGCGATGGGCCGGCCGGTTTGGGTCTTGGTGCCGTTCGCGCCGGACTGGCGCTGGATGCTCGATGGCGAAATCACGCCTTGGTATCCGAGCGCGCGCGTGTTCCGGCAATCGGCGTTGGCCGATTGGAGCGCCGTGATCGCGCGCGTCGCCACCGCGCTGCAAAGTGACCTGCCACGATCCTCGACTTAAGGGATTCGAGGAGGGCTTTAGGAGACTGGGTGGAACTGACGCAGTCCGCGCATCAATTGTCCCATTAATTTTATTGGGAACCTCTCGCCGCCAGGCGCATCTAAGGAGCGAAAGGGAACCGTCATGGTGCAAAGGGCAGTCAGGAACGCCGGCCTTGCCGCTTTGGACGATGCCGAACTGGTGCGGCGTGTGCTTGATCGCGATGCCGAGGCCTTTCGCATCATCATGCAGCGGCACAATCAAAGGCTCTATCGGATTGCGCGGAGCGTGCTGCGCAATAGCGCCGAAGCCGAAGATGCGGTGCAGGAGGCCTATGTCGCGGCGTTCAGCCATCTCGCAACCTATCGCGGCGAATCTCCGCTCGTAGCCTGGCTTTCGCGCATTGTGATGAACGAGGCGCTTGGTCGATTGCGGCGCAAGCCGGCCGCGACGGATTTCGCAGCCCTCGAAGCAGTGCCAGAAGCCGAAATCATCCAGTTCCCTTCATCAGCAACCAACGAGGATCCGGAACGAACCATGGCGCAGCGGCAAATACTTCAGCTTGTCGAAGAAGCGGCCGATACCTTGCCCGAGGTCTATCGGGTGGTTTTGGTAACCCGCGTGATCGAGGGAATGAGCGTCGAGGAAACGGCGGATCTGCTGCGCATTAAGTCCGAGACGGTGAAAACCCGGTTGCACCGGGCGCGGCAGCTTCTGCGCGAACAGCTCAACAAGCAGATCGGCCCGATAATGTTGGATGCCTTCCCGTTTGCCGGGCGGCGCTGCGAGCGGCTCACGGTGAGCGTGCTCAAGCGGCTCGGACTGAACAAATAGTCCGGAATTTTCTGCGCGCTCGATCCATCTCACTCACGCACGACCTGAAGCGGCGGGTCCAAAACCCGTGACAAGAAGACCCGCGAGAGGAGACGATTACATGAACGGCACTGTCCACGCCCTGCAACCGCTGCAAAGCTTCTATCGCGACAGTAAGCCCGAGCGGGCCGAGGTCGAGGCCGCGATACGCACCATCATCCGCTGGACCGGCGACAATCCCGACCGCGAAGGCTTGATCGAGACGCCGGCGCGCGTGGTGCGGGCGTTCGAGGAATTCTTCTGTGGCTATGGCGAGGATCCGGTCGGTATTTTGCAAAAATCTTTCGAAGAGATCGACGGCTATGACGAAATGGTGCTCTTACGCGACGTCCGTTTCGAGAGCCATTGCGAACACCACATCGCGCCGATCGTGGGCTGCGCCTCCATCGCCTACGTTCCGCGCGGGCGTGTGGTCGGCATCAGCAAGCTGGCGCGCGTGGTGCAGGCATTCGCCAGGCGCTTGCAGATTCAAGAAAAATTGACTGCCCAGATCGCCAATACGATCGACAGTGTGCTCAAACCGAAAGGCGTCGCCGTGGTTATCAAGGCGGTGCATCATTGCATGACCACGCGCGGGGTCCACAAGCCGGACAGTAGTTTGGTCACGAGCCGGATGCTCGGATGCTTTCGTGACGACGCCGAGCTTCGCCGCCAATTTCTCGGCATGATCGAATAAGCGCAGGAGTACAGCGATGGCGCAGGAACAGAATACGCCGCAAGGTCCGGACCTCACCCAGGGTGTCGGGCTAACGGATTTCGTCGACGGCAAGCTCCTCGGCCATGTCGGCGACGAGGAGGTGCTGCTGGTGCAAGTGGGCGGCGAAATCTTCGCCGTCGGCGCCCATTGCATGCATTATCACGGCCCCTTAGCCGAGGGTCTCGTCACCGGCGAGAGCGTGCGTTGTCCCTGGCATCACGCCTGCTTCGATCTGCGCAGCGGAGAAGCAGTGCGGGCGCCGGCGTTAAGCCCGCTCGCATGCTGGAAAGTCGAGCGGCGCGACGGCCGCATTGTGGTCAAGGAGAAGCGCGAGCAGCCGAAGCCGCCCGGCGCAAAGGCGAAAGCCGACCCGCCGCAAAAGATCATCATCGTTGGTGGCGGCGCCGCCGGCTTTGCCGCCGCCGAAATGCTCCGCCGACGCGATTACCGCGGCAGCATCGTCATGCTCAGCGACGACGATGCGCCGCCGGTCGATCGGCCCAATCTGTCGAAGGATTATCTCGCCGGCAGCGCGCCGGAGGATTGGCTACCGCTGCGTCCTGACGACTTCTATGCCGAGAACAATATCGATCTGCGCCTGAAGACCACAGTCGCCGGCATCGATGCCAGACGGCGGGAAGTCATTATCGCGGGTGGTGGGCGCTTGGCTTACGACCGGCTGTTGCTCGCGACCGGCGCCGAGCCGGTGCGGTTGCCCATTCCCGGCGCCAACCAGCCGCATGTCCATACCTTGCGATCGCTCGCCGATTGCCGCGCGATCATCGAGGCGGCGAAGGGCGCGCGCCGCGCGCTGGTCATCGGCGCGAGCTTTATCGGGCTCGAAGTCGCGGCCTCGCTGCGCACGCGCGGCGTCGAAGTCCATGTGGTGGCGCCGGAGGCCCGGCCGATGGAGCGCGTTTTTGGCCCCGCGCTCGGCGATTTCGTGCGTGCGCTGCACGAGGAGCACGGTGTCGCGTTTCATCTCCAAGACACGGTGACGGCGATCGACGGCAAGCGCATCGCGCTCAAGAGCGGCGGCACGCTTGACGCCGATCTCGTCGTTGTCGGCGTCGGCGTGCGGCCGCGCCTGACGCTCGCCGAACAGGCGGGACTGGCAATCGATCGGGGGCTCACGGTGAACGAGTATCTGCAAACCAGCGCGCCGGATATTTATGCCGCCGGCGACATTGCGCGCTGGCCCGATCCGCATTCCGGCGAACGCATCCGTGTCGAGCACTGGGTCGTGGCCGAGCGCCAGGGCCAGACCGCGACCGCCAATATGCTCGGGTACAATGAGCGTTTCGACGCGGTGCCGTTTTTCTGGAGCCAGCATTATGACGTGCCGATCAATTATATCGGCCACGCCGAGCGCTGGGACACGATCACGGTCGACGGCGACGTCAAGGCGAAGGACTGCCTGTTGCGCTATCGCCGCGATGGCCGCGTGCTCGCCGTCGCGTCGATCTATCGCGATCTCGACAGCCTGAAGGCCGAGCTGGCGATGGAGCAGGCGGCGGGGTCATCCGACTAAACCGGTACTGCCTTTCATCCTCCCCTGCGAGCGGGGGAGGGGGACCGCACGAAGTGCGGTGGAGGGGGCGAGGCCTCTCAGGATGCCCCCTCCGGATCACTTTGTTCGCCACCTCCCCCGCAAGCGGGGGAGGAAAACGTTAGCCTCACCGCAGCGGCGAGAACGCCGCCGGCAAATAGATGTCGGCTCGCTGCGAGATCAAATGATCTGGCCCGCCCGGCGGCGGCCAGACGCCGTCGGTGACGGCTTTTTCGCGCAGCCTCGCGCGCTCGTCGTAAGTCTTGTACGGCCAGATATGCATAAAGCGGATCGCCGCGCCGGTCACCGCGACCATCGCCGCCAGCACGGGCGACACGCGTGCGCGGCCCGGGATCGCCTTGCGCCACAGTTCGACGGTCGGCGCTAAGCCGTCCGGCTTGAGCACATAGCTGCGCACTTCGTAGCACGGCCCGAACGCGCCGGGCTGCAGCGGCGGCATGAAATCGAACGGTACGTAAGTGTCGAGCGACAGCTCGGTGATGAATTCGCCGATGCCGAATGGGCTGCGTGCGTTCAGCGCGGCGAAGCGATTTTCAATCGCGGCGTCGGCATCGGCCGATTTGCGGATGATCAGAATGCGGTTGAGCGCGCCGGTGTCGGAATACCAGCACGCCAGCAGGCTGGAGTCGCCGGTGAGCGTTTTGTCGAGCGCGGCGAGCGCCTGCGGATGCGTGCCCGGCCGCACGGTGGCGATCATAACGTCATAGTGCTCGGCCAAAGCAGCCTCCACTGTTTTTGTTGAGCTTCGCATTCACCCTCTCCCCGGTGGGGAGAGGGTTGGGGTGAGGGGGTATTGAGTTTCAGGTTCTTGCACCGATCCCCCTCACCCGCGCCTATGGCGCGACCTCTCCCCAATGGGGAGAGGTGACAGTTCTGTCCGCGCGCAATGAGAATGGCAGTCTCCGCAAATTGGTTTCTCGTTGTTTTGCCGCTGGCACGCGCGATTGACTGGCCGCGCCGGTCTACCTACCGTGGCCGCAAGAGATTAGGGAACGCGCCCGCGGCCGACAACGGTTTGCTCCTGAAGGGGCAGTGGAACAGTAATTCCGTCATCCTGAGGCGGCCGCGAAGCGGCCCTCGAAGGATGAACGGCCGCAGTGCTGACGCCGTCGCCCTTCGAGGCTCGCGGAGCTTGTCATCGGGCCGGCCACTTCGGGCCGGACCCGTTGGCTCGCACCTCAGGGTGACGGCTTCAGCTGAATGCAGGAGGACAAGATGACAAAATCATCGCGGTTGTTTGCCACGTTATCCATCGCAGCGATCGCATTTGGCGCCAGCGCAGCGCTTGCCGCCGAGAACGTAAAAATTGGCGTGCTGATGCCGCTCACCGGCAATGCCGCGGCGGCGGGGCAAGCCTCCAAGGCGGCGATCGAGGTTGCGGCCGACATCGTCAACAATGCGCATCCGGAATTGAGCAATCTGCCGCTCGCCACGGGGGTGGGCTTGCCGCATCTGGGCGGGGCGAAGCTCGACGTCGTTTTCGTCGATCATCAGGGCAATCCTTCGCTGGCCCAGCAATTGGCGACGCGGCTGATCACTGAGGACAAGGTCAATGCGCTGATGGGTGCCTATCAATCCTCCTGCACCTTCACGGCAACACCCGTCGCCGAGCGTTACGGTATTCCTTTCATGGTCGGCGACTCGGCCGCGCTGAACATCACCACGCGCGGATTCAAATATGTGTTCCGCGCCACGCCGATCGCGACCGATTACGCCCGCACTTATATGCGATTCTTCGCCGACATGAAGAAGGAGGGCAGGACTATTAATTCGATCGCGATCGTCAATGAAAATACCGACTACGGTACGTCGGTCGGCGATGCGATCGAGGCCGAAGCCAAGAAGAACAATGTCCCGGTTGCGATCCGCGTTCCCTACAGCGCCAGTTCAACCGATGTCACCGCGCAGGTCCTGCAGCTGAAAGACAAGAGACCGGATGTCGTCATCTTCATCAGCTATACGGCGGATTCGATCCTCTACATTAAAACGATGAAGAACCTGGACTACCGGCCGCCGATGGTGCTCGGCGACGACAGCGGATTTTCCGACCCGTCGTTTGTTCCGGCGATCAGCGATATCGCCCAGGGCCTGATGAATCGGAGCGCCTGGGACATCGGCAAGCCCGGTTCGACCAGCTACAAGATCAACGAAATGTACAAGGCCAAGACCGGCCGCGACCTCGACGACACGTCCGGGCGCGACATGCAGGGCTTCCTGGCGCTCGCCGAGGCGATCGATCGCGCCGGCTCCGCCGATGCGGAGAAAATCCGCGACGCGCTCGTCAAGACCGATCTCAAGCCGGAGCAGCTCATGATGGGCTATCAAGGCATCAAATTCGACGAGACCGGGCAGAATATCCTGGCGGCGACTTATCTGATCCAACTGCACGGCGCTCATTACGAGCTGGTCTGGCCGGAGAAGGCCGCAACCAGCGAGTTACAATGGCCAATGGGCGCCTGGGGGCATTGAGCGATGGTCCTAGTAGCCGCGTCATTGCGAGCGAAGCGAAGCAATCCAGAACAGCGGATATCAAAGCCTGGATTGCTTCGTCGCCCCTTGGGCTCCTCGCAATGACGACCCTGATTTATTCCGCTCCGTAACTCGATTAGGTTCGGCGTGAATTACGCTGGACATCAATAGGTACGATGCGTCGCGCGGGGGGCGAATGATCTTTCTACAAGTCATCGTCGGCGGGCTTTTGCTCGGCGCCATCTACGCGCTGTTTTCCTCAGGGCTGACGCTGATCTGGGGCATGATGAATTTCATCAATTTTGCCCACGGCGAATTCGTGATGCTCGGCATGTATGTCGCGTTTCTCGTCGTCGTCTGGATCGGCGGCGGCCCCGCGATCTTTACGCTGGCGGCGGCGTTCGCGCTCTTGGTGCTCGGCATCGCTATTTATTTGTCGCTCATTCGTCACGTGATCCGCGGCCCGATGCTGGCGCAGATTCTCTCTACCTTCGGTCTGGCTTTGCTTCTTCGTTACACCGCTTTCTATATTTTCTCCGCCAATTTCGTCTCGCTGCCGCAGACCTGGCTCGCCGGCACTATCAACCTCGGCGGCATTTACCTGCCGGTGGCGCAGCTCGTCGGCGGTGTGCTTGCCATTATCCTGACGCTCGGGCTGCACGTTTTGCTCACCCGCACGGTGCTGGGCTCAAGGCTTCTTGCGGTGGCCGAAGATCGCGCCGCCGCGATGCTCATGGGCATCCGTCCGGATCGCATGCAGATGCTGGCCTGGGGACTATCCGCCGGCGCGGCTGGGATCGCCGGCGCGCTGATGGCGACCGCTTATCCCTGGTCGCCGTCGGTCGGCGAGACTTTCAGCCTGATTGCTTTCGTCGTGGTCGCGCTCGGCGGTTTCGGCAGCGTGCTCGGCTCGCTCTATGCCGGCCTCATTATCGGATTGATCCAGGCCATTTCCGCGTTTTGGCTTGGCGCGATCTATAAGGACATCGTCGTCTACGGGCTGTTTGTCGCGCTGCTCTGGTTCCGGCCGCAAGGATTGATGGGGAAGGCGTGAACAAAATTCTGTCCCCGCGCCTGGCCATTGTTCTGCTCGCGGCAGCGTTGCTCGCGTATCCGCTGGTGCTGTCCG
>Ga0187817_10000954_pt1 | contig 13397 bp, 11 predicted proteins | sample NC_wetland_sal_i_17_FD_132431 | JGI IMG/M metagenome (GOLD analysis project Ga0187817, IMG submission 132431) | Wetland sediment microbial communities from Neuse River Estuary, North Carolina, USA - SO4_2 | ecosystem: Environmental > Aquatic > Freshwater > Wetlands > Sediment | place: USA...
CAAATTTCAGGGCGCATTCTGGCACGGTTGATTCTGTCTAATTAACCTCGATTTGCGCTGAGTTCGTTATAATCTCGCTCATAGCATGGACTTTGATCAGCTCATCACGTTCCTGGAAGTAGCCCGGCAGGGCAGTTTTTCGCGGGCCGGAGAGAAGGTCTTCCGCTCGCAGTCGGCCGTCAGCGCGCAAATCCGGCAACTGGAGCAGGAGTACGGCGACCGCTTGCTCGACCGCTCGGGCAAGACGGTGAAACTGACTCCGGCGGGCCAGGTATTTTTCGAATACGCCGAACGCCTGAAGGCCCTTCGCGACGAGTCGTTGATGGCGGTGGCCGACCATAGCGGTACGCCTCGCGGTACCCTGCGTGTGGGCGCCAACGAAGCTACGTGCCTATACGTTTTGCCCGAGGTCTTTGGCGAATACTGCCGTCGCTACCCTCCGGTGCAGATCAGCATTTACCGCAACTTCAGTTACAAAATCGTGGAGAAACTCGAAAACGGGCAGGTCGAAGTCGGCATTCTGACCTTGCCGATCCAGTCGCCGAGCTTGAAGATCCAGCCGATTTTCCGCGACAAACTGATGCTGATGGTGAGTCCGAAGAATCCGCTCGCCAAGTTTAAGGTGGTGCCGGTAAGCGAGATCGTCAAGCATCCGCTGCTGTTTCCGAAGACCGGGCACACGCGGCGACTGCTGGATAAGCTGTTTCGGCCGTACAACGCCGAGCTGCAGGTGCGGATGGAATTGCCCAGCATTGGCATGATCAAGAGTTTTGTGGCGGCCGATCTGGGCGTGTCGCTCATCAGCGCGTCCTTCGCGCGCGACGAAGTCGAATCCGGCCGGGTTAAGCTGATTGATCTTGAGGACGCGGTGTTGTACCGGGAACTCGGACTTGCCTACCGCCGCGACCGAACACTCTCCGTAGCATCGACTGCCTTTGTGGCCCTATTGCGGCAGTTTGCCACTCAACTGAAGAAGACCGAGGATTAGCGGCTTTTTAGAACCTGAAATTTCGATACCTGCTATCGGAATTTTGAATTTCTGCTGGACGCTAGAGCAGACTACCCTTAGTTAGCAGCTGTTTCCTGCTGTCACTGGCTTTTTCATGACGACCCTCATCCAGAAGTCCACGCGAATTACATCGACAGGCACAGGTATGTCGACACGAATTACGTGTCTTCTGGAGGACGGGATCGGATGAAGTAAAGCAATCTTAAGAGAATCACCCGAACCCACCGCCAGAAGCGATCTGGCGGTGGGTTTTTCTTTGCGCAAAAAGGAGAGGACATTATGAGCGGCCTGCAGCGACAAAGTAGATTCGATCGAAGCGATGACGTCGTGGTAATGAAGTTTGGGGGCACGTCGGTGGAAGACGCCGCCGCCATCCGCCGCCTCATCGGCATCGTGCAAAGCAGACTCGGAGTACGACCGGTTGTCGTCGTGAGTGCGCTAGCAAGAGTCACCGATCAACTGCTGGAGGCGGGAAACGCAGCAGCGGCGGGGCATCTGGGCTCGGCGCTTGCCATCGTGAGGAGTATTTATGTCCGGCACGAGCAGTTGGCGGATTTGCTGGTCGATGAATCCGCATACAGCGCTCTCGATGGCGAACTGCGCGGTGAATTTCGGGAATTGGAATCGCTGCTGCACGATCTGGAAGCTTTGCGGCAACTGGACCTTAGATCGCAGGACCATTTGCTTGGCTTCGGGGAATGCTTCTCCAGCAGGCTGGTGAAGGAAGCGTTGTGCCAGGCTGGCGTGAAGGCCGCGCACGTCGACGCGCGAGCCTGCATCGTTACTGACGCCCGCTACGGTCAGGCAAGTCCGGTGTGGGATGTGACCGAGCAGCGACTGCAGGAAAAGGTGGGGCCTCTGTTGGAATCCGGTCGAGTACCGGTGTTGGGCGGTTTCATCGCCTCTACCTGCGATGGAGTTCCGACGACTTTGGGCCGGGGCGGCTCCGACTTCAGCGCAGCGATCGTAGGCGCGGCGCTGTGTGCTTCGAGAGTTGAGATTTGGACCGATGTGGACGGCATCATGACGACCGATCCAAAGCTGTGCTCGGAGGCGCGGGTGATCCGCAAGATTAGTTTTGATGAAGCCGCAGAGTTGGCGCACTTCGGCGCGAAGGTGCTGCACCCAGCGACTCTGGCTCCGGCGATGCGCGAGAACATCCCGATCTATGTTCTGAATTCGCGACGGCCGGAAGGCGAAGGCACCGAAATTCTGGCGCGGGCCAAGACCGGAAACCTGGTCAGCGCCATCACCGCGAAGAGAAAAGTTGCCGCGGTAGAGATTGAATCTGCGGGTGGGGTAGATTCGGAGTTTTTGCGCGCCGTCTCTGCGGTGTTCGACCGGCACTCTTGCTCAGTCGATTTGATGGCGCTTTCCCTGGGCTGCATGTCACTGTTGGTGGGTTCGACGGCTGCTTTGCCCGGGATTGCCAAGGATCTGCGAGGTGTCGCCGATGTCCGATGGGAGAATCACAAAGCGCTGGTTTGCCTGGTCGGAGAGAACATTCGACGACAGCCCGATGTGGCCAGCCGCGTGTTCGCAGCCGTGTCGGACATGGACGTACGCGTCGTCTGCCAGGGTGCCTCTGACCGGACGATTTCGTTTCTGGTGGAAGAATCGAAGGTTGAAGAGTCGGTGCAACGGTTGCACGGAATCTTTTTCCCGGGGCCTTCGCAGTTGCGCGACTGGGGAGGGATTTCCAGTGCGTACTGCCAGGCGGGGTAACGCTCAGTTGCCTAACTTAGCGGCCTTCGACGCGCCCACTGTCGCTGAACCCGGAACGGGCTCAATGATGTGCAGGCCGCACTCGGTTTTGGCAAATCCCGGCCAGCGGCCGGCGCGAGGATCTTCTCCCGGCCTGACAGCACGCGTGCAATGCGTGCAGCCGATGCTCGGATAATCCTGATTGTGTAGCTGGTTGTAGGGCACGTCGTGATCGTGGATGTAACGCCACACTTGCTTCGACGTCCAATCGACCATTGGATTGATTTTCACCAGGCCGAACTTGGCATCCCATTCAACTCTGCGCGCGCTGGAGCGGACTGAGGTTTGATCGCGACGAATACTGGTGATCCACGCACTCAGCTCGCCGAGTTTGCGCCGCAGCGGCTCGACTTTTCGCAGGCTGCAGCATAGGTCGGGATCGCGCGTCCATAGCGCCGTTCCGTGAGTGCGCTCTTGTTCTTCCGGCGAGAGCACTGAATAAACTTTCTCGATCGCGATGTCGTACTTTTCCTCGATCCGGTCCATGAGGTTGTAGGTTTCGGGAAACAGGAACTCTGTGTCGATCGTAAACAGGCGGAAATCTGTGCGAACGCGCGAAGCCATATCGATCAGCACCATGCCTTCGGCGCCGAAGGCCGAGGAAATGGCAACCCGGTCTCCGAACGTCTCAAACGCCCACGTCAATGCGCGCTGCGGGGTCCAAGTCTCAGCTGCGTGCTGAACTTCTGCGATCTGATCTTGAATGTGCTCCTGGATCTGGTTCTTCACGGGAGGGGCTCCTCAGAGGTTCCGAAGTCGGGCGCTGCGAAAAGCGTAGCGGGGAGAGGGCTGTCGTCGGCCGCAGCAGTCGCAGACGCTCCGAACGGGTACGCGAGAGTTACTGGATCCGCGAACCGGACGACTTCGCCGACGACGAGCAGAGTTGGCGCGGCGAGTTTCGGTGATCCGTGCAATTCGCTGATCGTGGAACGGTGTGTTTGCTGTTGCGGAGTCGTCGCACGAGAGACGACGGCGCACGGCGTCTCGCCGCTCAGGCCAGCCGCGCGCAACTTCGCGGCGACCTCGGAGTAGTTCTGCCCGGGCATGTAGATCACCAGCGTTGCGCCACTTCCGGCCAGTTTGTTCCAGTTGGCAGCTTCACTTCCTTGTGCCTGATGTGCCGTGAGAAAAACTAGCGCAGACGACGCGTGACGATGAGTCAGAGGAATCTGCGCTGCTGCGGCGGCGCCCATGGCGGAGGTCACGCCTGGGACAATCTCGAAGGGAATGTTCGATCGGCGCAGAGATTCGATTTCTTCTCCGGCTCGCCCGAAGACGAGCGGGTCGCCGCTTTTCAGCCTCACAACGCGGAGTCCGGCATCGGCGAGAGCAACCATCAGATAGTTGATCTCTTCTTGCAGAATCTTCTTCTTCCCGCAGCGCTTGCCGACATTGTGAACCTGGGCCGTTGTCGGGATGAGCTTGAGAATTTCGGGGGCGACGAGGTCGTCGTGCAGTACGGCATCGGCCGTCTTCAAGACACGCAGCGCTTTCAGCGTGAGCAATTCCGGGTCGCCCGGCCCTGCGCCGACTAGATAGACTTTCCCCTTCATGCTGGCTCCCCTTTTGCAGCAAGCTCGGGCAATTCAGCCAAAGCCGCTTCGAGGGCTTCCCTGCTGGCCAGAGAGTGCAACAGGTCCAGCTTGCGTTCTTTGTTGAGATCGCTGGCGAGGATAAGCTTTCGAGTCTCGCCAAGTTCCGCTACCCACGTGGCGTATCCGGAGCCGAATTGCTTTTCAAGTTGCTGGCGAATCTTCTGGGCCAGCGATGGACTTTGTCCGGCGGTTGAAATGGCAATTTGCAAATCGCCGCGACGCACCACGGCAGGATAGAAGAAGTCGCAGAGATCGGGAACATCGACCACATTGCAAAGCACTCCGCGGCGCTGCGCTTCACGATAGACGCGCTCGTTTAAGGTGCGCGAATTCGTTGCGACGACGGCGAGGAATGCGCCGTCTAGGTCCTCGGGCAAAAAACCGCGAAGCTCGAGGTCGATCTTTCCGGCACGCGCCCATTCGCGGACTGCAGGGCCCGCCTCCAAGGAAACAACGCGGATGTGCGCACCCGTCTCTAGCAGGCCGCCGATCTTGGGTTCGCCAACTCTACCGGCGCCCACAACGAGGCACTGCTTCCCTTCCAGCTTGAGGAACATTGGAAATAGGCTAGTCACCGAGTCCTCCTGCTTGAGCCACACTTCGCGTTGAGTCCGGCAAATCACGAGCCACTGGCGCAACTACCTCTCCAGCCAGAAACTCGCGCAGTTCCGTATCACTGTGGCGAGCAAAGAATCGGCGCAGATTTTCGCCCGGTTCACGCTGCGCCAGATACTGGCCGAGAAGCCGTTCGAGCGCGTCGGGCACTTCGGTGGCGGCGCAGCGATAGCCGACCGGGCGCGCCGTAGTTTGGTGCAGACCAAGCGTACCGCCGACGCAGAAGTAGTAGGCGTCAACCATACGGCCTTGCACTTTGATCTTCTTGCCTTCAATGCCGACGTCGGCGATCCAGTGCTGTCCACAGCTGTTCGGGCAGCCGGTCACGTGCAACTTCAAATGCTGATCGAAACCGGGCAAGCGCTCTTCCAATTCTTCCACCAGCCAGCGCGAGAAGCTCTTCGTTTCGGTGATCGCGAGTTTGCAGAATTCCGTGCCGCTGCACGCCACCGTGCCGCGCCAGAAAGCTGAACCGCCTACTTTGAGTCCGATCGCGTCGAACTCTTGCGCCAGCGGTTCAGCGTTGAGCGTGGGCACGTTCACCACCAGCAGGTTCTGCATATTGGTGGCGCGCAGTTCGCCACTGGCGTAGCGTCCAGCAAGGTCCGCGGCCGATTGCATTTGTTCCGCGGTGATTCGACCGCGAAGAGCAACGCCTCCGACATACGAAAGGCCAGACTGCTTCTGCGAGTGAATACCGACGTGATCTCGGTAGACGTCCTCGGGAGGATGCTCCTCGACGGCCTCATCGAGGTGGAATCCGATACGGTCGTGCAGCTCTCCGAGGAAGCGGTCCGCGGTCCATCCGTGGCGAAGGAAGAGGAATTTCAACCGCGCGCGCTCGCGGTGTTCACGCAAGACGTCGGAATCACGGAACAGTTCAGCAATGCCCTTGATTACGGGCACGACCTGATTCCAACGGACGAACGCATTCAACCGCGCTCCAAGATAAGGTTCTGTTGAAAGGCCGCCGGCAACTCGCAGAGAGAATCCCACCTCTGGTTTTCCGCCAACCGTGCGGGTGATCGCCGTTAAACCGATGTCGTTAATTTCGGGATAGGGACACCACACACGGCATCCGGTGATCGAGATCTTGAATTTGCGAGGCAGGTTGTAGAACTCGGCATTGCCTGCCAGCAGTTGCGACGCTTCCAACACCAGCGGCGAGGCATCGACGATTTCATCCACGTCGACACCGGCGACCGGGCATCCAGTCACATTGCGGACGACATCTCCGCAAGCGCCAGTCGTATTCAGTCCGATCTGCCAGAGTCCGTCGAGGACTTCCGGCAACGACTCAATCGTGACCCAATGCAATTGAATGTTTTGACGAACGGTAAGGTCGGCGATTCCGTTGGCGTGGCGGCGAGTGAGGTCGGCAATGGCACGCAACTGGCGGGAGGTCATCATGCCGTTGGGAATGCGTATACGCACCATGAAACGCTGCAAAGCGCGGCCCACGCCGTTCTTGCCCCCGGTGACTCCAGCGCCATCTCCCTGGGTGTAAACACCCCACCAGCGGAAATAGGTTCCGATCCATTCGGGCGGGACGGATTCAAATCCCGCGCGGGCGAAGCGCCGGATTTCTTCCAGCCCTTCCCATGGATTCATCGCGCGCTTCAGTCGCTCGACTCTTTGTGCTGTGGTCTCTTTGGCTGCGATTGTCATAAGAATCAAAGTCTGAAAATGACCGGAAAATAAAAACCCACCGCCAGGATCATCTGGCGATGGGTTTTATGAGTGCCGGTGTTAAGAAAGAATTCTTAGGTCAGCAGCCTCCCCGCGCCAGTGCACACGCATGCACAACAACAACAAGTGCAACAGCACACCGCGCGAAGATTGAGACTATCCGACATTGGAGTCTGAATTTTAGGTTGAGCGGCCCGCGCCGTCAACTCACTCACGTAACAACTTCGATTCATAATTTGGATGCAAGGAATCATAATTTTTGCGAGAGCCACGCGGACCGAGTGAGCTGGCTGTAGAATCAGCAACTTAGCACTACCAACAACTGTTGAGTGATAATCTCTGGTTACTTCCGCGCGGTCTTTGACAGTTTGAACCCATTTAGGAAAGGTGTGTTCTCGATGAAGCGTAGCGCTCTCTTCTTATCATGCTTGGTTCCGCTCTTGGTGGTTTTTACATTTTCTCAGACTCCCGCTGCTCCCGATCCTTATAAGGCGACACTCGATCGGCTGGAATTGTTGACTAGTCAGGGTGAAGCTGACTGGCGCTTTCATGCCGACGTTCCACATCCTGAGGATCCAAGTCTGAATGATTCCGACTGGGGCACGCTTACCGTTAAGAATGTGTCGGGACCGGGTGGAAGGAATGCGAACGAGGAGCACTGGACCGGGACACGCGTGTTCCGACGCTGGATTCAGATTCCCGAAAAGATCAACGGCTACGCGACGCAGGGCTCGCGAGTGTTGATTGATCTCCGATTTGGGAGTCCGCAGAGCCTGATCATCACCGTCTTTTCGAATGGAGCGATTCTCTATCGAGGCAGAGACGACGATATTCTGCCCATGCTCTTGACCGAGAATGCTCAGCCTGGGCAGAAATTCCTGGTCGCGGCCCGAGTGGTCGGGGGAGACGAAACGCAATCGGAATTCTTTCACAGCGAACTGACGATTCAATCCCCGTCCACGCGACCTGATCCGGCTTTTCTGCGGATGGAACTTCTCTCTGCCCGCCCCATCATTGCAGCCTATGAAGAAGGAAAGGCGGAACGCCAGCAGCAACTGGACGCGGCGATCAAGGCGATCGATTTTACGCCGCTCGATAAGGGCGACCAAGCCGGCTTCGATGCCTCGCTCAAACAGGCACACGCCAAACTCGAAGCACTCAAGCCGTTTCTGCAGCAGTTCAATATTCGCATCGTGGGCAATTCGCACATCGACATGGCCTGGCTTTGGCCCTGGACCGAGACGGTCGAGGTTGTGCGCAACACGTTCCAGAGCGTGCTCGACCTGATGCGCGAGTATCCGGATTTCAAGTTCACAATGTCGTCGGCTCGTACCTACGAGTGGATGCAGGAGAAATATCCCGACCTCTTTCAGCAGATTGAAAAGCGTGTGAAAGAAGGGCGGTGGGAAGTTATCGGCGGCATGTGGGTTGAACCCGACCTGAATATGCCGGACGGCGAATCGCTCGTACGACAGATTCTGGTGGGGAAGCGTTATTTCGAGAAAAACTTTGGCGTGGATGTAAAGATCGGGTGGAATCCGGATTCGTTTGGATACAACTATCAACTGCCGCAGATCTACAAGAAGTCTGGCATGGATTATTTTGTCACCCAGAAACTGCTTTGGGCGCACGAGTTCACCACGTTCCCTTACAAGCTGTTCTGGTGGCAGGCGCCGGATGGAAGCAAGCTCCTGACGTATTTCCCGCACGACTATGCTGGCGGGATTGATGCGGAGCCGCTCGCGACGGATCTCTCGATCTGGATGCCGTCGATCTACGGAAAGACCATCCCCGACAAACCTGAGATGATGCATCTTTACGGTGTCGGCGACCACGGCGGCGGACCGACACGCATCATGCTCGATCATGCAGAGCAACTGCGGGCTCCCAATGCGGTCTATCCGAAACTCGAGTTCAGCTTCGCGCGCGATTTCTTTAGCGACATCGAGAAGAAGCTCCCGAGCATGCAGGTGCCGACGTGGGATGGTGAGCTTTACTTCGCCTACCATCGCGGAGTCTTTACCACGCAAGCGGAAACCAAACGAAGAATCCGGCGCGCCGAGGAAAACGTATTGAACGCCGAGAAGTTTGCCTCGCTGGCCTTGCTCTACGGACGGCCTTACCCACACGACGGCATGGAACTGACTTGGAGGAATCTACTCTTCGATCACTTCCACGACATCATGCCAGGATCTGGCATCGCGGTGAACTATCTGGACGCTAAGCGCAATTTAGAAGATGTGGATCGCGCGGCAAAAGTCGTGACCATGGGATCGCTCCTCGAGATTGCGGCGCACGTGAACACTCAAGGCGAGGGCGTCCCAGTGTTGATTTTCAATTCTCTTTCATGGCCGAGGACCGAAGTCGTTGAGGTCGAGGCGCAACTGCCGGCGCCGGCGCAGCAGATTGAAGTCGTGGATTCAACGGGAAAGCCGGAGGAATCACAACTGCTCTCTCTCGATTCGGAGACTCACCGGGCGCATTTCTTATTGTTGTCGAATACTCCCGCTCTCGGATATCAGACGTACTTCGTGCGCGCTGCGAACAACACATCTGCGGTTCATTCGATGCTCAAAGCTTCCGTTGACACGCTGGAGAACGAGTACATCCGGGTGAAGATCGATCCGCAAACGGGATGCATGACCAGTTTGTTCGACAAGCGGAGTGGGGCGGAAGCACTGGCGCCAGCAGAGACTGACACTGGCGGCCCGAAGACTTCCACGTGTGGCAACCTGCTGCAGACTTTTGTTGATAAACCGCAGCGCTGGGATGCGTGGAATATCGACGCTGACTTCGAGAAGCAGCACTGGGATCTCGACAAGGCCGATGAAGTGAAACTGATGGAGAGCGGGCCGCTGCGAGCGGTCATTCAAGTCAAGAATCATTTTCAGAGCTCGACGTTCGTGCGAGACATCATCGTGTACGCGGGCGTGCCTCGTGTCGATGTCAAGATGATGGTCGAATGGCACGAGAAGCACATCTTGCTGAAAGTCGCGTTTCCGCTGACCGCGCACAGTGATAAGGCGGCGTTCGAGATTCCGTTTGGCTCAGTCGAGCGTCCCACCACACGCAACACGCCCGCGGAACAGGCGCAGTTTGAGGTTCCGGCACAGCGCTGGGCTGACATCTCGGACTCGAGACACGGGTTCAGCCTGCTGAACGACTGCAAATACGGATACGACGCTAAGGGCAACGTGCTGCGACTGTCGTTGTTGCGTTCGCCGGAATGGCCGGACCCTCACGCGGACGAGGGCCATCACGAGTTCACCTATTCGCTGTATCCGCACGGCGGAGGCTGGAAGGATGCGCTCACCATTCGCCGCGGTTATGAGTTGAATTACAAATTGCTTTCCCTGCCTTTCGGCAAACATCAGGGATCGCTCGCGCCTGAGCATTCTTTCCTGCAGGTGCAACCCGACAACGTCATCGTCACCGCGCTCAAACGGGCCGAAGATGAGAACTCTCTGGTTGTGCGCTTCTACGAGTGGGCAGGCAAGGAGAGTGAGGTTACAATTCAACTTCCTGCGGGAGCGCAATCGGCGGCGGAGACGGATCTGATGGAAAAGCCATTGGGCAGTTTGCCGGTACACGATGGTGCTGTGAGCCTGCACGCGAAGCCTTACGAGATTAAAACGATCAAAGTGCAATTCTCGAATCTGCGCCAGATGACGGATACAGGCAAGCATGACTGAACCCCAAGGTACGGCTCCGGTTCTCGGCGTAGATGTTGGTGGTACAAAAGTCGCCGTGGGTCTCGTTGATCGTGATGGCAAGATACTCGCCCAAGGTCGCAAGCCCATGGTGGCAAACGACACGGCGGAGGCTGGGCTGCAGGCCGTCGCCGGTGCGATTGATTCCATGGCGTCTACTGTGGCGGGCGGCATTCACAGTATCGGGATCTGCGCGCCCGGCCCGCTGGACCCTAAAACAGGGGTGGTTCTCAATCCTCCGAACCTGCCTTGCTGGCGCGACTTTCCGCTTGCGGAAAAGATCGTGTCGATGTATCACGTTCCCGTCAAGGTGGACAACGACGCGAATGCCGCCGCACTGGCAGAAACACGGTGGGGCGCGGCGCGCGGCTACCGCTACGTTTTTTATGCCACGATTGGCACTGGCATTGGAACGGGCATTGTGCTCGACGGCCGCATCTATCACGGCAACACGGGCTCCGCGGGCGAAGGCGGACATGTCAGCATTGACTATCGCGGCCCCCGCTGCCCCTGCGGCAAGCGCGGATGTATCGAAGTTCTCGCGGCAGGTCCGGCTATTGGCGCGCGCGCCAGAGCTAAGATCGCCGTAGGTTCTCGCTCCGCCATTCTCGAATTGGCAAAGGGAAATGTTGCCAACGTCAGCAGCGAATTTGTAGGAAAGGCCTATGCTGCAGGAGATCCGCTCGCGAAAGAGATCCTTCAGGAAACGGTCGAGGTCTTGACGCCCTGGCTCGGCAACATCGTCGACCTGCTCGATCCCGATGTTCTCGTGATGGGGGGTGGCGTGGCTGCAATGCTCAAGCCGTTCTTCGCTGAAATCAAGAACCGACTTCCCAGCTGGTGCGTGAACCCGCGCGCGTCTGATATTCCGCTGGTCATGGCACACTATGGGGCCGATGCGGGGATCGCGGGGGGCGCGGCACTGTGTGCGGTGGACGCCCCTTAACGCTCAAAATTCGATCAAGAACTCAAAAGGACCTCATGCTCTTCTCGCAATCTTTCCGACGAGTCGTCACAGCGTTTCTCTTTACTCTATTTTTCTGTGCGCCTTTGTTCTTGCGAGGCCAGGACCTGCCAAGGGCTCCGCACGCTCAGATATTCCCTCTCACTTCTACGATAGGTCCGTTTACCGAGCCCGCGATCGCGGTGAATCCGAGCAATCCGCAGCAGGTGGTCGGCGTGTTTCAGGACAACGTACATGCCTCCTACTCGCAGGATGCCGGCCATACCTGGCAGCTCGCCGAAAACGTGGAGCCCAAGAACTACCGCGTCTCGGGCGACGTGTCAGTGGCTTTCGACAATCAGGGACACGCATTCGTCTGTTACATCGCCTTCGACAGACTGGGGACGTTCAACTACTGGGCGCACGGCGCAACACGCAACGGCATCTTTGTGCGGCGATCGCTCGACGGCGGAAAAACCTGGGAAGCCGAGCATATTCCAGTCGCCGAGCAGACGAGCACTCCTGGAATTCCGTTCGAAGACAAGCCCTATATCGTCGCTGACAACAGCAAGAGCCGCTACGCGGGCAACCTCTATATTGGTTGGACGCGATGGAGGCTGGCCGATTCTCAGATGGTGCTTTCGCGCTCCACCGACGACGGCAAGACATGGTCGCAGCCGATTGAGATCGACGCGCATCCCGGACTGCCGCGCGACGACAACGGTGCGGCCGAGGGGTTCGCCGGCGTGGTGGGCCCCGATGGCAAGCTCTACGCAATTTGGAGCCAGGATGACGCGATCATGTTTACGACGTCGCGCGATGGCGGCAAGACGCTCTCGCACGCGCGAGCGGTCATTCATACCGCGCCCATCATGTTCGCCATTCAGACGCTCGAAAGGGCAAACGGATTTCCGCAGATCGCCATCGATCCGAAGGGCAAGCGCCTGTATGTCACCTGGAGCGACTATCGAAACGGCGACCTTGATGTTTTTCTTGCAACTTCCGACAACGGGGGAAAGCATTGGACTACACCCGTACGCGTGAACAACGATCCGGTACACAACGGAGCAGAACAGTTCTTTCAGTGGCTCGCGGTAGATCCGACTGACGGTTCGGTCAATGTCGTCTTCTATGATCGCCGGGGCGATCCTCAGAACCGCAAGCAGATCGTTGTTCTGGCGCGCTCCACCGACGGCGGACGCACCTTCAACAACTACGCATGGACCGAGGAAGCATTCGAAGCTAGCGGTGTCTTCTTCGGGGATTACAGCGGAATTGCGGCGTATGGCGGGCGCGTCTATGGCATTTGGACCGAGAAACCTGCTCCAGCGCCTGAAGCAAAGGACAAGCCCCAGGAAGGCAAGGATGCGAAGGAGACCAAAGAAACGAAACCGCAGCCGCAAGGAACGATCGTGAAGATCGGAACCGCGGACTTTTCAACGTCATCGCACTGATTCCCGAACCGTGCGATATGACTCGCGAAAACGGAAAAGGCGATCTCGCAGCGAGATCGCCTTTCGCATTTCGGGATTCGGTTAGAGCGGCTGGACGTTCTCAGCCTGCCAGCCCTTGGGGCCCTTGGTCACGTCAAATTGCACCGTCTGGCCCTCCTGCAGGCTCTTGAAGCCGCCCGCCTGGATCGCTGAGAAGTGCACAAAAACATCTTCGCCATTCTGGCGGCTGATAAAACCATAGCCTTTGGCGTCGTTGAACCACTTTACTGTTCCTTGTTCTGCCATGTGTTGGGTGTTCCTTTACTTGATCAATTTACGCTGGAGAGATTCGGAGGTACTGCAGGCAAGTGCAAGCTGTTTAGGCGAGAACTGCTCACGACCGATTCGATCTAACGCACAGGCTGATGCTACGCTTGCGAGCCGCAGGTTAGCAAGAGAATTGCTGGGCCCGACACAGGCTCACCTGGAGCTTCCGCCTCCGCCATGCGAACTCTCGGCATCCTGCGTGGCCTTTGACTCGCGACTCTCCAACTCGGCTTGACGCAGTTCGGTGGCCTCGGCGGGGTTGGTACCCGCCTTCAAAGTGGATTTTTCCAGGAAGTAGCGCCAGCCCTCATG
>Ga0187817_10000955_pt1 | contig 13396 bp, 13 predicted proteins | sample NC_wetland_sal_i_17_FD_132431 | JGI IMG/M metagenome (GOLD analysis project Ga0187817, IMG submission 132431) | Wetland sediment microbial communities from Neuse River Estuary, North Carolina, USA - SO4_2 | ecosystem: Environmental > Aquatic > Freshwater > Wetlands > Sediment | place: USA...
AGGGTGGAAGATGCTGTTCGACACCGCGGTGGCGCTCGCCATCGCGGCGATCCCGCTCGCCCTGCCGATGGTCGTCCAGGTCGTGCTGTCGCTGGGCAGCGTCGAGCTCGCGAAGCAGAAGGCTATCGTCAAGGACCTGCCCTCGGTCGAGACGCTGGGGTTCACCTCGGCGATCAATTCTGACAAGACCGGGACGCTGACGATGAACCAGATGACGGCGGTCGAGGTCGTCGATCCGACCGACCGGTACGGCATCACCGGTACCGGCTACAGCCTGGAGGGGAAGATCAGCCACCCGGCCGGCAAGACCGACACCCTGGACGCCGCCATCCTGCCGTACGTTGTCGCGAGCGACACGAAGCTCGTCAATGGGAAGGTCGTCGGCGATCCGACCGAGGGCGCGCTGCTCGTGCTGGCGCACAAGGCGGGCGTGTTCATCGACGGGACGCGCGAGCAGCTGCCCCGGCTCGCGACGCTGCCGTTCGACCCCAGCTACAAGCTGATGGCCACGTTCAACCAGGCCACGGATGCGTCGGGGCGCGACGTCGTGCGCTGCTTCGTCAAGGGCGCGGCGCCGGCCGTGCTGGCCCGGGCGGCGACCGCGCTGGCCAACGGCACCAGCGTCCCCTGGGACGATGAGCTCAAGCAGCGCGCCGAGCAGCACGTGCAGCGGATGGGAGAGGCGGGCCTGCGGGTCATGGCGGGCGCCTTCCGTGATCTGGATGCGGCCAGCTTCGACCCGGACGGTGACCTGCTGGTCCTCGTCCAGGATCTGGAGATGACGAGCCTGGTCGGGATGGTCGACCCGCCTCGCGAGGAATCGAAGGCCGCGGTCGCCGATGCCCAGGCCGCGCACATCCGGGTGCGGATGGTGACTGGCGACGACGTCATCACCGGGGCGGCGATCGCCGAGCAGCTCAACATACCGGGCGAGGCGATCCTCGGCGCCGACTTCGCGGCGCTCTCCGAACAGGACCGGCTCGAGCGGATCGACCGCATCGGCGTGGTCGGCCGCGTCGCGCCCGAGCACAAGGTGCTGCTCGCCGAGACGCTCAAGAAGAAGGGCCATGTCGTCGCGATGACCGGCGACGGCGTCAACGACGCGCCCGCCATCAAGGCCGCCGACATCGGCGTGGCCATGGGGACCGGCACCGAGGTGGCAAAGAACGCCGGCCGCATGATCTTGTCCGACGACAACTTCGCGACCATCGTCTACGCGGTCGAGCAGGGCCGCAAACTCTACGACAACCTGTCCAAGTACATCCGCTTCGTCCTGCTCGAGCTGGTCGCCTTCGTCCTCACCTTCCTGGGCGCGACTCTGTTTGACCTCGCCGCCGGCCAGCCGTTCACCCCGGTCCAGATCCTGTGGATCAACTTCCTGGTCAACGCCCCGTTCGGCGTCGCGCTGGGCTTCGATGCGCAGACGCCCGGCTTGATGAACCGGCATCCCCGCCCGCGCGACGAACCGATCCTGACCCGCGGCGTGATGATCACCTGCGGCCTGGTGGGGCTGTTCATCGCCATCGCCAACCTGGCCCTGATCGCGACCGGGAAGAATCACTACGGCAGCGTCAAGATCGGCCAGTCGATGGGGCTGGTCGCCTTCTCGCTGATGCTCGTGGTCGCCGCCTTCGAGGCCCGCAGCGAGCAAGACACGGCCTTCGACACAGGTGTCTTCAACAGCTCCAAGATGAACGTGATCGCGGTGGCCGAGGTCGCCGGAGCGTTCCTCATCACCCAGGCGAACTTCATGAACCGGCTGCTAGGCACCACCCAGCTGACCGCCGCGCAGTGGGGGTTCGCGTTCCTCGCCGCCGTCGTACTGCTCCTGGGCTGGGAGGCCGGCAAGTGGATCGCGCGCCGCAGGACCCGAGCTGGCGCGGTCTCCTCGGCCCCGATAACGGTGACGGAACCCTGAGCCGCGGCCGCCCCGAAACGGCAGCGGCATCGTGCTCGGGTCAGACATCAATGGGAGGTACGCGCCATGGCCAAGAAGAACAACAAGAAAGAGCACAAGCAGGACGAGGCGGCGGGCGGGGCGCGGCAGGCCGGAACGGGGCAGGAGGCCGGTGTTGGCCCGCCCCCGAAGATGAAGCGGAAGCCGTATGAGCGGGAGATGAGGATCTTGCACGGCGAACTCGTCGCGATGCAGGAGTGGGTCAAGGCGTCCGGCGCCAAGATCTGCATCGTGTTCGAGGGCCGGGACACCGCCGGGAAGGGAGGCACGATCAAGCGGATCACCGAGCGGGTCAGCCCGCGCGTGTTCCGGGTCGCCGCCCTGCCCGCCCCGACCGAGCGGGAGAAGTCGCAGATGTACATCCAGCGGTACATCTCGCATTTCCCGGCCGCCGGCGAGGTGGTGATCTTCGACCGCAGCTGGTACAACCGGGCCGGCGTCGAGCCGGTGATGGGCTTTTGCCAGCCGGAGGAAACCGAGCGGTTCCTCGAGCAGGTGCCGGCGGTCGAGAAGGCCATGGGCGATGCGGGGATCTTGCTGCTGAAATACTGGCTGGAGGTCAGCTCCGACGAGCAGACCAGGCGGCTGGAGAGCCGCATCAACGACCCGCGGAAGACCTGGAAGCTGTCGACCCTGGACCTGAAGTCTTACAGCCGCTGGTATGACTACTCCCGGGCCAGGGACGCGATGTTCGCCGCGACCGATACCGCCTGGGCGCCCTGGTACATCGCGCACACCGACGATAAGAAGCGCGGGCGCCTCAACATCATCAGCCACCTGCTCAGCCAGGTCCCCTACAAGCCGCTGGCTCATCAGGACATCACGCTGCCCAAGCGGCAGAGAGCCGGCGGCTACGTGGAGCCGGATCTGCCCTTGAGATACATCCCGACACCGTTTTAGGCTGCTGGCCCGCCACGTCAGCGTCGGCTCACCAACCCCGCGGAGGTCCGGTCAGGCGTCGCCTACTGGACACGCGCCGTACATCTCGCGTTCGTCATACGGGTGAAGTCGGCCTTCTCAGACGGTATTGTCACGATCTGTGGAGGATGTGGTCTTCGCTGGCGACGTCAATGCGGGTGATGTGGTCATCCTGCCCGGGGCCAGCAGCGCGGTCCTGGTCAAGGCGGTCCGCCTCGGCCAGGGCGGGTTCGTCCTCACGGTGGCACCAGTCGGCGACGACCGGCCCCAGGCCGAACAACTCGTCACGCTGACGGCGGCGGCGCGCCTGCGCAAACACGGCCAGGACCTGGCCAACTAGGATCGAACCCGTGACTGAGGTCACGAAGCTGGTCGCGGTCAGGCCTGGCCACCGGCAGGTCCGGGAACCGGGGGTTCACCACCCGGCCGAGCCGACGGCGCAGCGTGCCGGCCAGCACGGCCAGAGAAACCGACGCCAGGAGCACCGCTGTCGGCAGACAGAGCAGCAGCCCGGTGATCAGTGTGTTCCTCATGACCGCAGGCTACGGCCATACCGTTCCGGAAACGTTACGGCACAAGGCGAGTAGCTCATTGCCGGAACGATGCGCCCGGGACAGCCTCATCCCCCAGCCCCTGAGAAGCTGCCGGACAAACACGAGATCCGGGGGGCCCTGACCTAATGAGTGATCGTGCCGAATGTCACATCGGGGGACCAGATTGTCTGCCAGGCGATCCCCTCTGCTGGGTCAGTCGCCGAAACGATGTGATCGTCGCCTTCGTAAATGGCCACGTGGTAGACGTAGCTGTTGGGGTCCGAATCCACATGGAAGAAGACGAGGTCGCCACCCCATGCATCGCTCTGGCTTTCGCGGCGGAAACTCAGGAACTGTTCATCCGCCGTTCGGGGGATTGACCTGCCGAAGTGATCGTACACGTACTGGGCCAGGCCGCTGCAGTCAAAGCCTGAGCTGGGAGAACTACCGCCGTAGACGTACGGGACGTTCCCGATGAACGTCTCCACGTATGCGGCTGCCTTTTGATTGAACGACAACGTCTGAGCGTCGGCCGTTCCGGAGAAAACCGCCAGACTTACTGCCATCGTTCCGGCGATGGTGCCTACCTTATGTCGGACTGCCACCGTCCCGCCTCCCTGAAGTTTCCCGGATTGACCGAATGCATCAGGCTCCTGCAGCCGATGTCGGCGGGCCCCTTCACGGTCGCGGCTATGGCGCGACTGGCCCGCGTCACGCAGGGGAAGCGCTTATTCACGCTGTGAGATAAATGGCCTGCGCTGAAACATCATGTGGGCATGATGGTCAAAAAGTCCAGCAATTCTGGAAATTTTCCCAGTTTATGGAACCTTTAATCGGACAAGCGTTTCAGCAATTATCAGGTTTAACACGAGTATCACGAAAAGGTTTCAAAGGAATCACGGCTCGTGATTTGGGCCACATCGTATCGGGTAGTAACCTGCGGCCGGCAAAGGTCTTCGGCATTATAACCGCAGGTCAGGAGGCATACTGATGTGTTCAGGAATTCCCTTCCGCGACCCACCGGCGTGCCGGACAAGGTCGCGATTGACCTGCTCGCGGCCTGGCGGGCCGGCGAGCAGCACGCCGACGTGTACCGGGGCGTAGCCCGGCAGCCGTAACCGCTGCTCGTCCCCGCCGAAGTTGCGGCGGAGGGTCTCGCCGTTCGGGGACCCGCCCAGGGCGGCGGAGATCCGGTCCCAGGACCAGTCCGCGGCCCGGGCCTCCCGCACTGCCACCCTGATGGCGTTCTGCGCGACACGCCGCGCGTCCAGCGCGCTCTCCATGAGTTCTTCGATCGTAGTCGTCATGACATAAAGTGTGCCATAAAATATGCCATAAGTCGAGCCATCGATGTGCGGCGCTAACCTCGGATCCACGGACGAACCGTCCAGGCTCGGAAGGGGAGTGGTCATGCTCACGTTCGGCGTGGTGGTGCTGGGCGTTACCGATGGCGAGCGGGCCGAGGAGTTCTGGTGCGCGGCGCTCGGATACCAGGTGCACCAGGGACCGTTCGGCGGCTGGGCCAGGGTCCTGTCCCCGCCGCCGGGAGGGACCGGCGCCGTGATCGCGCTGCAGATGAGCCGGACGCCGCCTGAGGACTATCCGCGCCTGCACTTCGACCTGCACGTGACCGGAGCGGACGAGCAAGAGGCGGAGGCGGAGCGCCTGGTATCGCTCGGCGCATGCCGGGTCGACTGGGACAGCTACCCGGACGATCCAGACTTCGTCGTCCTGGCCGACCCGGACGGCAACCGGTTTTGCATCGTCGACCTCGCCCACTCCTGCGCCTAGCCTTACGAACTAGGCCGGTCTAACCGGTCTGGGTTCGGGTTGGCAGGACGGGCACCAGACGGTGACCCGGTCTTGCTGTCCCTCGGAGCGGATGGGCGTGCCGCAGCGCCGGCACGGACGGCCGCGCCGCCCGTACACCCAGGTCTCTTCGCCCCGGCGCCAGTTGCCCGTGGTGACCTGGCCGATCCGGTCCTTGTTCGCGTCCAGCAGGCGGCGCGCGAGCTCGGCTATGGCCGCGAGATCCGTGACGGCGCCGGCCGGCTGCCATGGGTTCACGCCGCGCAGGAACAGCACCTCGGCCTTGTACAGGTTGCCGATACCGGCCAGGTTGCGCTGGTCGAGCAGGGCCTCCCCGATGGGGCGGGCGGGTTCGGCGGACAGCCGCCGCACCGCCTCGGCGCAGTCCCAGTCCGGACCGAGCAGATCCGGCCCCAGGTGCCCGGTGACCTGTGGCTCCTCGCTGGTGCGGATCAGCTCGACCACACCGAGCTGATAACCGACCGCCTGCCAGTCGTCGTTGGCGAGCACCAGCCTGATCCGGTGGCTGTCCTTGACCTGCTCAGCTGCGGGCCGGACCCGCCAGCTGCCGTCCATGCGGAGGTGGGTGTGGACCGTGAGGCCGCTCGTGGTCCGGGTCAGCAGGTGCTTGCCGCGGGACACGGTCTCGGCGACCGCGTCGCCGGTCAGGTCGGCGGTGGCCAGCCGCGGGACACGGAAGTCGCTGCGGGTCAGTGTCCGTCCCGCCAGCGCCTCGTGCAGGCGCCGGGCGGTGTACCAGACCACGTCTCCCTCAGGCATAAACCTAGTGTGCGCGAGGTCAGCGCAGGCTGCTTAACGGGCGGCCGTATCCACGGGGGTTGTAAGGGGCCCGGTAGCCGTTGGACGGCGGGTACGCCGGACGTGAGCCCCGGTACCCGGCGTCGGCCCTGTTTCCGCTGGCCTGGCTCGGATTCCAGCCGCCGGTCGCTCGCCTGGGGTCGCTGCCTGGACTGGCCTGGACCCACGAGACGGCCGGGTTTCCATATCCGTACCTGTCACCGTGCGGCGAGGTGTTTATCGACTGGGCCGATTCGCTGTAGGGCTGCTGCGGGTACGGATAGGCGGCGTTGCCGCCGTAGCCATTGCTCGATCGGAGCGGATCCGGCCGGAGCGGATCAGAGCGCAGGGGATCGGACCGGTACCCGTTCGAGCGGCCCGCATCGGGCCGTCCCGCATCGGGCCGTTCCGCATCGGGTCGGCCGCGCCCGTTCGTGCCGGGAGAGGGCCGGTCGAGCTGCCGGTGCGGAGGCGCGCCGTCGGGGTACCCGCCGCCAGCCGACGGGTAGGACTGGCCGTTTAGGCGTGCCTTGGACCGCAGCGAGTACGCCGGGCTGGTCAGCGGATCCTCCTCTGCGCTGGTAGCGGAGCGTGACCGCCCGCGCGACTCGGCGGGCTGATGGGCGGGACGAGCCGGCTGGGTGACGGTCGGCGACGGCTGCGTCGCCGTCGGGTAGGGCTGCGTCGCGGTCGGTAGGCCTGGCGACGACTGAGTGCCCGCCTGCACCGGCTCTATCGCGGTCCGGTCGTCCGGGCCGAGGCGAGGCTGCGGATGCGTGCCCGGCCCTTCGGCGACGCCGCGCCTGCCATCCCCGCGGCCCCGGTCGTCGGCGGGATACAGGTCCGGCAGTGGGTCGGCGCCCGGCGGCCGGCGCCTGGCTGCCGTGTCCGGCTGGGCGGTGCGCGCGGTCGTCGCCAAGGGCTTGTCGGCCGCCAGGTCATCCCAGAACTGCTCGTCGGAAACGCCGCCGAACGCCGCTACGGGCCACAGTTCCTCGTCGACGTCGGATCCCTTGCGCCAGGCTACGCGCCGACGTGACCTGGACGCCGCGGCCGCGTCGTCGGTAGCGGCCTCGCGGGCACGCCGCGCCGCGGCTCGACGGCCCGGCCCCGGCTCGTCCGAACTCTCCTGGAGCTGGTCGCTATGCCGGGCCCGGCGGTCCGTGACCACAGGCTCCGCATCGTCCAGGATCCGCTGCGGGCCGGTGAAGTCGATCACAGTGCTGGACCCGGTGCGATCGACAGCCCGCCCGCTCCCGGATCTGCCGTCTCCGGCGGACCTGGCCGATCGTGCGGGGCTGGCGCCCCCACCGGACCTAGCAGATCGTGCGGGGTTGGCGTCTCCGGTGGATCGCGCGGACCGCTCCGATCTGCCGGCGGACGGCTGCGACGTGCGGCCACTGCTGGCCGGAGGCCGGCTGTCCCCGGCCCGGCCCGGCCGGGCCCGAACCCGGGAACCGCCCGGGTGCATGCTGAAGTAGAAGGCTGCCGCTATGCCAGCCAGTCCCGCGACAGCGAGTCCCGCGACCAGGATCATGGTCTCCATCCTGAATGCCGGGCCTGGTGGGGGGTCTAAGGGACGCTAGCCAGGCACACGTGGCCAATGACGCGAGCCTTCCCTCGTTGTCGCGAGCGCCCTGGAACCCGCTTGAACATCACCGATTCTGGCCCACCGCTGGGGACCGTGTCACACGATTGAAAAACTTCGCCCAGGCTGAATACGACATGCGTCGGTATGATCACGAGTTCCCGGTTACCACTATTCGTCCGCGGCCGATTGTGGCCGCCGCGATCTCGGACCACACGGTCAGCAGGGGAGCGCCATTTGGCAGGGTCAGGTCACGCTTCAGCGCATAAACCGTGAAACGGTATGAGTGAGAATGACCGGCCGGACAGGGCGCGTCATAGGTCGCGGTGCCTGCGCTGTTCAGCGCCTGCTTCGCCCCGGTCGGCAGCGCGTCCTCCTGGATATCCGTCGTCCCGGGTTGGATGTCGAACACGAGCCAGTAAATGAAGGGCGTGATCGGCGCCGAAGAATCGTCCACGATGAGGGCGAGGCTCTTGGTGTCGGCCGGCGCGCCGGACCAGTCGAGCGGCGGATTGATTCGGTCGCCGTGGCACGTATAACGCTGCGGGAGGATGTTCTGGCTGAATGCCTCGCTGCTGACCGTCATCGTCCGCGGCGCTACCGGCGCGCCCTGGCCGCCCTGCTCACAGCCGGCCAGGGTCAGGGCCGCCGCCAGCGCCAGGACGACCGCCGCGCACCGGGATGACCGCCGCCCTGTCGGCCTGTGCGGCTGCCGCCGCGGGGCAGGGCCCTGCCGCCGCGGGCTGCCGCAGTCCCGGCGGATCCGGTCCTGGCCTGAAGCCACCCTCGCCTCCCTCTTGCCGACGGTTGATATTAGAACCTGCCAGTGAGGAAGCGTAAGGCGAGATGACGTGTTGAATGGTCCGGGGAAAATGGGAGCAGGTCGCGGCACGGATACGGATAACGGGAGCGGGTGGATGCCGGACACGCTGCGGATCGGGCTACTTGGCCCGCTTCAGGTACGGGACGAGGCGGGGCGCACCGTGCACGTCGGCGGGCGCCAGCTGCGCGTCCTGCTCGTTCTGCTCGCCCTGGAGGCCGGGCGTGTCGTGCCGTCAGGCTCGCTGGCCGACCAGATCTGGCCGGAAGAACCGCCAGCCAACCCCGGTAACGCCCTGCAGACGCTGGTTTCCCGGCTGCGGGCCGAACTGCGCCGGGCCAGCCTGGATCACGTGATCGAATCGCACCCGGCCGGATACCGGCTGGTGGTGCGGCCGGACGCGGTGGACGCGCTGGTCTTCGAGACCCTCGCCGTGCGCGGCCGCCGGGCACTGGCCGACGGTGACCCGCGGGAGGCCGCGGCGGTGCTGCGGTCCGCGCTGGCGTCTTGGCGCGGTCAGCCGCTGGCCGACGCGGCCGGGCATGATTTCGCCGACGCGACCGCGGCCAAGCTGACCGAACTGCGCTCCAGCGTGCTGACCGACCGGATCGAGGCCGACCTGGCCCTCGGCGAGGGAGCTAGCCTCGTCGGGCTCGAGCAGGTGTACCTGCGCATCCTGCGCGGTGAGGAGGGGGTGCCGACCGTAGCCATGAGTGCCGCCCGTCCCTCCGATCATTCTCTTGATACCGAACGGACCGTGGTATCCGCTCAGGTGACCTCCGCGCACCCCGTGGCCCCGAGCACGCTGACCAGCTTCGTCGGCCGTGATGCCGAGGTGTCGCGCGTGTTGAAGAACCTCGGCTCGGCCCGCCTGGTCACGCTCACCGGCCCCGGGGGAGTGGGGAAGACCCGGCTCGCCGCCGAGGTGTCCGTGCGGCTCGCCGGCGGGGCCTGGTTCGTCGAGCTCGCCCCGGTGACCGATCCGGCCGAGGTGGCGTACGCGGTCCTGGACACGCTCGGCATCCGCGAGCGGGTCATCTCGCGGCGCACGGCCGATCCCGCGACGGGCCCGCTGGACCGGCTGGCCGAGGCGCTGGCTGACCGGGACGACGTCGTGATCCTGGATAACTGCGAGCATGTCATCGAGGCGGCGGCCGCACTCGCGGGCCGGGTGCTGGCCGCCTGCCCGCGGGTACGGATCATGGCCACCAGCAGGCAGCCGCTCCGCATCGACGGCGAGACCCTCTGCCCGGTCCCGCCGCTGCCGATACCTCCACCGCCCCCGTCATACGCCGAAGGGTCCGAGTCCTACGCATCGGTCCGGCTGTTGCGTGACCGGGCGGTGGCCGTCCGGCCGGACTTCGAGCTGCACACGGACAACACGGCCGCCGTGGCCCGGATCTGCCGGGCCCTGGACGGGATGCCGCTGGCCATCGAGCTGGCGGCCGTCTGGCTGCGGACGCTGGAGACCGTGCGCGCATACGGTCTGGAGCGGCTGGCCGAGGTCGGCGAGCACGACCGGGTCCGCGACGCGTTCGCCGCGCGAGCCCGCCGATCGGCGCGAGCGCGCCGTGCTGGCGGTCACCCTGCTCGGTGCGGCCCACACCATCCGGGGCGCCTTCGACGAGGGCAGCCTGGACGCCCCCGGGGCCCGCGAGGCCGCCCGCGGCGTGCTCGGCGGAACCGGGTTCGACGCCGCCTACGAAGGCGGCCGCGCCCTGGGCCGCGATGAAGCCATCGCGGTGGCCGAGGGTGCGGTCACCGGGTTAGCTGGTCAGGTCTTGCGCCGGTAGACCCGGACCGCGAGCGGGGCGAACACCACGAAGATGCCCAGCGCCCACAGCAGCGAGCGGACGGCCGGGTCGGCGACCGGCCCGCCGGTCAGCAGTCCGCGCTCGGCCCCGGTCAGGTAGGTGATCGGGTTCACCTTCACGAACGCCTGCAGCCAGCCGGGCATGGTGCTCGAGGGCACGAGCAGGTTGCTCCCGAACACCAGCGGGAACATAGCCAGGAACCCGAACCACTGCACAGCCTGCGGAGTCTTCACCAGCAGGCCGATGAGCGCGGAGAACCAGCACATGGCTAGCGCGAAGACCAGGAGCAGCAGACAGGCTGCGACGGCAGCCAGGGGGGAGGTGGTAATGCGGAATCCGAGGATCATGCCGAAGCCCAGTGTCACCGCCACCGCGATGCTGTAGCGCACCATGTCGCCCAGGATGGCGCCGGCCAGCGGCGCCCAGCGAGCGATCGGCAGGCTGCGGAACCGGTCGAAAACCCCGTTGGCGATGTCCTGATTGAGCATCAGGCCGGTGCCCAGCGTGGCGAACACCACGCTGAGGACCAGGATCCCCGGCAGCGAGAACTGCAGGTACGCGTGCGTGCCGCCCGCGATGGCCCCGCCGAAGACGTACGTGAACAGCAGCAGGTACATGATCGGCTGCAGGCTCAGCCCGAGCAGATCCTCCACGTTGGTCCTGATCTTCAGCACGCTGCGCCAGGTCAGCGTGAAGGTGTTCCGCAGCCCGCCGCGCAGGCCGAGCCTGCGGGCCGGAGCCGGGAACGCCGGTGCTGCGACCGCGGTCATCGGGTCTCCTCCAGTTCGCGGGTTGGCGTGTCCTCGTCGTCCGACCGGTGGCCGGTGAGCGCGAAGAAGACCTCGTCCAGGCTCGGCTTGCGCAGCGTGAACTCCGCGAGCTCGATGCCCCTGTCATCGAGCTCGCGGGCGACGCTCGGCAGCAGCGCCTTGTCGGTAACGGGCACGGATACCGCGCCGGCCTCCGCGTCGGTGGTGACCTCAGCCCCGGCCAGCGCCTCGAGCAGCGCGGCGGCCTCGGCCAGGCGGGCCGGCTCGGCCGGCGAGACCAGGAGCACTTGGCCGCCGGTCCGGGCCTTCAGCTCGTCCGGCGTCCCGGTGGCGATGACCTTGCCCCGGTCGATGACCACGATGTCGTGGGTCAGCTAGTCGGCCTCGTCCAGGTACTGCGTGGTGAGCAGGACCGTGACCCCGTCCGAGACGAGCCCGCGGATCATGGCCCATACGTCGGTCCGGCTGTTCGGGTCCAACCCGGTGGTCGGCTCGTCTAGGAACAGCACCCGGGGGCGGCCGATCAGGCTGGCCGCCAGGTCCAGCCGACGCCGCATCCCGCCGGAGTAGGTCTTCACGATCCGCCCGGCGGCCTCGGTCAGCTCGAACCGGGCCAGCAGCTCGGCCGCCCGGGCCCGGGCCTGGCCCCGGGGCAGGCCGAGCAGGCGGCCGATCATGATGAGGTTGTTGGTCCCCGAGAGCCCCTCGTCCACGGACGCGTACTGGCCAGTGAGGCCGATGAGCTGCCGGACCTGGTAAGCGTCGCGGAGCACGTCGTAGCCGAAGACGCTCGCCTGCCCGCCGTCCGGACGCAGCAGCGTGGCCAGGATCCGAACCGCGGTCGTCTTGCCGGCCCCGTTGGGCCCGAGGACCCCGAGCACCCGGCCCGGCCGGGCCACCAGGTCCACCCCGGTCAGTGCCGTCGTCTTGCCGAACCGCTTGACCAGCCCGGTGGCCTCGACGGCAAGTGCTGATGTCGCGTCATATCGCATAAACCCATCCTGGGCCATGCCGCTGTCAGAACGCGCACACCCTCCTGTCAGCCCATCCCGCGTTCTGACAGCTTGCCGTCAGGCGGGTCCGTCCAGGCTCAGTCGCGCTGGCGGGAGCTGCCGAACATGATCTCGTCCCAAGACGGGACCGAAGATCGTCGGCCGCGAGCCGCTTTCCGGCCCTGACGCCCGGTCTGCTCGGCGACGGGCTCGGCTTGCGCGACCGCATCGCCGATAGCGGCCGGAGGCTCGGCCGAGGTGTCGGTCGGCGGGGCAGCAGCCTGATGATTCTCGCGCGCGCCCTCCGCAGCGACCAGGGGCGCCGACGCGGGCTCACGGGCCGCGGGCCGCGGCCACTGGTTCGGCTCCGCGGCGGGCGGGCGGGATACGTCTCTCCTGGGCTCGGGCGTCACCGGCGCCGAGGGTGTGGGCGTGGGCGGCGGGGATGGCATCGGCGTAGGCGATGCGGGCTCGGAGACTGTCGGCCGTCCGGGCCCAGGCCGCTCATGCCTGGCATTGCCGAGCCGCGGGGCCAGCCGGGTGACCGTCGCCTCACCCGGCGGCGATGCCGCGGGCTGGGGCGGTTCGGCGCCCGGCAGCGACATGCGCGCGGCGTTATCATCGGCGGGCAGCACGTGCCTGCGGCGCGGATCGAACACCCACTCGGCCACGTGCGGGCGGCCGCCGGAGGTAAACGTGAGTTCGACCTGCCAGCTGCCGTCGCCGCGCTTCTTCGCGTCCCACTGCGCGTCGTCCGGGTCCGCCCCGATCGCGTTCAGCCGCTCGGCCACGATCTCGCCCAGCCGCGGGCCTGGCGTCGAATCTCCGTGGCGGCGAACCGAGGCGGTCTGAGCCTGGTCCGCCATGTAGGCTCGTTCGGCCAGGACCGGTCCTTCGAACCAGCGCACGCGCTCGGCCGCGATGCCGGCCGCGTCCGCGATCTCCTCCACCGTTTCCCCGGCCCGAATTCGTGCCTGGATCTCCTTGGGTCGCAACGGGCTCTCCACTTCGATCTCGTACTGCGCGAGCCGGGAGGTCTGGCCCAGGGCTACCGCCCGGAGCCGTTCATCTATCGGCAGCGTGAAGCGCGCGCTTCGTCCGGGGACGGCGAGGACCGCGTAACGGCCATCCTCGCTCACCGCGACGAAGCGCAGTTCCTGCATCGTCGTCCCTTCCGTTCCGACCCGTGAAAGCCCGTCCGCGGCCTCGCGGGGTCGGTCCCGCCGCCGTCCGTTGCTGGTGCTTTCCCGGCGTACTCTAGCCCAGCGGCCAGCGCGGAGACGGCGGACTGCTCCACCTCCATGAGTCTGTCTGGTCTGATCCCCCAAGGCCAGCACCGCGCCCGGCATGTCCGGAGTTAATCCCGGGGCCGGGCCGTATTTCCTCAGCGCCCTTGC
>Ga0187817_10000956_pt1 | contig 13392 bp, 10 predicted proteins | sample NC_wetland_sal_i_17_FD_132431 | JGI IMG/M metagenome (GOLD analysis project Ga0187817, IMG submission 132431) | Wetland sediment microbial communities from Neuse River Estuary, North Carolina, USA - SO4_2 | ecosystem: Environmental > Aquatic > Freshwater > Wetlands > Sediment | place: USA...
CTCCCGCCCCCCACCGAATTCGATATGGTAGCCGCGCGCGAAAGGGAGTTCGTGCTTGAGTTGTTTCTCATAATTCCACCAGGGCATGTAGAGGTGCATGCCGCCGGTGCCATCCTCGTTGTGCGGAGGAAGGCCCATGAGCGCGGGGATGAACCCGCTGACATCGGAGCCCACGGTGTCCATCAGGTATTTGCCCACCAGGCCACTGGAGTTTGCCAGCCCATTGGGAAACAGTTGAGGTCGCGAATTCAACAGCAGGCGAGCCGTCTCGCAGGCGCTGGCAGCGAGCACCACGATCTTTCCGCGCGCCTGCACTTCCCGGCGAGTTCTCTTGTCGATGTAGGAAACGCCGCTGGCCAACCCGCCGGCGTTCACCAAGACCTCACGCGCCATGGCGTCACAGCGAATCTCGAGCTTTCCGGTGGCGAGCGCGGGCGGCAGCAGCACCGTAGGGGAGGAAAAATTGGAGAAGGTCGCGCAGCTCCGGCCACACTGGGCGCAATAATGGCACGGAGGCCTGCCGTTCAACGGCTGGGTCAGAATGGACAGCCGGGAAGGGACACAGGGGATACCGAGCGCCTGGCAAGCTTTTTGAATTACCAGTTCGTGGCAGCGCGGCCGAGGCGGTGGGAGAAACTTGCCATCGGGGGTGTTTTCGAGATTCTCGGCGGATCCGAAAACCCCGATCAATTCTTCTGTCTTGTCGTAGTATGGCGCCAGATCGGAGTAGGTAATTGGCCAATCGAAGCCCTTACCGTCCCGGCTGTAAGGTTTGAAGTCATAGGGTCCCATGCGCAGAGAAATGCGGCCCCAATGGTTTGTCCGACCGCCCAGCATCCTGGAACGCCACCACCGCCAATCGCTGCCGGGCGCGCTGGAGTAAGGTTCTCCATCTAGTTGCCAGCCTCCTACCGAGCCTAGGTAGTAGCCAAAAGGATGCGAAGGGGTGCTAGCGTTGTGATACGGGGCGTCGTAATTCCAGGCGAACATCTTGGATTGCTTGGCAGTGTCGTACCAACTCCCCGCCTCGAGCAGCAAGCACTTGGCGCCCGCCTTGGTGAGAACATACGCTGCCATTCCTCCCCCCGCTCCGGAACCCACGATAATGGCGTCGTAGACCTTGGGACTGGCGATGGTTTGTGGCACTTTCTGCGCAACCTCAGGCTGGTTACTCTAAGACAAGAAGTGTAGCACATCAAGACCGTTGCACGGGGCGTTCGAGTGGAACGCGTTCGAAGGGAGGGCGGCCCTGCGCGAAGTCGAACCCTTGCCCTCTGCCCAAAAGTTGATCGCTACGCATGTCCTCGTGTGGACACCGGGGCCGCAAAGTGAACCAACAGCCGCCTCCCTTGGAGATTGTGTGATAACCCTGCCTATGCTGTCATTCCGAGCGGAGCGAGGAATCTTGCTCTGCTTCGGGGCGAACAGCGCAATCAAGATCAGGGCGAGATTCCTCGCTCCGCCCGGAATGACACGCAAGCCGGGGTATTCACACAGACTCCCCGAAGGGCGACGGCTATCATTGTAGATTGTTTAATCGTGACACGCGCTAGAATATGGTAAGCCCCAATGGAACCCCGGCTCGAGACTCGTTGGAACGTGACACCCCGAGAAGCCATGCGGCTTCAGGAAAGCTTGCGCGAGCGCGTGGAACTCGCGGACCGCTATGGAGACATCCGGTACGTGGCAGGTGCAGACCTGGCGTTTGATCCTGTGACTGAGGTGGCATTTGCCGGCGTCATTGTTTATCGGTTTCCGGGTCTGGAGGAAGTGGAGAGGCGGATGGCGAGGCGCAAGCTGCGGTTTCCCTATGTCCCTGGACTGCTTTCGTTCCGTGAGTGCCCCATACTACTGGCCGCCTTTGCCCGGCTCGAGACCGAGCCGGACCTTATCCTGATCGATGGCCATGGGCGGGCGCATCCGCGACGGTTTGGCATCGCGTGCCACATTGGTATCTTGTTTGACAAGCCCACGATCGGCTGCGCCAAGTCACGGCTGGTGGGTGAGCACCAAGATCCCGATAAGAAGGCTGGCTCGACTTCCCCGCTGATGCTGGATGGAGAGCGCCTCGGAGTCGTGCTGCGGACGCGGGATCACGTGAGACCCATTTACGTCACGACGGGACATCGCATTTCACTCGATACCGCTGTCGGTCTGGTGAAGCAGTGCCTAGACGGCTTCCGCATCCCCAAGCCCACACGGGAAGCTGACCACTACGTCCGCGACTTGCGCCGAGCGTATCAAAGGAGTCGAGAAGTCGAGAGTTGAGAATGACAACGCTCAATGGCGGAATGCTATAATCAGGCGGGAGCGATAGGTCGGTGCAGCAATTTGGGAGGGCAAACTCGCCTCGACAGGGGCGTGGGGGGGCTTGACATGGAAAGTGTTGCGAGCGTTCAATCTAAGGGTGCGGCGATTCGCGAAAAATCCCAATTGATGTCGGCCTCGGAGATCGACCGCACCGTGGTGCGCCTGGCGCACGAAATCCTGGAGCGCAACAACGGCGTGGGAGGGCTGGTTCTGGTAGGAATCCGGCGCCGTGGAGTGCCGCTCGCTGAGCGGCTGGCCAGGAAGATGACAGAGATCGAAAAGACCGCGCCACCGGTCGAAACCCTGGATATTACCTTGCACCGCGACGACCTTTCGAGTGCCGATCAGAAGCCCATCGTTCAGCCCCCCCTAGGGTTCTCTGTGGAGGGCAAGACGGTGATTCTCGTGGACGACGTTCTTTACACAGGCCGGACCACGCGTGCCGCCCTGGATGCCCTTCTGGACCACGGACGGCCACGGCGGGTGGAACTTTCCGTCTTGATCGACCGTGGGCACAGGGAATTGCCCATCCAGGCAAATTACGTGGGCCGGGTTCTTCAGACTACGGACAACGAAATCATTGAAGTGCGTCTCCGCGAAGTGGATAACCAGGACCGCGTCATGCTTTGCGAGCGGGTCCAGAATAACAGTGGCTAGTGCCTGGTGGTTAGTGGCTGGAACAAGCTGCAGAATGCTCTCGGTTGTCATTCTGAGCGCAACGAAGGATCCCTGCAGTTCGCCTCGGCTTCTGAGATCAGGCAACTGTAGAGATCCTTCGTCGCCTTCCGCTCCTCAGGATGACGGCTCCGATGGTTTCTCGGCATCGTGCTAGGCACTAGCCACTAACCACTGCTTTTGAGCGAGGGATTGATATGAAATACCCGGTGGAGCCCGAGGATGTGAAGTTAATTCAAGGGCGCAGCAAGGGGCTACAGGTCCTCTGTGACTGTGGCTGCGTCAATTTCAACTACCTCGATCCGCAGGACCCTGTATGGCGCTGCCGCAACTGCCAGCGCGTTCTGAGTTTCGACTTCCCCCGCCTGATGGAGAAGGTCCTCAAAACAGTGCCTAGTGGTTAGTGCCTAGTGCTTAGTCAATAAAGGCAGCCTTCTTGACTAGCCGATAGCCACTAGGCACTAGACACTAAGCACTAAGCACTGGAGTTCCCCATGCCCTACGCAAAGCCTTCCCGGCGCTCCTGGGCGGAGCCCTGGAAGATCAAGATGGTCGAGCCCATCCGCATGACGACCCGCCAGGAGCGGGAAAAACTCATCGCCGAGGCCGGCTACAACACCTTCCTGCTTCGCTCGGAGGATGTTTACATCGACCTGCTCACGGATAGTGGCACCAATGCCATGAGTGATATCCAGTGGGCCGGGTTAATGCGCGGCGACGAAGCCTACGCGGGCAGCCGCAACTTTTACCATTTAGCCGAGGCGGTTGACAAGTACTACGGCTATAAGTACCTGGTCCCCACGCACCAGGGGCGCGGCGCCGAGCACATTCTTTCGAAGATCATGATCAAGCCGGGCGATTTTATCCCCGGCAACATGTATTTCACTACCACGCGCCTTCACCAGGAATTGGCCGGAGGAAGCTTCGTGGACGTCATCCTCGACGAGGCGCACGACCCGGCCAGCGAACACCCTTTCAAGGGCAACGTGGACCTGGCGAAACTCGAAAAACTAATCCACGACGTCGGGGCTGGCAAGATTCCCTACGTTTCGGTTGCGGGAACAGTGAATATGGCAGGGGGCCAGCCGCAATCCATGGCCAATATGCGCGCCCTCCGAGAACTTTGCGACCGCCACGGAATCCCCATCGTGCTCGATGCCACGCGGGCGGTCGAGAACGCGTACTTCATTCAGCAGCGCGAAACCGGTTACCGCTCGAAGAAGGTGGCGGAAATCCTGAAGGAGTACTGCTCCTACACTCAGAGCTGCACCATGAGCGCCAAGAAAGATGCGCTGGTGAATATCGGGGGCTGGCTGGCCACCAACGATGAGGGCCTCTACGAAGAAGCGCGCAACATGGTCGTGGTCTACGAAGGTCTACACACTTACGGCGGGCTGGCGGGACGCGACATGGAAGCTATGGCCCGTGGCATCAAGGAAAGCATTGAGGATGACCACATCCGCGCCCGCGTCGGTCAGGTCGAGTATCTGGGCCGACACCTGCTGGATTGGGGAGTCCCTATCGTTAAGCCGATCGGCGGGCACGGCGTTTTCCTGGACGCGAGAGGCTTTTACCCGCACATCCCGCAAGAGCAATACCCCGCCCAGACACTGACCGGCAACATCTACGTAGACTCCGGAGTGCGCACTATGGAGCGCGGCATCGTCTCCGCCGGGCGCGACCCCAAGACCGGTCAGGAGCACCACCCGCGCTTGGAGCTCGTGCGCGTCACCATTCCCCGTCGCGTCTATACTCAGGCTCATATGGATGTGGTGGCGGAGTCGATCTTGGAGGTTTACGAGCAGCGCGATCAGGCGCGCGGCTTGAAGATGGTCTACGAACCCAAATACTTGCGCTTTTTCCAGGCACGGTTCGAGAAGCGATAGGCAGTGGGCAGCAGGTAACCGGCAGAAAGCAGAGAAGCCTCACGTCTGTGCGCCGCCATCTGTGGAATAAAGTGTCTTCCGCCCCGATGCCTCCTGACGCATGAGTCTCATCTCCTGCTTTATGCCTTCTGCTTTCTGTCATACAGTCTCACCCCCTCACCCGACCTGCGCGAGCTGGTGAAAACGCCGTCGCGGGCCACCCTCTCCCCCAAAGGGGAGAGGACTGAGCTTTCACGCAGGTCCTAAGGGGGGAATTACAAAACCATAAGCCCGGAAGTCAGGCCGGGTGACGCTCCCAGAGAGACATCCCCCGTCCAGTGTCACCGAGGGCGGGAAGTGATAAACTGCAACGAGTGAGAATTGAAAGGGTACGGACGCTGCGGTCTGGCCGTTGGACTCTGAATAACATGCAGATCACTCTCAAGGATGAAGTTGCTCTGGTTACGGGCGGGTCCCGCGGTATCGGCGCGGCGGCCGTGAAGCTGTTTGTGGCAGCGGGCGCGAAGGTTGTTTTCAACTATCGGCGAGAAAACCGCGCCGCTCAGCAAGTCATCGAAAGCTGTAAGGGCCTGGAGGGTCAGGCTATTGCTGTGCGGGCCGATGTTTCGAGCATGGCCGACGCCAGGAGGTTGGTTCAGGAGGCGGTTTGTCGATTCGGTAGGCTGAATACACTGGTGGCCAACGCAGGGATTTGGAACTACAAACCCTTGCCCATCGAGCGAGTGACGGAGAAGGAGTGGGATGAAATGATGGCGGTAAACCTCAAAGGCGTCTTTTCGCTGGTGCGCCACGCCATTCCCCTAATGATTCGCCAGAAAGGCGGGCGAATCATCGTGGTTTCCTCGACGGCCGGCCAACGCGGAGAGGCTTTTCACACCCACTACGGCGCCAGCAAAGGCGGCCTGATTAGTTTTGTCAAAGGGCTTTCTACAGAACTGGCCCGGCACAGTATCTTGGTGAATTGTGTCGCCCCCGGCTGGGTGGAAACGGATATGAGCACGCCGGTATTGAAAAATAGGCGCGAGTATAAACACGCCATATCCACCATTCCGCTTCGGCGCTTTGCTCGACCGGAGGAGATTGCTCTGCCTATTCTCTTCTTGGCCTCGTCCATGGCTACATTTATCACCGGGGAAATCCTGAACGTAAACGGCGGGAGCGTTTTGTGTGGGTAGCTTTGGAGTGCGGCAGCTTGCTGCCGCTTTTGCTCAGGCCAGCTTGCTGGCCTTGTGCTTTGTGGCGCCGACCATTTGGTTGGCAGCCATTGTTTGACCTAAAGGTCAGCTCCACGAGGCGGACCGCAAGGAAGCTCGCAGGGGGAAAGCGGCAGCAAGCTGCCGCGCTCCAAAGCGCCTGCGGCGCGAGGGCCAGACATTACGATGACTAAGCGAACAAATAGGGTAAGAGAAATAATCACTGGGGCGGCCGCGTTGGTCTTGCTGCTGGGGGCAGCCCACGGGGCGAGGCTGCGCGCCGGGCAGAATCCCGCCGAGGCTCCTGCCAATCCTCCCGTGGCCCCTCCGAATCCATCCCCGCCTCCTTCACGCATCGACCCCAAAGCCCAACAAGTCCTTGATCGCGTCATTCAGGCATTGGGCGGGCCCGCTTTCTTAAAAGTAAAACGGCTCACCACGCGGGGGCGCATCTATTCCATCAGAGACGAGGCCACTTCCGCCTTCGCCCCTTTTGAAAGCTACGTCGAATACCCGGACAAACGCCGCTTTAGCTACGGGAAAAACCCTCCTGTCATTCTCATTAATAACGGCGACCAGGCATGGGAACTGGACCGGATGGGCATGACCACCCAACTGCCCGAGCAGATCCGGCGCTGGAAGATTTCCACTTACTATTCGCTGGAGAATCTCCTCCGTCTCCGCATCCATGAACCCGGAATACTCATTCAGCAGGGCGGGGTTGACTTCGTGGATAACGTAGCCACTCAATCTCTGGACATGGTGGACGCGCAGGGAGCTCAACTGAAACTGGATCTGAATCGTCAGACGCTCCTGCCGGTTAGCGTCACCTATCGCGTGCGCGACCCCAAGACAGGCGACTGGAACGAATTCGCGGACGTCTACAGCGACTATAAGAATACCGAAGGAGTTATGACCCCGATGCACATTGCACGATTTATGGATGAGGAACGGGTTTCCGAGGTCTTTCGCAGCTTTGCCCACTATGATGACGCCTACCCCCCTACCTATTTCCAACCCGTCCGGTAGGAGTTCCATCTGTTATAATGAGTCCGGGGAGTGATCGTGAAGAGACAGAGAGAAGGACGGGGCTTTAGCCCCGTTCCAGAGCCCGCGCGGAATCTTAAGGCTTTAGCCCCCGAAGCGACGCGGATCCAGGGCCTAAAGGCTCACTCAGCCCTCCGCCCTGGGGCGGTAGGGCTAAAGCCCCGCCCATCAACCTTGCGCAGTACGACGATCCTCTGCGTGCGGCGCGACGGCCGACTCGCCATGGGCGGCGACGGACAAGTCACCATGGGCGAGAATATCGTCAAGCAGAAAGCCCGGAAAATCCGACGCCTCTTTAACGAAAAAGTGCTGGCGGGTTTTGCCGGGAGCACCGCCGACGCCCTTTCCCTTTTCTCCAGGTTTGAACAAAAACTCGAGGAGTATCACGGCAACCTGAACCGCGCCGTGGTGGAACTGGCCAAAGACTGGCGCACCGATCGTGCCCTCCGACACCTCGAGGCATTGCTCCTGGTCGCCGATGAAAAGAATACCTACCTGGTGAGCGGCAACGGAGATGTGATTGAGCCTGATGACGGGATTGTGGCCATTGGCTCCGGCGGGCCGTTCGCCCTGGCCGCGGCACGCGCCCTGGCAAAACACACCGCCATGAGCGCCAAAGAGATTGTCGAGGAGGCCATGCGCCTGGCTGGGGAGATCTGCATCTTTACCAATGACCAGGTGACGATCGAAGAACTCTGAGTGCTAACCTACCACTCCTTATTCCCCTCCTCAGTGAGGAGGGGAGCAAGGGGTCGTGGCACCGCGAGCGCTGAATCTTATGGTTTTCTATTTGCCGGAAAGTCTCGACACCGCCGCCTCACTGGATGAGCTAACCCCGCGCCAGATCGTAACGGAGTTGGATAAGTATGTGATCGGCCAAAGCGAAGCCAAGCGATGTGTAGCCACGGCCCTGCGCAACCGCATGCGGCGCCAGAAGTTACCCCCGGAACAAGCGGAAGATATCCTGCCCAAGAATATCATCATGATTGGCCCCACCGGCGTGGGGAAAACCGAGATCGCCCGCCGCCTGGCGCGGCTGACGAATTCTCCTTTCCTTAAGGTGGAAGCCTCGCGCTTTACCGAAGTCGGTTACGTTGGCCGCGATGTCGAGTCCATGGTCCGCGACTTGGTGGAAATCGCCATTGACATGGTCCGGGAAGAACGCGTCGATGAAGTCGCGGAAAAGGCCGAGCAGAACGCCGAAGAACGCCTGCTGGATCTCCTTCTGCCCCCTCCGCCTTCTTTGAGGCCTCATGAAAAAAGCGGCAGCGAGGACGAAGATCGCGCTGTTGCGGCGCAAGAACAGTTCCGCCGTACGCGCGAAAAATTGCGCGCCCAGCTTCGGGAAGGAAAACTCGACGAACGGCAGGTCGATGTTGAAGTACGAGACCGTAGCTTCCCGGCTTTCGAGGTGATCTCTTCGCAAGGCATCGAAGAGATGGACATCAACATCAAAGACATTCTCCCAGGGCTTTTTGGGTCCCGAACCAAGAAGCGTCGCATGCGCGTCGTGGAGGCCATGGATTACCTGACCCAGGAGGAAGAAAACAAACTAATCGATATGGACCAGGTCACCCGCGTGGCGGTGGAGCGCGCCGAGCAGTCGGGCATCATTTTTCTCGATGAAATCGACAAGATCGCCGGCCGGGAACGAGGCCACGGACCGGACGTGAGCCGGGAAGGGGTACAGCGGGATATCTTGCCGATCGTGGAGGGGACCACGGTCAACACGCGTTACGGGATGGTGCGGACCGATCACATTCTTTTCGTGGCGGCCGGAGCTTTCCACGTGAGCAAACCGTCCGATCTGATCCCTGAACTCCAGGGGCGATTCCCGATCCGGGTGGAACTGCACTCGCTCACCACGCAAGACTTCATCCGTATTCTGAAGGAGCCCAAGAGCGCCTTGGTCAAGCAGTATGCGGCGCTGCTGGAAACGGAGGGCATCAAACTCTCTTTCGCGGATGAGGCGCTGGAAGAGATCGCCAAGTTTGCCGCAGCAGTAAACGAGCAGACGGAAAACATCGGGGCCCGGCGCTTGCACACGATCATGGAAAAACTTCTCGACGAAATCTCTTTCGAGGGCCCGGATCTTAAGAAGAAGACTGTGCGCATTGATGCGGCCTACGTTCAGAAGCAATTGGCGGATATTGTCAAGAATCAAGACCTCAGCCGGTACATCTTGTGAATCAACTTTCTGTGCGCGGAGCTCCCAATGGGGAAAGGTGAGAATATAGGGACTTTGGCCCTCTCCCCTTTGCGGCAGAGGTCCGCGAGTTTCTGATTCTCAGATCGTGTATCTCAGCCATTATCATAGTCTTGTGCACCCAGCGGCTACGCCGCCCTGTCGTGCGGAAAGGCTCTGCTTTTCCGGCCCTTCGCTTCTAAGTTGCTGGTTTTTCGGCGAGGCTGTGCCTCGCCGGTTGAGGCGCAGCCTCAACCTAGGAATAAGATCTGAGGCCGAGACCGGTAAGGCAGAGCCTTTCCGCACGACAGGGCGGCGGAGCGGCACATGCCGATCGAACAATCGGATTGACAACATTCAATACGGGGTTTCACAATCCTAGCAAAACGGCCGCGACACTGTTATCCAAATCTAATCGACACCCCGGTTCTTCTTGCGCAGGCTGCTGGGGCGGTCTTCCTGCTAGCCTGCGGTGTGCAGGGGCCGCCACAGCCGCCCCGCCTCGAGGTGCCGGAACGTATAACCGACCTCAGCGTATTTCAAGTGGGACGCAGGCTCGAGATCCGGTTTACACTCCCGCAACAGGCCCTGGACGGAGAACGGTTGACTAAACCCCTGGAGATTGAGATTCTCCGCGCCCACCTCCCCTCCGGTTCGCAACTGCCAAAATCCCCGCCCCTGGCTCTTTGGACCAGCCTTCTACCCGGCCAGTGGGCTCGTTACGCCAACGACGGGAGTGTCATCTACCCCGCGGCCCTTTCCGAGGACGAATTCAAGAGCGGGCGGGGAGGAGAATCGATCATTGCTATCCGCACTCTCACCCGCGGGTTTCACCACCGCCCCCTGGAAAGCGAGCCGTCAAATCTTGTGCGGCTGCGGGTGTTGGACGTGTCAGGCCCCGTCGACCATATGGAGAGCAAGACCACGGAGAAGGCGATTGAGCTGAGTTGGCAGCCAGCGGTCATGACGCTGGAAGGCCAGGCGGTCAAGTGGTTGGCGGGGTACCGCATATACAGGAGCCCCACAGGAAAACCAGGATCGTTCCAGTTGGTGGGGGAAACTAAGGAGCCATCTTACCTCGACCGGGATTTTGAATTCGGGCATGCTTACTCCTACCAGGTGAGGGCGTTGTTCAAGGCGGACGGGACAATCGCTGAAAGTGAACCCTCACAACCTTACGGAGTGATCCCCCGCGATATATTTCCGCCGGCGCGCCCCACGGGGTTAACAGCTTTGTACACCAGCGGTGCGGTGGAATTGGTTTGGACGGCCAACACGGAGAAAGACCTGGCTGGTTATTATGTTTACCGGCGTGAGGACGGTGAGCAACCCAGTAGGCTGAATAAAGAATTGCTCCGTACCCCAATTCTCCGCGATACCAGCGTCAAGCCGGGACATACCTATTTCTACCGGGTGACAGCAGTGGATCTTTCAAACAATGAAAGCCAGCCCTGCGAGGAAGTCGAAGTTGAAACTAGAAACTAGAAATCAGAAAGCAGAAGGCAGAACCCGGATGACTGTCAGATGTACCTTTCTCCTCTAGGTATCGGCTAGGTCTCGATCCTGGGTTTCTACGTTCTCATCCGGCTTTGGAATTTGATATATGAGGTTTATTGGTTCTACGTTGCCATTTTTCGATCCAGCTTTGATTTGGAATCTCAAATTTGGAATGCTGCCAGTTTCTGCGCCACCCCATTTAGAATGAAAAAACACTTCGAAAAGGTTGGCCTCCAAACCGCGATCAAAGCTTTCGCCAGGTTCGGGAGCTTTCACCTCCACTGGGTTTTCAGTTGGTTGGCCGCCTTCACGGTGCTGGTTTTTCTTCACCTGCCCTTCCTTCGCCTGCCCTACTATTGGGACGAAGCTGGGTACTACATTCCCGCCGCGATGGACTTCTTCCATTCCGGGCACTTGGTTCCCAGTAGCACCCTTCCCACAGGACATACTCCTCTTGTTATCATCTATCTGGCATTGGCATGGCGGGCGTTTGGGTGTTCACCCCTGGTCACGCGCTTGGCCATGGTTGGCATTGCGTCAGGCACCCTGGCAGGTGTTTACGCGCTCGGTCGCCGCATCGCCGATCGGGAGATCCGATGCTGGAGCGTCCTGCTCCTGGCGCTTTCTCCCCTGTTCTTCGCGCAAAGTACGCTGGCTCATCTCGATCTTGCGGCGGGATTGTTCACGCTGCTGGCCCTCTTGGCCCTGCTTGAGAATCATCCCGCGTGGTTTGCGCTTGCCTCCACGTGCGCCGTCCTGAGCAAGGAAACTGCCGTGGTTCTGCTGCCCGTAGCCTGGATCTTCTCCTGGTGGCAGATCAGGAGAACGTCCGATTCCCTGGCCCGCGCCTGGTGGGCCGCCTATCTCGCGCCCCTCGTGGCGCTCATTGCATGGGCGGGTTTCTACCACCATGCCACAGGATTCTGGACGGGCAACCGCTATTATCTTTACTATAACCTTTTCTCCACCCTCCATCCGGTTCGGGTGTTATTGACTTTGCTCCGTCGTCTATATGAAACCTTTGCCGGCGGCTTCCATTGGGTTCTAGCGGCCGGTGCCATTGCAGGAATACGCTGGGGCCGCAGGAACAAAGTGGGCCCAGCTCTCGAAAAACCTGTCGTTCCCGTTGCGCTTGTCATTCCCGCGAAAACAGGAATCCACTCCGCGTATCACCAGGGCCCAAACACTCTTGGCCGGTTGTTTTTTCTTGGAGGTTGGCTTACCGCGGCTTATCTGGTGATGCTCAGCGTGGTGGGCGGCGCCGTTTTGCCTCGCTACCTGCTGCCTATCTTCCCGCCGCTGGTTTTGATTGCCGTGACCTTGATATGGCTTCTGCCACGGCTGGTAGCCCGGTCTATTATGGTGCTCACGGCAGTCTGCTTTGTCTGGGCGTGGTTTCTGAATCCGCCTTACCCATTTCCCTTTGAGGACAACCTGGCCTATGCGGACTTTGTTCATCTGCATGAGCGTGCCGCGCAGCTTCTCGCGGCTCATGCCGGCGAGCGCCGAATCCTGACTGCCTGGCCGACCTCCGATGAACTGTCACGCCCGTTTCTGGGCTACGTTCCCCAGCCCCTCAATGTGGTCGCAGTGCAAGGTTTCGGCCGCCATGATTTCGACAACGTTTCCCCGGATTCGTTCGACTTCCTGTACCTTTACTCGCGCCGCTGGGAGCCGCCCAGCAACTGGCTGAGGCGTTTCCCTTGGCTGCAAAGGCTTCAAGAACGCTATTTCGAGTATCAGCCTGAAATCCAGGAGAATGAACTCGCAGTCAAGTATCATTTGCGCCTGCTGGCGAGCTTCGAAAGGCGGCGCCAATGGGTGAGGATCTACGTTAGAATTGGTCTCCGAAGCCGGAATGTCTATGAAAATAAAGATCCTTAGCCTAGAAGTCGGGAATGTTGTTGAAAAGAAGGGTGGTTATTCTACGGCGAGTGTTCTCCCCTTGCCAGGCGTTGACAGCCGGAAGTCGTGTGCTATACTAAAAAGTGCTAGGGTCGCGAGGGGCTCTAGAGCCTTCCGGTAGGATGTGTGGCTTCCCTATTGCCGAGTCACTAGTGCTGGTTCGAGTGAAGCTTCAAACTCGCCATCCTAATACCCATCACTTCAACAACCATTGAGGGCTTGTGGAAGGAACGAATTGCAAGAAAGAACTTCGGATTGAGATTCCTGTCGATGTGGTTCGACGCGAGGCCGATTCGGTGACCGCGCAATATGCGCGCAAAGCACGAATCCCTGGCTTTCGTCCCGGCCGCGCGCCTGCGTCACTGGTGCGGGGCCACTTTCGAGATGAAATTCGAAACGAGGTGGTGCAAGCGCTCGTACCCAAATTCTTTGAGGATGCCGTTAAGGAACAGAAGTGGTCGGTGGTAGGGCGCCCGCGCTTCGAGGATCTCCGCTTCGAGGAGGACCAACCCCTGGCGTGCAAAGCCACGTTTGAGATTTTGCCTGAAATCGAACTCCAACAGTATAAAGGGTTGGAAGTCCAGGAAGAAACGCCCCTGGTATCTGAGGCGGACATTGATAAGGCACTGGAAGAAGTCCGCGAACAGGCCGCCACTTTCGAGGTGGTCACGGAGAGTCCTGCGGCGGATGGGGA
>Ga0187817_10000957_pt1 | contig 13388 bp, 15 predicted proteins | sample NC_wetland_sal_i_17_FD_132431 | JGI IMG/M metagenome (GOLD analysis project Ga0187817, IMG submission 132431) | Wetland sediment microbial communities from Neuse River Estuary, North Carolina, USA - SO4_2 | ecosystem: Environmental > Aquatic > Freshwater > Wetlands > Sediment | place: USA...
ACCTGCACCGAGACCACGCTCGGCAGCGGTGGCGCGCTGTCCGTTCCTATGGTGAAAACGCCGCCCGTTTGCGGGCCGGTCGTTCCTGAAGACGTGTTGCCGCCGCAGCTCGAAAGCGCGACGGCGGCCAGAATCGCTACGAACAGGCACAAAGCTCTCGACTTCCCCATGTCCATTCTCCTTGTCCGAAAATTGTTATGACTTGCCGGACGCCGGAACGCTTCCTTCTTCGGCGGCTGATCGTAGAAACACAGCGCCGAGCGAAAAGTTGCGGCCATCACCGGCGGCGCGCTCGCGCGAGACAGCGTTTCACCACGGCGGCGCATCGTAGCCCGTAGTAGACTAGGTACGCCAAGAGGCCCGATCGCCCGGTTTCTTCCGGCCCGCCGGGCGGGCAAGCGAGGAAAGAGGAGGAAGGATTTTATGCGCCACAGAACGGCATGGGCGATCGCGGCGCTGGCCATCGCGCTTGCGGGCGGTTGCTCGAAGAGGGTGGACGACGCGGCGCTGGCCACCAACATCAAGGCTCAGATGTTTTCCGACGCGCAATTGAAGGACGTAAGCCTCCAGGTGAGCGTCAAGAACGGCGAGGTGACGCTCGCCGGTAGCGTTCCCAGCGACGCCGCGCGCTACGAGGCTTTCAAGCTGGCGACGCAAACTCCCGGCGTTACGAAGGTGGACGACCAAATGACCATCGAGGCGCCGCAGCCCCCTGTCGCACAGACAGAGGCGCCGCCCGAGACTGCGCCCGTCGCGCCACCGGTGAAACACCATCGCAAAGCGCGCGCGAACGAGCCTGCACCTGAACCATCGTCGCCCGCCGAATCGGCGGACAACGACGCGAACGCGCCGCCGCAAGATCAAGATCAGGCCGCCGCGCCTCAGCTAGCTCCAGAACCTCCCTCGCCTGCCTCGCCCATCGCTTCGCCGCCGATACCTCCGCCTGCTCCCGTGGCCCGCGATGTTGTGATCCCCGCCGGCACGACCTTGACTGTCCGCATGATTGACACGATAGATTCATCCGTGAACCATGCAGGTGACATCTTTCACGCCGCGCTCGAAAATCCTTTGGTCGTCGGCGATGAAGTGGTGGTTCCCAAGGGCCAGGACGTTTATATCCGGCTGGTGAACGCCAGTTCCGCGGGACACTATAGCGGGAAAAGCGATCTGCGCCTGGAAGCCATCAAGCTTGAATTTCAAGGGCGCTCGTATCCACTGGTGACCGGCGCGTACGATGTTGCCGGAAAATCGCGGGGCAAGAACACGGCGGAAAAAGTCGGTGGGGGAGCGGTGCTCGGCACGATCATCGGCGCGATTGCCGGAGGCGGCAAGGGCGCGGCGATCGGCGCGGGAGTGGGCGCCGCGGGCGGCGGCGTCTATCAGACCGTGACGCACGGCAAACAGGTGCGGATCCCGTCGGAAACGAAGCTCGATTTCGATCTCAATGAGCCCGTGACCGTCACCGTGGTTCCGCGCTCCACCCCCGACCAATAAGCGCGAATCCTCCGGATTTTGCGTCAGGGCACGGCTTCAGCCGTGCCGTAACTTGCGCAAAATCCCTGCGGCTTTAGCCGCTGAGGTGCGGAAAGCTGGTGGGGCCACCCGGACTTGAACCGGGAGTGCAGGTTTAGGAAACCTGTGCTTTATCCATTTAAGCGATGGCCCCCGAGAGCGGGCAGCAGTTCCGCGTAACCGCCCGCGCTCATAGGTTATTCTACGCTGCAACGGCCTTTGTAGGCGGTTCCTCGACGCTGAATTGAACCGGTTCTACGCCGTCCGAACTGGCCGCCGTAAGGATGGCATGAGAAAGTTGTTCGGCCTTCGCGATCGGCAACGAGAACGACGCGTAGCCCCATCCTTTTTCGTCCTTCTGTTTGAACGAAACCTTGATACGCGTGGCAGTACGGGAAACCTTGACGTCAAAATTGGAAAGATTATCGGAGTACTGCATACCGCTGCGGTACGTCAGTCTGAAATTCATTTCACTGCTCCTGTTTTTGGATTTGGTCGCACAAAATCGCGACCGTCATGCCGTGCTACACCTTCAGTATATCACGTCATAGCGAGGCCACGGCGAACGCAGACCTTCAGGAATCCGCTGCTTCATGCATCCGAGCTACTGGCCCGCCGTGGGTAGCTTCTCGTCCGGCGCCAAACGCTTTTGCCAAGGCGAGAGAAAACACCCGCAACTGCAGCCGATGGGCTCGTAGAAAGATAGCCCGCAGTTTGGAATCCAACTCCTCTTGCCGTTTTGCATTTGCCCTCTTACGGAGGAAAGCTACAAGGCTCAGAAGGCTGGAAACCAAAGTCAACAACGTCACGGTCGCTTGAAAATGCATTACAGTTGCTCCTCCCATCCGTAGGCTAGCATTCTGCGGAAAACTCAGGCAGGTTCCAAAGGCCTTTTGCGGCGCACAGTGGCATCCAACCGGCCTCGCGCCAGCCGCACGGAGATGCCGTCTCCCAAGGCGACTTGCCCGAGCGAGCGCAGCACTTTGCCCGCGGCGTCATACGCGATCGCATAGCCGCGTTCGAGCAGCCGGAAGGGGCTGCGCTCGTCGCGGCGTAGCGCCGCCGTTTCGAGTGCGCGGCTCTTGGCCGCGAGCAGCTTCTCGATCCGCACGCGCAAATCGCCGGACGCGCGCTCGAGCCTGTGCCGAAGCCCGACGGCGCGCCCGCGCAAATCGAGCCCCGCGAAGCGCAACTCGACGGCGGTGAATCCCCGCCGCTTGCGCATCACCACGCGCCCGAGCGCCGCGCCGAGCCGGCCGCGCTGCTGCTCGATCCGCCGCCGGAGAATTTCCGCGCGGCTTCGCAGATCGAGCGAGGCGACCTGGGCTCCGGCTCGAGTTAGCCGCTCGCGCGACGCCGCCAGCCGCAGCCGCGCCGCGCCCGCGAGCAATGTCGAAGCCTCGTCCACCTGCTGCCGCCTGCGTCGCACCAGCATCTCGAGCTGCCGGAAGCCGCGATGCCCTTGCGCGTCGCGCAGCCGGTGCCGCCGCTCCGAGAGCAGGTAGCGCATCAGGTCAATCAGGCGCTGGCGATGCTCGGCGATGTGCCGCTCGAATTCCTGCCGCGAGCGCACCACGATTTCCGCGGCGGCCGAAGGCGTGGGCGCGCGCACGTCCGCGACGAAATCGGCGACGGTGAAGTCGGTCTCGTGCCCCACGCCGGTGATCACCGGTATTTCCGACGCGGCGATGGCCCGCGCGACAATTTCTTCGTTGAACGCCCACAGGTCTTCCAGCGACCCTCCGCCGCGCGCCACGATCAGCACGTCCGCCGTGCGCGCGCTATTGAAATAGCGCACCGCCGCGGCAATTTCCTGCGCCGCGCCCTCGCCCTGCACCTTCACGGGATAGAGTTGCACGCGCAGGTTCGCGAACCGTCGCTTCAGCACGCGCAAAATATCCCGAATCGCCGCGCCCGTCGGCGACGTCACCACCCCGATGCAGCGCGGCAGCGCCGGCAGTTCCCTTTTGCGCTCCTCGTCGAACAATCCCTCTTCCTGCAGCTTCCTTTTCAGTTGCTCGAAGGCGAGCTGCAGCGCGCCCAATCCCACTGGCTCGATGTAGCTGACGTACACCTGATACTCGCCGCGCGGCTCGTACACGCCCAGCGATCCGCGCACCGTGATGTGCAATCCATCCTCGGGAGAAAATTTCAGGCCGCGCGCCTGGTCGCGGAAGCAGACGCAGCGAATCTGCGCGCGCGCGTCCTTGAGCGTGAAATAGAGATGCCCCGATTGCGCGGCGTGGCAGTTCGAGACTTCTCCCTCGATCCACGCGTCCGGAAACTCGCCTTCGAGCAGCTCGCCGATGCGTTCGGTCAGCTCGCTCACTTTCCAGATGTGCCGCTCGGGCATCAAATCGAAAAATGATCCTTGGCTCATGATTCGTTTTTCTTTTTCGCCTGGATGATCTCCCGCCTCACCGCCGGAACAAATTTACAATCCACATAAGAATCGTAAACACCGCGCTCAACAATAGGCACGTCACGATGGGAAAGTAAAAGCTCCCGTGCCGCCCCAGCCGGAACGGTAGCCGCGCTCCGAACAGCAGCAGCGCCCCCGCTCCCGCGATTACGGCGCCCACCACCAGCAGCATTTTCCCGATCTCGCGCATCGGCTCCATCAATTTTTTTGCGGCGCACAGTTGGCATCGGAAAATTTCATGAACCACCACCAGAAGGTAATTTCCTAAATGCCAAATAAGCAGCACCCGCCAGAAACGCCGCACCGAGCACCTTGGAAAAGAGAGCCCACAGCTCCGGCCGACAGATGGAATCGAATTCCTTGTAAAGGTCAGGCGATGCGCTCGTCAAAAAGGCGCCAAGAAGAACTAGGCACACGAATACAGTGAGAACCCATGCGCGGGGTTGAAGAGAAAGGAGGTAGCGTGGTTCAGCGGCTATCACTCGCACTGAACCTGACGATGTTGGTGTGCGATCATCACCCGAATTTGTTGTGCTCGTTGCCTGGACGTCAACTGTCAGGGTCGCTAGAATGCTCTCAACTGTTCGCTTGCATACCAACAAAACAGAATGATCCGTCGGACCACCTATTGCCGTGGCAAAGGGTTGAGATGCCGTCACCAAATCTGAACTGCTCCGAACCACTATTTCGTTTGTCGAATCTGATCTTCTGCTCGGGTCGAATACCCGCAAATCCATTTTGTAGATCTCATTAGGGTGAAGCTTATAGGCTTTCTCTTCAGTTCCGTATCTTTCAAATCGACATGGCGTGTCTTTGGCGAAATGCCTTACGTCGCCGGTGGAGAGAAATACACAGTCCTTTAGGCTGTTTGCTTGGGCAACTCGCTCAATAAGGTGATCCCAAATGTCGCGCTGTGAATATGCGCTAGTCACAGGGAAAGGGTCGGGACCCTCCAGCACATAAAAGTACGAAGATCCGGCATCTTGGAATCCCATGGGAGGGCACGGTCTGCCCGAAATCGCTTTTACGGCTTCATTCCATCTTTCCTCAAATGAGATGAGCTCTCGGAGTTCCACTCTGACATAGACTCGAGTTGAATCCCGATAAGATTTAGCCTCCTCTTTGGGTGAGACGTCGAGGATTCGAAAGAATCGGATGGGAATAAAATCGTGGTCCGGTGTTTTTTTGTAGTCCAAGAAAATGAATGTGCCCTTTCGGTCTTTCAGTTTGGAACGCGCTTCGAACAAAGAAGGGGTGATGTAATCTTTCCGATAACTCAACTCCAGCTGGTGTCCGACCGGGTAACACAAAGCGTTTAGCACGGCGCGTTTATAATTGGGCCGGTTGGGGGGGACAGAACTGAACAGGTAGATCAGTTGTGGCGCGTACTGTTGAGAATCTGAGGGTAAACTCATTGTTTCACGGAGTACTTCCAGACTTGGAGGGGATCCAGATCCCATCTTGAGAACTGAACCTGAGGGTGCTTAATACCCCGGTCGTTGAAAAGTTGGCGTGCGCTGAGGTAATTAGCGGCTAGATAGTGATATGTAACGGGTTCTGAGCCGCACATGTCCCAGTTCGCAGAACGGTAACTAGAAGCGGTAAAACCGAGGTTGGGATTTACCCATGTCAGAAAGTTTTCAACGGATTCTTCTGAATGAATTCGCCGAATCGCAGCTCCCAAAAGATAGCTAATTGAGTTTCTTGGTGCCCAACGGAAGGCGAAAACGCGGGAAAGCAACCGAGACTTCGTCACGTCTGGTGCAGGGACATAAGGCCGGAGCTTTTGAACGTCCATTTCTGAAAATGTTGCGAGCGCTGCGGGCAGCGGTTTGTTGTCAAAGTACAATGCAAAATGTCGGCCGGAGCGATTGGAGGCAAGATAGTGAAATCTTTCATGGATGATGGTAGCCATCGCTTCAGAAGTTTCAAGGACATGAGCTACTGCCTTGTCTAGGCTACTAACCGGTTCTGCGGAAGACCAATCAGAGAATTCGCGTTGTAGTTGGACGGTGTTTTTCGCCAAGCGGCAAATTTCCTCATGAACCAGACCCTGATTGTAGATATGAGTTGAATCAAAGCGAGGCAGATGGAGAAGAACGCGTAACTTGAGGTCCAAGGGAGCAATCGCGCTCGTCGCAGCGACCGCACAGATCGACCGCATGGCCGAGTCTTCGATACATTGCCAGACATCGAGCCATTTAGGTGAAGCTGATCTGCAAGCATCAAAGCATTGGGCGAAAGCATTCATCCGAAGACCTCGGCGACCGTAGGTATTGATGGTTTGTCTGAACCCGCCCCAATACGAAGTCTACAGGCGCCATCTGCCAAGCGGTGCGCGATGTACCGAGCGTCCACGATTGGGCTGAACAGGATCCCCATCGCCAAGAATTGAATCCATGCCTCTGGAGACAATAGGCGCACGCCGTAGAAATGGTAGGAACGCCCGGACTCCACTATTAACCCGGCCTCTTGGCCCATCGTTTTCAAAGCTTTCTTAACGATTTGTTGATTCCGGGGGGAAGGGAGACACCGAAAATCCAACAATGGGATGTGTGCGAGTTCTCCATCTTTCAATATGACCTTGGAAGAAATCGCAAGAACGAAACCAAATCTCAAGTCTCTTGCGAGGTCAGCAATTCTCCGGGCTGTCACTTCTTGCCGGGGCATCGCGATGGAATGCTCATCGGGCGACTTATCGTGCAAAATCGCCAGTTCTACGTAACGATCTGGAACGTCACCTCCATGCATGGATATCGCGAGAATAGCATCCCAAAACGGTATGCCGTATTCTTGACGCAGACGCTCTGCAACCTCGCGTACTCGGCTTGTCGAGTCTGCCTCTCGGGCCAGACGGGCGTCGAGGCCGGGTGCGGGTCTATAGGCTACAAATGTGACCGTATTTATCTCCGGGAGGGAGCGCACGAGGTCTTCAATTGCTTGGGTGACAGGTCTTCCGGTCAAATATCCCAAAGCGTTGTGCCCAACTCCGGTGGAGCTCGGAATTGTCATAGTTGAATTCTACTTAACGGGACAAAGCTTGGCCAATATCGAATTGTTAGGAGCAGGTCTGGCTCGTAATTTTAGCCTTGCGATCTTTCCGGAAAGGGTCCCAGCCGGGATTTCCACTTTGATTTCCCGACCGACCGATAACGTACACCCACCCCCGTCAGTTTGCAATGCTCCGGCTAGGGCTTTGGGTACAGGGCACTTCTGACGGCTGCGGCAAAGCAGGAATGCGGATGTCGGGCGCCTTTAGGTGCGACACCTAGTGCCGCTCCAACTAATTAGGCAAGTTTGGCGGACTCCGCCGCAGCGCGATGTGTCGCTGCGGTCTGCGACCTCCGCGACGGCCTGCGGCAGCAAGGTGCGCCCGGCGGGCACCTCGCCCTGCTTCGTATCCCAAGCAAAATTCGTTTTTCGCCGCCGACTTGGCGATTCTGTGCTATGAACTAAGATGGCCGCAGTTTCGCCAGGAAGGAGAGTCGCAACATGGTCGCCGGGGCAGCAAGCGGGGTCACCGTGGCTCTAGCCTCCAGCGTCCAGCCTCTAGAATCTACCCGGTACAGGTCTGACAACTAAAAATGAGCTGTCTTATTGAAAACAAACGACCGGCCGCCGTTCTACCCGGTACAAATTCGCATCTATTTTTTCTTCGCCCCGGGCGGCTTGATGGGAGAGCCGAAGATGCCAGGATGAAGCCCGGCGCTACATTTAAACCTGACACCGAAGAGAAGGGCCGGGCGCGACGGCTATCGGCTAATGAATTTCTAATCGCAACAGTGCAGATTAGAAACGCACCTAAGTCGTTCAAAATCAGCCGCGGGACCCGTTCTAATCGCAACAATCAGTACTCCCTTGAAGTTAGGGCAAAAGCGAAGCACAAGCGAAAAAGCAGCTCATTTTGTAGCGCCGGCATCTTGCCGGCCGGGCCCTCTGGACGAGAGCTCTATCGTTCTTTGACAACTGAATAGCAACCGGCTCGGCTAGCGAAAGGCGCAACGCGGTGCGAGTTACTGGCCGTTGGTGCCGCCGAGGGCGGCCTCTTCGCCTTCCTTATACAGGTACTTGATCGCGTGCTTGTAGATCAGGAGGTTCGGGCTGCCGTAGCGCGTCAGCTTGATGCAATCCTGGTCGTACCATTCGACGGTGCCGCGCAGCACCTCGCCGTCGTTCAGAATCACTGCGACGGGCGTGCGGGCTTGCATCTGCTTGACGTAGTAAAAATTCTCCGCGTAGGTTTGGTCGGGCGGAGCAGGCTTCTTTCTTGCGGGCGGCGCCTGCTGAAGCGCCGGCTGGGCCTGCCGTGGCGTGTAGGTTTCCTTCATATCGTTGAGCGCGGGACGAAACAGTTTGCGGTTCACCATAATCTCCTTCGGAAGACTCCGCTATGAATGCTTCTCCATTGGACTATGAAACAGATTATTCGGTTGCAACGACCGGGTAAAAAAATCGAAATTACTTTGGCGCTTCAGCGGACCGCTAAGGAAGCGATCACGGCGTCGAGACCCAGTTGGCGGCCTACGTTGCGGCGCAGGCTGCTTTCCAGGGCGTCGAGACCCTCCGCGGCCCGCAAGACCCAATCGAATCCGACCTTTTCGCCGAGGGCTTCGACCTCCCGGCTGAGGTCGGGGTTGCGAAGAAGCCTGCTGTTCGGTGCTTCGGAAAACTCCAGCAGGTCTGTGAGCACACTATAGAACAGAGCGAGAATATTTTCAAACGATTCTTTTTCCTGCTTGGCGAGCTGCGCCGTGGCGGCGAAGATGCCGGCGTAATTCTGTCCGGCAACGGCGCGGGCGAGCAGGTCGAGCACGCTCCGCCGAATGCGCTGCGATTCCTTGATGTCGAGCGAAAGCGCCGCGCCGGGACGGCCCGCGGAAAGCTGCGCGGCAAGCTTGCGCTCCGCCGGCTTGATTTTGCGCGCTTCGAGGAACTGCTCGATTTGCGCGGCGGGCACGGGCGCGAAATGGAATTGCAGGCAGCGCGAACGAATGGTCGGCAGAAGCGAATCCGGGGACGGCGCGAGCAGAATCAAGGTCGCCGATTCCGGCGGCTCCTCGAGAATTTTCAGGAAAATGTCGGCGTCGGTCCAGCGCATGGTGTCCGCGCCGTCGAGGATGAACACGCGGCGGCGGCCGCGCGGCTGGAAATATGCCGCGCGCTGCACCGCGCGCAATTGCCCCACGCGAATCATCGGGCGCGCCACGGGCGTGTGCAAGCGCACCGGGTCGGGCACGATCAGCCAAACATCGGGATGCGTCTCGAGAATCAGCGGCATGCGCTCGACGGCGGCGGCGTCCGCGGACTCGCCGCGCTCCGCAAGCCCGGCGCGGATCAGCGGCTCGGGATCGCTGAGACGCGTGATGCGCCGGCAAGAGTCGCATTCGCCGCAAAAGTCGTCCGGGAGGCGCTCGCAATTGGCCGCCTGCGCGAACATGCGCGCGAGCGTGTATTTTCCGATGCCGCTCGGGCCGGTGAAGAGCAAGGCGTTCGGGGCGCGCTCGCGGCGCAGCATCCCGCGGAGGGCGCGGACGAGCCGTTCGTTGCCGAGAAATTCCTCGAAGCCCATCGCTTAACCCTTCGCCTGCAGAGACGAACAAATCCGCGCATCCATCGCCTTGACAACTTCCTCGTGAATCACCGCAGGAGAGCGAAGAGAGTGCGCGGCTTCGTCGAAGCATTCGATGCGCACCCAGGGCGGCTGGAGCGCGAGCTGGTCGTAAGCCGCCGATGCGGCCTCGAGATGCGCGAGGCTGCTCTCCTGCAGATCGCGCTTCATGGAGGTGTACTCGCGGCCCGCGCGCTCGCCGGCCAGGCGCTGGGCCTCCGCGGGAGGCACGCGCAAATAGATCACCAAATCCTCGGCGGGCAGCCCGTAGACTTCGTACTCGAGCTGCCTGAGCCATTTTTGAAATTCGTCGCGCTTGTCGCGCGGCATGCGGCTCGCTTGATGCGCGAGGTTCGAGCCGACGTAACGGTCCGCGAGAACGATTTTCCCGGCGTCGAGAGACGCTTCCATGCGCGGCTTCGATTCCAAGCGGTTGCCGGCGTAGAGGAGCGCGGAAAAATGCGGGTCCACGGCTTCGAGCGGCCCGAAGCCGCCGTTCAGAAAGCGCGCCACCATCTTGCCGAAAAAACTGCCGTACACGGGAAAGCTGATTTGCGAGAACGAAATCGCGCGACGATCGAGATCGCCGGCGAGCAGCTCGATCTGCGTGCGCTTGCCCGAGCCGTCAATTCCTTCGATGGCGACGAGTTTGCCGCGCGAGGCCATGGGATGATTGCCGCTCAGTCTAGCATACCGGCGATGCGGCATTTGCACGTGCTAGAATCGCGCTCATGTCCGCGCAAATGGCGGCAATCGCGGCGAACCTGGAGCGTGTGCGCGAGCGCATCGCGCACGCGGCCAGTCGCGCCGGGCGCCGCGCCGATGAGATTGCGATTGTCGCTGTGTCGAAAACTTTTCCCGCGGAGGCGATTCGCGCGGCGTACGCCGCAGGTCTGCGCGATTTCGGCGAGAACCGCGTGCAGGAATTCGACGCCAAGCACGCGAAATTACCCGATCTGGATGCGACGTGGCACATGATCGGCCACCTGCAAAGCAACAAGGCGCGACGTGCGGCGGAGTTGTTCGACCGAGTGGACTCTGTGGATGGCGTTGCGCTGGCGCAGAAGCTCGATGCGGCTACCGCGGCGGAAGGCAGGCGGCTGCGCGTGCTGATCGAAGTTCGTCTGGCGGCTGAGGAAACGAAGAGCGGCGTCGGGGAGGGCGATCTGGCGGCGCTCGCGGAAGGCGTTCAGGCGCTTGCGCATCTCGATCTGCTCGGCTTGATGACCATTCCGCCGTATGCGGACGATTCGGCGCTCGTTCGGCCTTATTTCCGGAAGCTGCGCGAGCTTCGCGATGATCTGAGCTGCCGCACGGGGCGCCCGCTGCCGGTGCTCTCGATGGGCATGAGCCACGATTTCGAAATCGCCATCGAGGAAGGCTCGACCGAAATCCGCATCGGCACGGCGCTCTTCGGCGAGCGAAGCGCGAGAGCATGATCGAGATCTCGGAACGCGATGGCGCCGTCACGTTCGCGGTGCGCGTCGTGCCGCGGGCGAGCCGCAACACCACCGAAGGCGAACACGGTGGTGCGCTGAAAGTGCGGCTGACGGCACCGCCGGTCGACGACAAGGCGAACGACGCGCTGCGGCGGCTGCTGGCCGCGCGTTTGAACGTGCCGCTCTCGGCTGTTACGATCGTGGCGGGCGAGAAGAGCCGGACGAAGCGCGTGGCTGTGAGGGGAGCAACGCGCGCGCAGATTGCCGCGCTGGCAGGGAGCTGAAAAAAGCGAAACGACTTACTCCAGGGGCTAAAGCCCCTGGTTGGTTCGGAAGGTTTATGTCGTGGCTAAAGCCACGACCCACAAACATTCTTGAATCATTACGGGACTAAAGCCCATTGATTTTGGGCGGCGTATGTCGGAGCTAAAGCTCCGACCCCCTAAAATGCCTGACATCGAAGCAATCCAGGCCGAACTTCGCGCCAGCAAAATAGACGGCTGGCTTTTCTACGATCATCATCATCGCGACCCTATCGGCGCACGCGTCTTAAGATTGGGGGGATTAGAGGGATCGGGGCGATTAAGCGATGGAATGGCGACGCGGCGGTGGTTTTATTTCATTCCGTCGCGCGGGCGACCGCGAAAGCTGGTGCATCGCACTGAGCCGGGCGCGCTCGATTCGCTCGCGGGCGACGCGCGCGCCTACGCAAGCTGGCAAGAGCTGCACATATCGCTCCGGCAATTGCTCGCGGGCGGAAAGAAAATCGCCATGCAGTATTCACCGGGAAACGATATTCCTTCCATTGGACTGGTGGACGCGGGCACGGTCGAGCTGGTGCGGAAGCTCGGGAAGAAAGTGGTCAGCTCGGCGGACCTAGTGCAGAAATTCGAGGCCACTTGGCGGCCGGAGCAGCTCGCATCGCACGTCGAGGCGGGCCAGATCGTGGACCGCATCGTGCAAGGAGCGTTCGACCACGTGGCGTCCGCCGTGCACGAAGCTCTGCCGGTGACCGAGGCCGAGCTGCAGCAGTGGATTCTCGAGCGGTTTCGCGCGAACGGGCTCGTGAGCGTCGAGCCGCCCATCGCGGCGGTTCAGCCGAACAACTCGCTTCCGCACTACCAGCCGCGCGCCGGGGCGTCGCGCGCCATCCGCGCCGGAGATTTGCTGCTGCTGGACGTGTGGGCGAAACTGGATAGGCCGGGCAGCGTCTATTACGACGTGACCTGGATGGGCTATCTCGGCGAACGCGTTCCGGGAGCGTACGCGAAAATTTTCCGCATTGTGAAGGAAGCGCGCGACCGCGCCATCGAGTTTGTGGCCGAGGCCGTCGCGCAGGGCCGCGAGATTCACGGCTGGGAGGTGGACCGCGCCGCGCGCGAAACCATCCGCAAAGCGGGCTACGCAAAATATTTCGTGCATCGCACCGGGCACAGCATCGGCCAGGAAGTCCACGGCAACGGAGCCAATATGGATGGCCTCGAAACGCGCGACACGCGGCGGGTGATTCCCAGCACGTGCTTTTCCATCGAGCCGGGAATTTATTTGCCGGAGTTCGGCGTGCGCAGCGAAGTGAATGTGTATGTGGGCGAGCGCGAGGCGCGCGTCACGGGCGCGGTCCAGCAGGAAATTCTTCCGCTGCTGGCGAGGTGAATCAGGAATTCGTTAACAAAATTTTCGGGCCTCAGGGGCTGAAGCCCCTTTCATTTTATGCGGCTTACGTCGGAGCTGAAGCTCCGACCCCCTAAAATACATGCGCGAGACACCATGAGCGAAACCGCCGCGCAAGAACATTCCGCCAGCCAAGACCAGGCGCCGCGCACGCGCACCTTCCTGGCGCTCGTCGTTGCCGCTGCGGCGTGGATCATACCGGGGCTGGGACATTTCCTGCTGCGGCGATGGGGTCGCGCGCTGGCGCTGTTTGTGGCGACGGCGGGGCTGGCGTTCGCGGGCTACCGCATGCGCGGCGCCGCTTTCTCGCCGTATTCGTCCGGCCCTTTCGGAACGCTCGGCTTCTTCGCCGATTCCGGCTCGGGAGTCTTTTATTTTCTCAGGGGCATGTGGGAAACAGCCGCGCCGGATATTTCGCGCGCCGTGGGAGAGTACGGAACGCGTTTCCTGGCCGCCGCAGGCATCCTGAATTGGGCCGGCGTCGTTGACGCCTATGAAATCGCCCGGGGATGGAGGCGCTGAATGGACGGCCTGGCGCACGGCGGCGCGTTTCCCGCGATGGCGGCGTTCGCGGTGCTCGCGTCTATCGGACTCGCCTGCTTTGCGCCGGGGAACTTTCGCGGGCGCGTGAAGTATGCGCTTTGGTCCTTCGCGCTATTTCTGGTCATCGGCTTGGGGCTAGCTTGGCTGATGTATCCCTTTTCTCGCTGATTGGCAGCGAAGCGGTGGTGGGTCA